>Ga0233432_10000760_pt1 | contig 31012 bp, 22 predicted proteins | sample SI_122_August201_6_FD_179870 | JGI IMG/M metagenome (GOLD analysis project Ga0233432, IMG submission 179870) | Seawater microbial communities from Saanich Inlet, British Columbia, Canada - SI_122_August2016_10_MG | ecosystem: Environmental > Aquatic > Marine > Inlet | place: Canada: British... | reverse complement strand
GTCGACTTGGCGACTTTCCAAGGTCTTCTTGATTAGGTTACGCAGGATAACGGCTATCCATTTCCCAATTACGAAAATGGCCAAAGCCAAGAGGATTTTGAGGCCTATATCGACTCCGTCGTGAGAGAGCCAATTGACGATGCCATCTAGTGCTTTTTGGCCCGAGGAGGTAGTTTCTTCATCATTCATGGCTATGAATGCTGATGGTCTTTTAAAAAAAGCGTCAACACGTAGGATCAAAGGAAAGGCAATCCATTGCTCTTTTTTAGATGTTTTTATCCCTTTTTAGTTCAATGTTTTACGAATTATTACTGTGTTTTGAAGCCAGGTTTCCGATGCTAGCGAAATCGAATGAAATTTTCTGCTCAGGGTCGATCTCGGCGGTATTGTCGTCCATCGGGTAATCGTGCCCAAAATCTTTGAAATAAATGAGTTCAAAACATCCGTTATCAGTTTCGACTATTGCGGATAGCGACTCTACCCAATCGCCCGAATTGAGATAGTGGATGTCACCCATCATCTTATCGGCAGGAGTATGGATGTGCCCGCAGATGACGCCCCCGCAGCCTTTCGCGATCGTGAGTTTAGTGAGTTTTTCTTCGAAGCTGGAAACAAAGTTAACCGCTTGTTTGAACTTAGCTTTGATTGTTTTGCTGAGCGAATAGTATTCTTTGCCTCGCCAGGACCGGTATTTGTTGTACCAGCGGTTCAGTGACATGAGGAGCTCGTACCCCCAGTCGCCGAGGTGGGCGAGAAAGACGAAGTTTTTGGTGATCGTGTCGAATACGTCGCCGTGGAGTACAAGGTAATTGCCTGAAGCGGTTTCGTGGACGAATTCTTCGACGACCGAAAGGGATCCGAAGTGCATGGGAAGAAACCGGCTGAGGATATCGTCGTGGTTCCCTCGCAGGTAGATCACGTCCAGCTGGTCTTTTTCGATGCGTTTTAGGACGAGGCGGAGGAATTGCGTATGAACCGGCTTCCAATCGCTGCCTCGATTGAGTTGCCAGCCGTCGATTATGTCGCCATTGAGGATGAGTCGCTCGCAGCGGGTGTTCTGCAAAAAATGGAGGACTTCCTTAGCCTTGCAATTTTCGGTTCCAAGGTGCACGTCTGAGATGAAAATGGATTTGTACTGGCGAGGCGGTTTCTTCATGGGTTTTGCGAAAGCGAAGGGGTCGGTTTGCGTATGGGAAGAGAGGCTTTGATGGACGAGTTTGCGAGAAAAATACGTATTGAAAACAAGATTGTAACGGTAGCAATGATAGGGTGGTTGGCATGAATCTTGAGGAAGGAACGCTCTGTGCGTTAAGCGGTTGCACGGCGGTGGGCAAAACGGCTCTGGCTCTGAATTGGGCGGAGGCGAATGATGCTGAGATCGTATCGTGCGATTCGTTGCTATGCTATCGGGGTTTGGATATCGGCACCGCTAAGCCCAACCAAGAGGAGCTGGGACGTGTTCAGCATCACTTGATCGATATTTGGAATGCGAACGAGGCGATGGATATCGGCGATTATGTAAAACTGGCGATTGCGGCGGTCGAGGATATTCGTTCACGCGGTAAGCGGGTATTGGTGACAGGTGGAAGCGGGTTTTATTTAAAGGCTTTTTTCGGGCCGGTTGTGGATGCGGTGGAAGTGAGCCCAGCCGTACGGGAGCAGGTTTCGGAGATAGAGGCAGGTGCTGGGTTGGGTGGCATGGTTCAAAAATTGGAAGAATTGGATCCGAATTGTCGGAATGAGGTGGATACCGAGAATGGACGTCGCGTCATTCGGGCATTGGAGCGTTGTTTGGAAACAGGCAAGTCGATCGGCCAGTTGAAAGCAGAGTTTGCAGCCCAGAGCAATTTGCTGACCGCAGCCCCGAAGCGTTTGGTTGTGCTGAATCGCGATCGCGATCGTTTGAACGAACGGATTGCGATGCGTGTTTCCGAGATGCTTAAGAACGGATTGATCGATGAAGTGCAGCGTTTGAAGGCGGATGGGTTTGAGTCAAATGCTAGCGCTTCGGGATCGATTGGCTATCGAGAAACACTGGCGTATCTAAGAGGAGATTACGATTTGACTGAATTGGAGACGACGATCGCGACGAATACGCGACGGCTTGCTAAAAAGCAAAGAACTTGGTTTCGGACGCAATTGCCTCAGGGGAAAGCGATCGACTTGGATCAATCGGATCCGAATTTGGTGGATACGCTTTTCATTTAGAATGTCAGAGCGCCTTTGCTTCGTTTAAACTGTTTCTGATCTATAACTATTAGAGTACACCCGTGTCCTCATTGGTTAAAAAAAGATGTTCGTCATCATACTTGGATCCAATTGTTTTCGGTTTCATTAGTACTTCAGAAAAAAAGAATCTTGGAAGGGTGTTCTAGGGTTAACAAAGGCTTGCTCGATAACGAGAGCGAGTAAGGATGAGGTTATGTCTGATAATTCGGAAATAGTGGATTTCGATGAATGTTCCGTTATGACGGCTTTGTTGGTTGGCGGGGCGGTTGCGTTTGTTTTGACAATTAATCCTTTGGGTGCCTTTTCGCTCTTTCTGGCGGGTGTTGCGGGAGCGACTGCTTTTATCTTCAAGCATCAGGTGCGCTTGGAATTGAAGCATGCGATGAAGGTCGGGATATTGGCTTGTCTTGCTGGGTTTGGCGTTTCGATTGTAGTTTACGATCTTCTCTGGCTCGCGTTCGACTATAGGGTAGGGATGGAATTCAATATAGAATTCGTGGGCCAATTCATGGATCCTCTCGCGGTTGGATCGTCCGAGCCCTTACAGGATCGTCTTGATAAAGCTCGAGAGGCACCATTTGGATTTGCGACGCTCGTTCAGCAGATATTGGGGCTGTTTGTGATGTCGGGTATTGGAGGGGCGATCGGGGGAGCCTTAGCGTCCGTATTTTTCAAAAAATTCCGTCTGGCTCAGTGAGAGGAGACAGGCTCGAGGGTTTCAAACAGTAGCGACAGATCCTAGAGCAAATGCAGGTGGCGGCTTTAAGGAATTCAAGGAGAATATGGGGACAACGCTCGTACCTCCCTTGGTCCTGACTGCGCCAGGCGATGATCTCATTTCATGAGCGATGTTTCGATCGAATCAATTTGTAGACGACTCGAATTATCGCCTGGCCGGCCCAGGATCATCGCCCTGATTTATAAGGGAGCAATCGAGGAACGAGCGTTGTCCTTCTGAGCTTTTCTTGGTTAGGTTGACGCGTATGTGCTGAGTGGGGGGGCAGGCTGTATGAATACGACCGGTTAGGCACTGAAATGGAAATAGCCGCTCGGGGATCGGTCGCTACCTGATATAAAAAAGGGCTGCTTGAGAACAAGCAGCCCTAGTTGGGAAATTGAATTGTGTCGTGGCGTTTACTTGGCGGCCGCTTGGGAGAGAATCTCGTACATTCGAGTGACCATGTCTTTGGGGTCTTCGAGGAGACCAGCGGCCACCATAGAGTTGTCGAATGCTTGCAAGGCTATGAGCTTGGCGAGTTCCGCGTTTTCCGTGCGTTGCTGATTGAGATTGATCATGAGCTGATGTCTTGGGTTGATCTCAAAAAGCACCTCGGTAGGTAAGCCGCTGTCTTGTCCCATTTGGCGCATCATGTTGCGCATTTGCGAGGACATGGCGTCGGGCGAGAGAGCCATAGCCGGACTGTCTACGAGGCGATCGGAAACTTTTACTTCTTTTACCTTTTCGCCGATCGTTTCCTTGAGCCATTCGCAAAGGCCTTTGGATTCGTCGTCGCCTAGCGTACCTTCGGCTTCGGGCTGAGGAGCGTCGTCAAGCTTGAGGTCGCCTTGATCGCCGGATACGAGGGTTTTCTCATCGTACTCACGGAGATTAGACATGACGTATTCGTCAACCGGTTCGTAGAGGAATAGTACTTCTAGGCCGCGAGCTTTGAAGCCTTCGAGATAAGGGCCGCTTTCGATGGATTCGCGGTTCTGACCGATGATGTAGTAGATCTCCTTTTGTTCGTCCTGCATGCGCGACACATAGTCGGCGAGGGTAGTCTTCTTGCCTTTTTCCTGAGCGGAAGATTCGAAGTAGAGCAGCTTGGAGAGCTCGTCTTTGTAGGTCGGGTCGATGGCGACGCCTTCCTTGAGGAAGAATCCGAATTTGTCGAAGAATTCCAAATACTGCTCGGGCCGCTTCTTGGCTTCGGTTGCGAGAAATTTGAGGAAGCGTTTGGTGATGACGCGGCCGAGGTTTTGAATGAGCGAGCGATCCTGCATGGTCTCTCGCGAGATGTTCAGTGGCAGGTCTTCGCTATCGACCACGCCTTTGGCGAAGCGCATCCATTCGGGTAGTAGTTCGGCGGGCTTGGAGTCAATGAGGACTTTACGGCAATAGAGAGCGACCGCGGGATCGATGCGTCCGAATCCTGCGCGCTCCGGGTTTTCGTTTGGCACGAAAAGCAAGGCGTTTATGGATAGCGGGGCGTCTGCGCTGAAGTGCAGGCGGTAGCGAGGCTCGTCCCAAGCGTTGGCCTGGAATTTATAGAATTCGGTGTACTCTTCGTCTTTGATCTCGGATTTGCTGCGCAACCAGAGGGCGTCGATGGTGTTGACCTTCTCACCGTTGAGGTTGATTGGGAATGGAACGAAACTGGAGTAGCGTTTGATGATCTCCTTGATGGATGAGTCGCTAGCGTAGCTTTTTTGGTCTTCTTTGAGAGTGAGGACGATTTTGGTGCCGCGGCGTTGGTCGGTAACTTCTTCGACTTCGTAGCTGCCGGCGCCTTCGCTCGACCAGACGTGGCCAGGTTGGTCCTCTTTCCATGAGCGCGAGTAGACTTTGACTTGATCAGCTACCATGAATGCCGAGTAGAATCCGACGCCGAATTGGCCAATCAGGTTGGCGTTTTTATCGCCGCCTTCTTTGAGGGCTTCGAGGAATTGTTTGGAGCCGGAGTGGGCAATGGTGCCGAGGTTCCCGACCAGCTCTTCCTTGGTCATTCCGATCCCGAAGTCTTGAAACGTGATAGTGTTGGCCGTGTCGTCGGTTGTGATGCTGACCTCGAGTTCCGCTGAATCGTCGAAGATATTCTTTTCAGTAATCTTCAAATGACGCAGCTTCTCGAGAGCGTCTGACGCGTTGGATATCAATTCGCGAACGAAGATTTCCTTTTCGGTGTAGAGTGAGTGGATGACGATATCCAGGAGCTGTTTGATCTCAGCTTGGAATTCGTGTTTTTCGACGTTTTGCGTGCTCATGGTATTATAGATGTGCTGGTTGAAAAAAGTTAAAGGTAGATGCGTTATGCGCCTTACGGCTGGCTTCAAGTTCAATTTTGCCTTAAAGGGAAAAGAGATCGTATGAAAAACGGGTTATCGATGCATTCGGTTTCGGGCGAAAGGCGTTCATTAAGTGTAACGATATCGTGATCGTCCGCGTTCCCCGCTCGCAACAATTTACTATGGCCCTAAAATTTCTTAGATTCGCAGGATCTGGCATTTTCCTTATCGGAGTATTGATATGGATGTTGGGAGGAGCTCGGGCTGGGTTTACCGATACTTCTATCGTGCATCCTTACATCGACGAGATTACTGGGATTGAATCCAAGAAATACGAAGATGGGCTAGTCCCGGGAATCGAGTTCCTTGCGGTAGGATTTTTGGGCTTCGCTGTAATGTTCGGCACCGCAGCATTTTTAGAAAATAAACGACAATCCTAAATCAAATTACAATCAAATGATAAAACGCATACTAGGAACTATCACAGGTATTTTATTGGCTTTTAATGTGTTCGCCGGCTCGGCGACGTTCGATTTCACGGACCCGAGTGGAGTGAGTAACCTCTCATTCGACATGACTGCTCCCGTCGAGTCGATCAGTGGATCGGCGGATGGGATTTCCGGGTCGATTGATTTCGACCCTGCAAAACCGGAAGCTACCAACGGCACGATCTCGGTTGCGACGAGCTCGCTCATGGTGCCGAAGGGTAAAATGCGCGATCACATCATGGGCAGTATGTGGATGGATGCGAAAAAATATCCAGAGATGACATTCAAGCTTTCGGGAGTTTCGGGACTTAAGGCCGCGGGCGATGGCGTTTTCAAAGGTCAAGCCAACGGTACGATGACAGTGAAAGGTGTAGCCAAGGAGTTGAACACGGAGGTGACGATCAAACACTTAGTGGGAAAGCTCGGCGCGAAGCTGCCTGGGAAAAAGGGCGATCTACTGGTGGTTAGCGGCACGCTTATCGTTAATCGCGATGCGTTCAATATCAATGCAGGCCAGAAGTTGGACAAGGTCGCCAATGATATCCACATCGGATTGAATTTTATCGGGTATTCGGAGAACTAGGCGCCGAAGCAACGTTTTTAAAATACGAAAGCCCGCTCGTTAGAGCGGGCTTTCAGGTGTTGGTCGGTGCGGTTGGTATGTTTATGATGAAAGTGGTCAGTTGGTGACTTCGTCTTTGTCGCCCACGAAGCGATCGATAAGATCCATTACGAGTTCGATCTTGGGTTTACTACCCCAATCGTCGGCCCCGACAGATTTGCATTTCAGTATCATTTGATCGTTTATGAGCGATGAAAATACGATCACAGGAAGGTCCAATTTAAGGTCTTTCTTGATGGTTCTGCAAAGCGTGAGGCCGTCCATGACGGGCATTTCGATGTCGGTGAGCACAATATTGACGAGATCCGAAAGGGGCTGCCCCGATTCCCCGGAGCGTTTGATGTATTCGTTGATCTTGTCGAGCCCTTCCTGGCCGTTTGTCGCTAGCTCGATGTTGGAAAAACCTACGCCTCTCAGCTGGGTTTCCACCATTTTACGGATCATCGGCGAATCTTCGATGAAAAGGATTCGAACATGATCGCGTGGGTTACCATGGCTTTCGATACGTTTAATCTTTTCGGCATCCAAGCGAATGCCGAGGTTCGGATTGACCGTCGTTAGAATGTACTCGAGGTCGAGTACGAGCACGAGGTGATCTTCTAGACGGATGATTCCGTTTATGTATGGATTCTCGTGACTAAGAGCGTTGGTCGTCGGTTCGAAATTCTTCCAGGATACGCGGTGGATACGTTCGGCGGCGTCAATCGTGAAGGCTATGACCTGGTCGTTGTATTGCGTGACCAGCATGAGTCGGCGGTTTGGCTCGATAATTTCGCTTTCAATTCCTAGAATCAACCCCAGGTCGAGCGTCATTACTGGTTTGTTACGGTAGTTGATCGAGCCGAGAACGCCAGGGGGAGAAAGATCGGTTCGGGTTATTTTTACCTGATCACGTTGTACGATCTGGCTGACCTTGGCTACGTTTACACCGTAATTGTGTCCGCCGAGATTGAATTCGAAGATCTCTACTTCATTGGTTCCAGCCTCGAGGAGGATGTCGCCTTGATTGGAGGTAGGGGAAACGTTGGTTGCTGGGTCATGCTTTATTCGTATTTATCGCTATATTGTAAGAACCGAAGCGCTTCCCGTTTGGGTGTGCTTCGCTCTTATCAACGACTCGGAAAAAGCAGTACTATAGGGAGAAATGGCCAGATTTCGCTAAAAACCAATGAGAAATAGACTCTAAGCGCTTTCTCTTGGGTGTAGCCTAGGCAGAAACTCGGTTTAGTTGCCCGAGCTGGAGAGTATATCGTTTGGCGAGCCTTTAACTCTAGTCCTGCTTGGCGTCAGAGGGTTCTATTTCTCCTTCGTTCGAGGCCAATGGAAATTAACGGGTTTAGATGGGTCAACGTGATCTGTGTCTAACGATTTTTCCGGAGTCTATGGCTTTCGTATAGTTGTCGAGCTCGGCTCGAACGCGTGGCATTAAAATATAGAGGCCTATGATATTGGGAAAGGCCATGGCGAAGATCATCGCGTCGGAGAAGTTGAGCACTCCATTGAGCGAAGAAGCGGCGCCGACGACGACAAATGAGCAGAATATCAATTTGAAAACGAGTTTCGTTCGGTTGCTGTTTCCAAAAAGGTAGCACCAGGCTTGCTCGCCGTAGTAGCTCCAGGAGATCATTGTAGAGAACGCGAAAAGAGTGACGGCCACTACCAAAAGGATCGGAAACCATGAAAAGACGCTTTCGAAAGCGTTGGAAGTCATGGCGACGCCGTCGCTACTACCTTCTCCATATTGTCCGGTTATGATGATAACCAGAGCGGTCATCGTGCAGACGATCACGGTGTCGATGAAGGGTTCGAGGAGTGACACGAGACCTTCGCTAGCGGGATAGTTGGTTTTCACTGCAGCGTGGGCGATAGAGGCGGAACCTACTCCCGCTTCGTTAGAGAATCCCGCTCGCCTGAAGCCCATAACCATACATCCGATGACGCCTCCTACAGCGGCATCTGGATTGAATGCCTTAACGAAAATGAGGCTGATCGCATTTGGAAGTTCGCCAATATTCGTGATGATGACGGCGAGCGCGGCAATCACGTAGATACTGCACATGAAGGGCACGATCTTGGACGTGGCTCGGGCAATGCTTTGAATGCCTCCGATGATGACAAGACCGACAACGGAGGCTATAAATACGCCAAATACCCAGCCGTACCCGTTGAGAAGGCTTTCTTCTCCTCCGGTGACATTCCTAAGTTGCGTGTAGGCTTGGTTGACCTGGAACATGTTTCCGCCGCCAAGCGAGCCTCCTATGCAAAAGACCGCAAACATGATCGCAAGGACCCTGCCTATTTTTCCGAAGCCTTTTTCGCGGAGACCTTTAGACAGGTAATACATGGGGCCGCCGTAAACGCGGCCATCTTTGTCGATATCCCGATAGCTGACACCGAGCGTGCATTCGACGAATTTGGAGGACATTCCCAGCAGACCGGCGACGATCATCCAGAAAGTCGCTCCGGGGCCGCCCATGGAGATCGCGATAGCGACTCCGGCGATGTTTCCGAGTCCGACGGTACCTGAAAGCGCTGTGGCTAGAGCTTGGAAATGGGAGACTTCACCTGCTTCATTAGGATCCGTGTAGCGACCGCGAACGATCGCGAGCGAGAAGCCGAGTTGACGGAAGTTGATGAATTTAAAGTAGAGTGTGAAGGTGATCGCGGCGATGGTGAGCCATGCGACGATAAAGGGAGTCTTAATCAAAGGAATCTCCCACATGATAACGCCGAAGATAGCATCCGCAATCTTGCCAAAAAAGGCGTCAATCTGCTGATCGACGCTTTGGGCGGGTACGATAGCCTCCGCAGCAGTTTGTCCATACACGCTCATACAGGCGAATCCAGCGAGGAGGAGGGTTGCGATCAGGGAGCGGAGCAAGAGAGGCGATTTTCGAGACATAGAAGGTTTTTTTATGTGAGGGTTTAGGTTGGTTGCTGTTTTGTGGAGGCGCAACGCAATCCAGTTGGAGGAGTTAGGCAAAATTCTAGAGACTTGTCTATGAGAAGTATTTTAGCATTTGCGTTATTTTATCGATTCTTCTGAAACAAGGCGTTCTGAAAAAGGATTTCGTAGAGACATGTTTTTGGAGGAGCGGCTAGCTTATGTTTTCATTAGTTGATAGGTACGTATTTTTCGAGTGGATCAAGATCTTCTGTTTGGTTCTTGGGGCAATGTTTGGGCTGCAGATGATCGTCGAAATCCAGGATAGTTTCACGGATCTGCTGAACTACGACGCATCGATCGGGCAAGTCGTATTCTACTACCTCGTACTGGCACCGAGCTTTTTGACGTTGTCGGTACCTGCGGCAATCCTAGTATCCATTTTATACGCGCTGGGAATTTTTCATCGTAACAACGAGTTTTTGGCATTTCGCGCCGCAGGAATGAGCGTCTCGAGGATAACGCGTACACTCTGGTTTGCCGGTTTTGCGTTTTCGGCGTCGATGTGGTTTTTGAATGCGAGCTTGATTCCTTGGTCGGTCGAGGCGTCGCGGAAGTTATGGAACGTGTTGGAGTATTCCCATGAAGCGAAAACGATTGGCGCTGAAAAGGTGGGGTTGGTCTACAACTTGGCATTCGACAATCGGAAGGAGAACCGAATGTGGTTCATCAACCGATACAGCGAATACAAGCAGTTGGGGTATGGCGTATCGGTTTCCATTATGGATGAGGACCGTCATGAAATCCGGCGGGTGACGGCTACAGAGGGCTATTACAGCGAGCTCGACGGCTTTTGGATATTTCTTGAAGGACGTGATAGTAAATTCGCTGCGGCTGATGGGGAAATGCTGAGGACTCTGCCTTTCGAAAGGCTAGAAGCTAAGGAAATCGATGACGATCCTGGTTTGATGCTCCTGTTCGGCGAGCGCCCGAAGGATTTGTCGTTTTTGGAGTTGTCGACAATCACTAAGAGTTTCGCGATTGAAGAGCATCCGAAGGTTCTCGACTATCAAGTGCGATTGCATGCGTTGATGGCGGGAGCGGCGAGCTGTCTCATCGTGACGGGTTTGGCGATTCCGTTTGCGGTGTCTGGGGTTCGAGTAAATCCGGCTGTGGGTATTTCGAAGTCGATAGCATTGTTTTTCGGATACTATATTTTGGTTAATGTTCTCAATTCGCTTGGGAAACAGGAGATCTTGTCCCCGGAGGTCGCGGCTTGGGCTCCCAATGTTTTCATGGTAATTCTAACCTATGTTCTGATCCGCCGCGTGCGGTGAACCGAACGCAACGAAATCACGCTTTATCTTATGAAACGAACGGAAATCGTTACTCTTCTTGCTAGCGAAAATGAACGCGAAAACATCTTGGCTCAAGGCTGGGTGCGGACGCGTCGCGATTCGAAAGATTTTTTCTTTTTGGAATTAAACGACGGGTCTTGCCTGAAGAATGTGCAAGCGGTGGTGACGCGCGACGTGTCTAACTTCGAGGAATTGAAGGGAGTCACTACTGGCGCATCCGTGTCTGTAGTTGGAAACTTGATAGCCTCCCAGGGCAAAGGTCAATCCTGGGAGATCCAGGCTACGGAGGTGACGCTGATCGGGGCAGCGGACGATAGCTTTCCTTTGCAGAAGAAACGTCACTCCATGGAGTTCCTGCGCGAAATCTCTCACTTGAGGCCGCGGGCGAATTTGTTCGGGGCTATTTTTAGAGTTCGGAGTCGTTTGTCATTCTCGATTCATCGGTTTTTCCAAGAGCATGGTTTTTTCTATGTGAATACGCCTATTATCACTTCAAGCGATTGCGAAGGAGCGGGCGATATGTTCAAGGTCACTACGCTTGATATGCACGAGCCGCCTCGCTCGGAAGATGGTTTTTTGGATTTTTCGAGGGATTTCTTCGCCCAACCGACTTATTTAACGGTGAGTGGGCAGTTGGAAGGCGAAGCCTTCGCCACGTCTCTGGGGAAGATCTACACTTTCGGACCGACTTTTCGTGCGGAGGATTCGAATACATCGAGGCATGCCAGCGAGTTTTGGATGGTGGAGCCGGAAATTGCGTTTTGCGACTTGCAGGAGGATATGGATTGGGCAGAGGATTTCGTAAAATGGGTTGTTAAGGATATTCTGGATACTTGCAAAGAAGACTTGGCACTATTCTTTAACTTCGTAGACAAAGGACTTGAAGAGCGTTTGAGCTTTGTTGTGGAGCGCCCGTTCAATCGCGTTTCCTATACCGAGGCTGTGGACATTCTTTTGGCCGTTGACAAGAAATGGGAATATCCGGTGGAGTGGGGAACCAATCTTCAGTCGGAGCATGAGCGTTATCTTACCGAAGAGCATTTTAAGAGTCCGGTGACGGTTTACGATTACCCGAAGGATATAAAACCCTTTTATATGCGCATCAATGACGACAGGAAAACCGTTGCTGCGATGGACGTGTTGGTGCCGGGGATAGGCGAAATCGTAGGGGGCAGTCAGCGTGAAGAGCGCCTGGAGGTTCTGTTGGAGAATATGAAAAAGCATGGGATCAGCGAAGTAGACTACGGTTGGTACGCGGATTTGCGTCGCTATGGTAGCGTGCCTCATTCGGGATTCGGACTTGGGTTCGAGCGACTGTTGATGTTCGTGACCGGAGTGGCGAATATCCGTGATGTGATTCCCTTTGCTCGTACCCCAGGTAGCGCGTAATCGAGCCGGGCGATGAGTCGATCTATTCAATTTTACAATCGTCACACCGGAGCTCTGGAGACGGAAACGATATACGGAGAATCGTATTTGCGATGGACCTACGAGAATCCGTTCGGGCGTTTAGCGTTGAATGTTCTCGTTAAGCGTTCGCTTTTCAACGCTTGGTATGGCTGGCGAATGGATAGACCGGGAAGTCGCGGCAAGGTGGAGCCGTTTATCGATCAGTACGAAATTGACATGGGGGAGTGCCGCCGAAGTGGCGATTCGTTTGAGACGTTCAATGATTTTTTCTATCGAGAATTAACGGCCGAGGCACGGCCGATCGCAAGGGGTGATGGTATTGTGAGTCTTCCGGCTGACGGTCGACATATGGCGATTCCGGATTTGTCGCGCGTGGAGAGCATTTATGTGAAAGGGCAGGCATTCGAATTGGAAACCTTCTTGGGGAGTGATGAATTGGCTGGTCGGTTTTCTGGTGGATCGGTCGTGATTTCTCGTTTGTGCCCGGTGGACTACCACCGATTCCATTCGCCGGTCTCAGGAACGTTAGTCGAGCAACGCGAAATTGATGGTTCGTTGTACAGTGTAAGCCCGATTGCTTTGTGTCGAAAAGTCGGATACTTGTGGGAAAATAAACGCGTATTGACTACCATTCAGACGGAAGCGTATGGCTTGGTTGCATTTGTTGCCGTCGGCGCTACGTGCGTGGGTCGTATTCATATGACTCGCGGAAAAGGGGCGCGAGTCGAGCAGGGAGAAGAGCTCGGATATTTCGCTTTTGGCGGTTCCTGCGTCGCTACGGTTTTTGAAAAAAGTAGAATCGCGTTAGAACCGGATTTGGTTGAGAACTCTTCGCGAGAAACAGAAGTCTACGCGAAGATGGGCGATCGGTTGGGAACCGCGGTTGAACGCTGATTCTCGCTCTTAGCATTTAATCGGTTTCTTAGCGAAGTTTCCTACCCGTATCTTTCGGTTGGCGGGGGCAGGGAAGGGTACCGCCTTAACGTATGCGGCTCTAGGCTCTCTTAAGACTATTTTGATTTAGTCGCTTGCGGTATTGGGTTGGGCTGAGACCGAGGCTCTTTTTGAACTGCTAGCGTTGGCTAGCGTCTTTGGCCCTACGATGAGCGGATCTTCCTCTCGGATTGTGTCTACCCATGCGGATAGTTTGATCGGCGTGTCTGAAGTCCTGTCTCGCCGAGCCCACCAACAATTAGATCCGACCTAATTCTAAAGCTGCTGTTTCCAATCGCTTTAGCCACTGGTTGGTTTTAGGACTTACACTTAGGGTAAGTTTCGGGTACGCTGCCACTTCTTGTTGCCGGCATGTCGCAAGTAACAGCCCTGCATAAACGAAAGTAAAACATGAAAAATTGGTTATTGATCACAGTTTTCCTATTCGCATCGTCGTTGAGCGCGGTTGGTGCTTCTAAGCCGAACATAGTCCTCATGTTTATCGACGACATGGGTTACGGGGATATTGGTCCGTTCGGGAATAGCGTTAACCATACGCCACACCTAGATCGCATGGCGGAGGAGGGGAACTTGCTGACGCAGTTCTATGTATCCAATACGGCTTGTACCCCTTCGCGTTCCGCGCTCATGACGGGGACCTACGCCCACCGTATCGGGATGGATGGTGTTAAGCCCGGACCTGGTGAGGTCTGCTTCCCTGGGGAGAAGCGCGGGCTCAATCCTATAGAGCATACGATAGCCGAAGCGATGAAGTCGGTTGGCTATGTCACCGGGTGTTTCGGTAAGTGGCATCTCGGAGATCAGTTGCCCTTCATGCCTCTGGCCCAGGGCTTCGACGAGTACTTTGGCATTCCGTATTCCAACGATATGTGGCCGGGCAATCTCAAAGGGCATCGTCATACGAAAGAACCGTACACGCCCTTGCCGGTTGTGCGGCAGAACGAAGTGGTGGCTTATGTGAGCGATGGAGCGGATCAATCCTTGCTTTGCGAAGGGGTCACCGATGAGGCGGTGAAATTCATCCAGAAGAATCGCGATAATCCTTTCTTTCTCTACCTGCCCCACGTTTACGTTCACCTGCCCCGATACGCGCGCTTGGACCTGGCGAAGAAGGCGGATCAGGATATTGATCGAGCTGCAGTGGAAGAAGTCGATACCAGCGTGGGGAGAATTTTGGATACGCTGAGAGATCTTGATCTCGATGAAAATACACTGGTTGTTTTCACTTCGGATAACGGTCCTGCTCGCGGCATGACCGCGGGATCCTTGCGCGGGAATAAAGGAGGTCCGAAGTACGAAGGGCATATGCGCGAGCCAACCCTGACTTGGTGGCCAGGTACGATCCCGGCTGGAAAGGTTTCGGAGAGCATTGTGGCCTCGATTGATTTGCTGCCTTCTCTTGCGGCATTGGTTGGGGCTCAGCTTCCTTCGGATCGCATTATCGATGGTAAAAACTCGCTTGATGTCTTCCTTGGTAAAACAGGTGCTCGTTCATCGCACGAAATTCTCTATTATGAAGGCGATGGCATTCGTCAGGGAAATTGGAAATTAGTAAGAGGCGCCAAAGGAAAATTCGAACTCTACAACCTTGAGGCCGATCCTGCCGAGGTTAAGGACCTGGCGGCGAAGTATCCGGACAAGGTCAGGGAATTCCAAAACCGATTGAAGAGTCATGCTGAATCGATTGAAGCAAATACCCGTGAAGCGGGTTTTGTCCCGGAAGCGAAATTCCTTCTTAACAAACCAGGAAATACTCCTAAGCTGAGGCATTATCTTGGTCTGAGCGATGTCAAAGCAATACAACGAAACGATGAAGCGAAAGAATAAATACACTAATTACGCTGCGATTCTGAGGAAGAATAACATTATGAAATTAATCATGCGAAAATTTCTTACTGCGGGTATGCTCTTCGGGACATTGCCGACCAGCGTTGCGGAGGTAAACTCGATAGAAGCCCCGTTGTTGCTGTCGACTACCATAACCGTCAATGACAGCCACCTAATCGTACCGGTCTCGAATTATCCGAAAGACGATACCGTGGTGCTCGGGTTATACGATGGATCGAAATTGATTCAGAATTTCATCGTTTCATTGCCGAAAAGCGAAGATGCGTACTGGTTGGCTTCGTATCCATTGGATTTCTTCGGCCTCGGCGGTAAGGAGATCACTATCAAGCCGATTGACGGACAAGTGGTATCCCCTGTTTATCGAAAGGCCTTCGGTTTGATTCGCATGGGCGATGATCAGCCTGAGACTCGGGACGACGATTATGCCCAACCCTACCGCAATCAATTTCATGCATCGTCGCGCCATGGTTGGAATAACGATCCAAACGGACTTGTGTATCACGATGGGAAATACCACCTGTACTATCAGTATAATCCATTCGGGATTTTTTGGGGCAACATGCACTGGGGGCATTTCGAAAGTACCGATCTGATACATTGGAAAGAGAAGTCCATCTCCCTCTATCAGAAAACCGTCAAAGATATGGCGTTCTCGGGAGGTGGTTTCGTCGATTTCAATAACTCTGCCGGATTGGGAAAGGGAACTCAGTTTGTCGCGTTCACCAGCACAGGTCGCGGCGAGTGTTTGGCTTACAGCCTGGATGGCGGGCAGACCTTTACTGAACTTCCTGAGAATCCGGTCGTGAAGCACAACGGACGTGATCCGAAGGTGCTTTGGTATGCAGCGGAAGAGAAGTGGGTGATGGCGCTTTACGATTCGGATGCTTGCCCGGAAACCGAGGCCTTGGCCCCATCCGCAAAATCCAACAGTAAGTACGTGAACGCGAATATTGCCTTCTACGAATCGAAGGACCTCCGAAAATGGGAACGCAGCGGAGCATTTACGGATGCCGATCGCGATGCGATTTACGAATGTCCGGAGCTCTTTCAGCTCGACATCGAAGGCAAGCCTGGGGAATCGCGTTGGATTCTCTACGGAGCTCAAAATCGCTATTTCATCGGTGATTTCAATGGCAAAACCTTCGTCAAGGAAAGTGGTCCTCATGGCTCGACGCACGGCGCGTTCTATGCGGCCCAGACTTTTAGCGATATTCCGGATGGGCGTCGTATCCAAATTGGCTGGGTTCGTACGGATAGCTTCGAGAAGCGATTTCCGAATCAGGTGGTTAATCAAAGCTTTACTCTACCTCATGAAATGACGCTTCGCGAAACGGGAGGCGAACTAAGGATACATTTCGGACCGGTAAAAGAAAGCGAGCGACTCCGCGGTAAGCAGTTGGCAAACGGAAAAAAGCTTACCTGGACCAAGGCGTATACGTTGCTTCAAAACTGCGAAAACGAATTGACGGAAGTTCTGATCGAGTTCGAAAATGCGGGTGAGCACACTGTCCTGATCAACGGGATCGATGCCAGCTTCGAGGGTCGCAGTGCTCGCATCTTTACCGATCGAACTTTTAGCGAGATATACGCTAACGACGGCTTGTTCTATGAGGTTCGCAAACGTTCGCCCGAAGGGTTCAAATTAAATCGTACTCAGATTGGCATTGGCCCAAACGAGCGCCTTAAATCGCTAAAAGTCTATCGACTTAAGTCGATTTGGAAGTAGGGCAATGTCGCTGACGAAAGTCAGACCGATTGTGGTAGGGATTGGCGAGCTGCTTTGGGATGTTTTTCCAGGTGGGAAAACGCAGGGTGGCGCCCCCGTTAATTTTGCCCGGCATTGCAACCAGCTCGGAGCTTCTGGGTACCCGGTCAGTTGCGTTGGTGCGGATGAAAACGGGGCCGAATTGATGGAGGGTCTCGCTTCGCTGCAAATGGATAGTGCTTACGTCTCCAAAGATTACCATCATGATACGGGAAGTGTTCAGGTGACCTTGGATGAAAACGGAACGCCTTCCTACGATATCCGAGAAGGCGTGGCCTGGGATGTTCTAGGTATATCGGAAAAGCTGGAAGCGCTGGCCCCCACTGTGGATGCGGTTTGCTTTGGTAGTCTCGCTCAACGGCATTCGGTCTCGCGGGCCACAATACTGGCCTTTCTCGGGAAAATGTCCCCGCAAGCCTTGAAGCTTTTCGACGTGAATTTGAGACAAGACTACTTTTCGCAGTCGATTCTTCAAGAGTCGTTGGAGCAAGCGACTGTTTTTAAATTGAGCGACGAGGAGCTTCCCGTTTTAGCGGATCTTTTCGCTCTCGAAGGATCTGTCGAAGCGCAATTGCTCGTCCTAGAGGAACGTTTCGAACTGGATTGCATCGCTTACACGCGGGGAGCGAATGGCAGTTTGCTTTTGAGTCGGGCAGAACTATCGGATCACCCAGGATGCCCGACCGAAATGGTCGATAGCGTGGGCGCAGGAGATGCCTTTGCGGCGACCTTGTGCTTGGGATTGATCGCGGGATGGCCGCTCTCGAAGCTAAACGAAAACGCCAACCAAGTAGCCGCCTATGTTTGTTCCCAACGCGGTGCAACTCCCGACCTGCCTATCTACCTTGTTAATCGAATTTCCTCTCAATCCGAAGCCTCACATTTGTAGAAAGCGTTATGAATTCACGTATTAATAGAGTTCAACCTTTGTTTTCACGCTTACGGCGGTTTTGCTTGCGAGTAGCAGTTTGCTACGCGCTGAAAATGAAAAGGCCAATATTCTAATAATTTTCACTGACTATCAAAGGCATTCGAATCTAGGTATTTATTGTAGTCAATATAATAATACAATAGGCTGGATCAGCTTGCGAAGAAAGGTGCCTGTTTCATGAGCTTCTACGGGCAATCGGTGTGCGGATGATCTCGTTCCGCTCTATTGAAAAGATGCATGCGGTGTCTCAGTTAGGGGCTTCTTTCTCGTTGTATTCCCTCCGGGTAAATACCTCGGGGCTTGCCCTAGGGATGCTTTATTGGTGTGATGATTGATTCCCGATTATTAATATCGTATCCTGGAAACGAATACATTAGATAAAGGTTTTGCAATCTTCTAGGCGCTTGTATTGAAAATAGAGAAATCCCGTTCGATATCTAACTTTTCGGCCAAATGAAGCGTTATATCTGCTTCAGAAACGCCTCTAATTATTTCGATATTGATTATAGCGATAGGGCCGCTCGTCAGAGCTGAAAATCGTTCGGACAAATCCTATGCCAGCGCCGAAAAAAACGAGCGAGAGCAAGATGTCCAAGAGGTTGATCGGAAATGAATGTGTCTCTTCGTTCGGTACAATTGTTCTGATTTGATTGGGTGGGGGGGCTCATCTGTTTTTGTGTAACTTTAGATCGCGTGCATCAGATTCATGTTCAGGATCTCATTCGAATTGCACATTGTCATGCTGACGTTTGAAGCGCTTGCGATGCTTAGTCACCCGTCCGCTCACACGAGCCCGCCAAAGGCGAAAACTCGAAGGTTTAAGCTCGCGACGCATGATTTGGATGACTTCAGCTTCACTGAGACCGGTCAATTCGTGTATGCGTTCAAAAGAACAACGATCTTCCCAGGCCATTCGGATTATAGCATCTGTATCTCCAGAAGGTTTCTCTACAGGTTTAGCTGTCATTTAAATTCATCTCCATTTGATTATCTGATTTTTTGCGAGATTGCTTTGGGCGGTTTTGATTTCCTGAACTTTTACGGCTGCCATGGCGTTGCATCACTTCACGCGCAGATTGCCAGTAATCATCGCACTTGCGTAGTTCAGAAAAACGAGTGCGTGCATGGCTCACAGCCTCCTTATGATCTACTATAGGTAGCGGATAATCGACTCCGAGTTTACAATTTGATTCAATCTGAGCGTGCTCTGGCATCTTCCAGGGCTCATGTATAAAAGCATCTTCAACCGCAGAAAGTTCCGGCACCCAGCGCCGAATGAAAGCGCCGTGAAAATCGTGATCCTGACCCTGTTTTATTGGATTGTAAATCCGTAGTGTATTGATTCCCGTCAGGCCGCTTTGCATCTGAATCTGCGAAATATGAATACCTGGCTCATAGTCAATAAACTGGCAGGCCAGCCAGTCCTTGAATAGCTTCCAATCAAGCCAAAGATTATAGGATGCAAAAGAAACCAACATCGCCCGCATCCGAAAATTAATCCACCCGCGTGCTTTGAGGGAACGAATACAAGCATCGACAAACGGATAACCTGTAGAACCATTTTGCCATGCTTCTAAGCGCTGACTTGTACCGTTGTTGTTAATACGCAGGTCTTCACAAGCTCGATTAAATGAATGGAATTCGATGTCTGGCTCGCTTTCCAGTTTTTGCATGAAGTGGCAATGCCAGTGACAACGTGACAAAAAGGCTCGAGCGGCAATTTTTGGCATTCGCTCCCCTGCGGCCAAGCGCACAGCCTGTACGATCGTACGCATCGAAACACAGCCCCAGGCCAGGTAAGGACTTAAACGCGAACAACTATCGTAGGCAGTATTTGGACTACTCATTTCGCGATGATAGCGTTTACCTCGACTTTGGATAAAACTTTGCAGTATCTCGAGACCTGCTGTTTCTCCGCCTCTGATATGGATTTTTCGCGTAGATTTACTGAGCCTGAGATCAGACACTGTTGGGATTGCAGATGATTTCAACCCATCCGGACAAGCAATATTTTCTGGAGCGTTTGTTTGCGGTTTACGCATGCGCTCCTCCCAAAGCTTCGACCAACCGTCTCGCTCCTGCAAGCAGCGCACGACACCATTTTGCGGTAATTCGGCAAATGATACGCTTTCAGAAGCGGCCCATTCTGCAACGGCCTTATCACGCTTGTAAGTAATTGCGTTTCCGGTTTCTTCGTGAGCCCAGAGAGTTGAAAAGCGGTAGCGGTCGAACAGAGACTTAAACACATCAACTGCACTGCCTCTCAATACTTGTAAGGGCGCCCCAAGGCCAGACAGAGAGAACTGTAAATCGAGCAATGACTCTTGAATGAACTGCCAGTGGAGCGCATCAAAATCGGCCGCCTGGATAACCTCTGGTTCGATGATATAGACCGGTAAGACACTTGCTGATTGTGCAGCATTGGCGAGAGGGGTGTGATCGTGAATTCTCAAGTCCCGTTTGAACCAGACACAGTTTATAGGCGTTTTCATGATCACTATTGACTTTTCTGGCAACGTTTCGAGCAGTAGATCGCTGCTTCCCAGCAAACTTTCCACTTCTTGTGCCAGGAAAAAGAGCGGTGGCACACGGGACACTGCTTTTTAGGCAAATTTTGCTTTTTTACTGTTTTACCAACTATACGCATAGCGAAAGAATCTCATACGGCTTTTACTTCCTTTCAGAATATCTTTTGTTCGAAATCAAATCCCGAAAGATAGATGGTTCGTTCCGAATTCTCGTGTTGAATGTAGTGTAGGGCATATGCTCGGGAATTCTGGACTAATCATCTTATAAATCTGGATAGTGTTCATCCAAGTATTCGTTGCATATACTATGTGTAACGTTTGCGTCCGTACGCTTCTTCCAGTTCCTCGACGCGGTTAGTCAAGGTTGACTGCAACCTCCGAATGCGTTTGCCGGCACGCAATCGCGCATGCAATTCGTCCGGTTCGGTTGGTTTGGTGATATAGTCATCTGCTCCTGCGTCCAGTCCGATTACGACATCAGAGCTTTTTACCTTCGCGGTAACGAGAATGATGTACGGTGGAATCTTTAGTTCCATTTGTCGAATTTTCCTGCGCAATTCAATGCCGTTCATCTCTGGCATTGTCCAGTCGATCAATCTAAGATCAGGTGTTTGTTTCACTTCGAATAACGCAGGAGCTTTCATGCCGTTCGAAGCTGTTACGACTTCGCAGCCAGACTTTATTAGCATAGCTTCCAACATTGTACGGGAAATAATATCATCTTCTACAAGGAGCACTTTCATTTGAGCTGCACCTCCTGTTATCGCTTCGGTTTAATGGGTAAAGGAATGTAAAATCGTTTGCTTCACGCTTTTTATTTTGCCTACGCATCTTAATTGTCTTCCCGGCCTAGCGTTTTTTGAAATCAAATTTAGAAACTCTTTCAGTTAATCCTGTTTCATACTGCAATGGGGATTTTCGATAAGAAGTAGATGGATGCAATGAGATCCAGCTAATACAGCAAATAGTTAGCAAATCTGTGGAATTTGGTTGGGTAGCTTTTCGCTGTCTTATGATCGCGGGATTAGGGGAGAAGAGGAATATCCGTTTTGGAGATCAGCTCACTCGCAGTGAATCGGTTTGTGTGGACAAGTTTCGAAAACCGTTACCTCTCGTTTTTCGGCGTTGCTTTTTCAAGGCATAAATAACGCAATTAGGGTGTGTGGTCGATCTCTTTAGAAGATCTGTTATGGATGTCTTTGGGATCGGACCATTCGATTTACGCCTCTATCCTGCATTCCAACGATAGAGGGTTTGCTTTTTTGGGGGACAACCCTTCACCTTAGTGGGAAAATAAGTAAGTAAACCAGTACCATAAATATGTCAGGACAAGCGAATGTTGAGAGTGGGGAAGTTATCGTTGAACGGATTCGGTCGGCGAGGAAACAGATTTTCTCCGAATTGCATAAGATTATCATTGGTCAGGATGAGGTGCTTGAACAGATGGTCATTGGCTTACTGAGCGGGGGGCATTGCTTGCTTACGGGGGTTCCCGGTTTGGGGAAGACGCTGTTGGTGCGTAGTATCGCTGAAACCTTCTCGCTGGCTTTTAAGCGTATTCAGTTTACGCCGGACTTGATGCCAGCGGATATCATCGGTTCGGAAATCGTGGATGAGGATCCGGCGACGGGTAAGAGGACGTTTCGTTTCGTAGAAGGGCCGATCTTTGCGAATATCGTGCTGGCGGATGAGATTAACCGAACGCCGCCCAAGACTCAGGCAGCATTACTGGAGGCGATGGAGGAGCGTCAGTTGACGGCGGCCGGTGAAACCCATTCGCTGTTACCCCCGTTTTTCGTTTTGGCGACCCAGAACCCTATCGAGCTGGAGGGTACCTATCCATTGCCGGAGGCTCAGCTGGACCGCTTTCTGTTGAATGTCTATATGGATTATTTGCCGAAGGAGGATGAGGCCAGTATGGTTGTTACGACTACGTCCTTGAAAAATGAGGGTCCTCAAGCGGTTTTCTCCGGGGAGGAGATTATCGAGCTGCAGAAGCTGACACGCCAGGTGCCAGTGGCTATGGAAGTGGTTCGCTATGCTGTGAATCTGGTTTCGGCGACCCGCCCTACGCTCGCGGATGCGAGTCCCTTGGCTAAGGAGAAAATCAAGTGGGGCGCAGGCTCGCGAGCGTCTCAGGCTTTGGTGTTGGCGGCGAAAGCTCGGGCATTGCTGGAAGGACGCTATACGGTGGCGATCGAAGATATTCAGGCCTTGGCTTTGCCGGTTTTGCGTCATCGAATTATCCCGAGCTTTAATGCGGTGGCTGAAGGAGTCACCTCGAAGGAGATTATCGAAGAATTATTGGAGTTGGTGAAAGTGTGATTAGAGTAGCTTGCGCTAGATTGATTCGTCGGTCGCTTTCCGTTTAAACACCCCTTGAGATTCGTTTTAATTTTATGGCTGTTACCAAACAGGATTTGCTCGATCCCGCTTACTTGGCGTCGCTGAATGATTTTCAGCTGATGTCGCGGGTAGCCGTCGATGGATTTATGGCGGGAATTCACCGCAGCCATTCGCATGGAGCCGGCATGGAGTTCCTGCAATACCGAAACTATTCTCCAGGGGAAGACTTGAAGTACCTGGATTGGAAGGTGCTGGCGAAATCGGATAAGCTCTATACGAAGGTCTTTCAAGAAGAGACGAATATGAATTGCTACTTCGTTTTGGATACGAGCGCGTCGATGCAGTATCAAGGAAGTCGAGCGGCGTGTTCGAAACTCCACTACGCCTGTATGGTCGCCGCTTGCATCGCGCAGTCGGCGTCACGACAGGGGGACAATGTTGGGCTATTCGCCTACAGCGATCATTTGCACGAAAGCGTTGAAATAGGGGGGCGTTTGGGTCAGGTCGATCATATCCTGCGGGCATTGACGCGCTTGAAGCCAACTGGTGAGGCGCAGCACGAATCGATGCTTCAGACGTTTCTGCGCCATTTCAAATCCCGAGGGACGGTTATCTATATCTCCGACATGTTGGAGGGAGAGGACGTTCTGCCGAAGCTGTTGAGAAACTTTCGAGTAAACAAGAGCGATTGCTTGGCCATCCAGGTTTTGGATCCGGACGAGTTGGACCTTCCTCAGAATCGTGTGACGCGCTATTTGGATAGCGAACTGGAGTCGGAAGTGACTACCTATCCGGAAACGGCTCGCGCGGATTACGAGAAGCGAATGGGGGCGTTTCTTGAGCGTTTAAAAGAGGGATTAGCCCAGTCTCAAGTAGATTTTATTCAGTTGGTAACCACTGATTCAGTGGGGGTGAGTTTGGCAAAATACTTTGATCACCGGGGGCCGCGTTAGATCATGTTGACCTTTATAAATCCAGGGCTGCTTTGGGGCTTAGCGGGCCTTGCGATTCCGATAGCGATTCATTTGGTGAATCGTCAAAGGGCGGTGCCGCTTTCCTTTTCCAGTATCCGTTTTATCAAGCGCACGACCTTGCAGCAGAAAAACCGCCGCTCTTTGACCGATCTGTTGCTGCTGTTGCTGCGATTAGCGTTTTTGGCGGCAGTGATTGCAGCGTTGTCAGGGCCTCGATGGGAGCCGGAACCCAAGGGGCTGCTAGCGAGCGACGAGAGCGCGGAGACAGTTGTCTTCGTGGTTGATGCGTCGAGCAGTCTTTCTGGCTGGGGAGGTTGGGAAGAAGCGGTAGAGGTCTTTCGAACTCGATTGGCCGAGCTTTCTGAAGACACTGCGGTGGGACTTGTGGTCTTTGGAACGAAAGTACTTGCGGAAGTGGCTCCGACTCGGAATCGGTCCGAAGTCGAGAACACGTTTTTGACCATGTATCCAGAGCAGACGGAAGGAGTATCCGCAGTGGGAATCAAGCGAGCGTTGGAATTGCTGGGCTCGGCGCCTGGGCGACGAATCGTTGTTCTATCGGACTTTCAGGTTTCCACTTGGCAGTCGGAATTGTTGCCGGATGTCGACCCCGAAACGCGTATCGACTTTGTGGGCGTAGGGGATTTCGAGCAGCCGAATCTTTCGATTCTATCGGTCGATTCCTTCGCAAGCCGCGAGGGTGGGACACGTGTGATTGCTAGGGTGAAGAACGATAGTTCGGAAACGGCGGAGATTTCGGTTCGCTTGCAAGTGCGGGGGGCTGAGTTGGAGGAAGCGGTGCGCTTCTCGCCTGGACAGATCCAGCCGGTAGCATTTTCAGTCTCAGAAGGGAGCGGATCGGAAGGAAGGGTTTTCTTGCCTGACGATACTTATCTTGAGGATAATGAATACGGAGTTTGGATGGGATCGTCTCCCTCGATTAATGCGCTCGTCGTCATCCCGGTCGAGGCGGAACCCGAAAAGCTGGATGAGGCGGATTTCGTTTCCAAGGCATTGAGCGTCGAGATACTAGGAGCCTCGAATCCTTATTTCGTTAATGGTGCAGATGTCTCGGTGGATATCGGAGCCTTGATTGGAAAAATCGATGCGCTTTATCTGGCGGGCAGTGTTTCTTATTTGAGCGAGGAGCAGATGGGAGATCTTCAGCGTTTTCTTGAAGAGGGAGGCACGGTCTTCGTCAGTCCAGGAAAGATGGCGGCGAAGCAATACCAGAGACTGCGTGAGCAAGGTCTGAGCGCATTGACCTTTGTAGGACGGTCGAAAAACGCGGCCGAAAAGGGCGTGCCTTATCATGTTGGCTGGATAAATCCTGGTTCCGATTTGGGGAAGCTTTTTGATGAGGAAGCAGCGGTGGATCTATATCAGACGGAAATTTATAGATACATACGCTTCCGAGCTGGGGAAGGGGCCGAAGTTTTGTTGCGGTCCGAGAATGGCGATCCGCTATTCGTGAGAGAGCGGATTGGAAAAGGAACGTTGCTGACGAGCGCTTGGTCTTGGGATACGCGTTGGAGCGACTTGCCTTTGCGTTTTTCGTTTTTGCCTTTGCTGCGTGAAAGCTTGGCGTCGGCGATCGTCGATAAGGAAGGGACGATCCGACTTCACTGCGGGGATTTGCTATCGCCTACGGATCTACCGGAAGGGGCATCACCGTCAGATTCCGAGTACTTTTTGCTTACGGTGGAGCCGAACGTGTTTGTATTGAACAACAAGCCGTTCGAGGTGAATGTCTCGCGGGCGGAATCTCTTTCGCAACGTGTGGTGTTGAGTGATGTACGAGCTCAGCTCTTTCAGAATGCAAAGACGGTTCCGGCGGTGGAACCCGTTAGCGCCCTCAATTCCAATATCCGTTCGCTCTGGCCCTATTTCGTTTTGGCGGCGGTTCTCTTTTATTTAGTTGAAACAGTATTATCTGGATACGTAGATAATCGATCCTCCAATGAAGTCCACGCCTGAATTTTATAAGCGGCTTTGTCGCCAACGTTCTCTACTGCTTCTTGCGGTCGTGTGTTGGTTTGCCCTGATCGTATCGGGGATCGGCGCTTTTGGGGTGTTGCTTCTGGAGGGGGTTAATTCCTCGAAGCCCTTGCAGGAGCAGAACGTTTTCTATGTCGTGGTCGGATTGGCGTTTTTATTAGTCGGGCTTTTTGCAGTGGGGATTGTGATCATTCTGCGGCGCCGCCCGACAGTGGTGGCCTTGACTCGTGTGATCGAGGAGCGGTTTCCTGATTTGATGGAGATGCTGACCTGTTCCGTGGAGATTGTGGAGCGGAAGATGGAGCCAGAAGGGCCGTTCGAATCGAGCCTGATCGCTCAAGCCGAGGAACGCACGCGTGCGATACCATTCTTTTCGGTAATCGTATTCAAGCGGATACATCCTGTTTGGATGGGGATTTTGGCCGTGGCCTGGGGTGGGCTTCTCTTTTTTGCGATTCAATCGGAAGTAGCGCAAAAAGCGGGTTTCTTTTATCGGGAGCATGGGGGTGGTATTGCGGTGGCACCAGGGAGTGTCGAGTTACCCATTGGTGCGGACTTGGTGATTAAGGCTGAGGTCACGCGTTGGCAGAAGGATGCTCATATCGTGTACAAGCAGGAGGGGGAGACGGAACGTTATAGCCTGTCTACGGATAGCGAAGGGGATTTAGGGTTTACCTTTTACGGTTTGACGGACGGGATTGACTATCAAGTGAGGACTGCTTCGCTACAGTCGGAATGGTATCGAATCGATACCTACCAGCCACCTGTCATTGAACGCACTTCGATCGATGTAGTACCTCCTACATACACGGGGGCGGAGGCGACTCATCTGGATGCCTTCTCGGATTTGCTTGTTCAGGAGGGAAGTCGAGTCCGGTTTGAGCTCGAGTTCGATTCTGGCGTAAGCGTTCAGCTGAAGTGGAATGAGCAAGCGATTTCCGTAGATGGAGAGGTTGCTATTTCTCCGAAGGAAGATGGGACCTATCAATTTTCTATGCTGAACCAGGAGGGGCGAAAGAATGTTACCGAGGTTTATCAAATCGAAACGATTCCCGATGAAGTGCCGGTCGTGGAAATTGTATTGCCGAGGGAGGACATAAAAGCAGCTGGATCGGATGCCGTTGGAGTCGAACTGTATTCGGGCGACGACTATGGAATTACACGAGTTGAATTGCATTTATCCGTGTCGGGAAAGAAACAACCGCCGGTTCTCGTTTATGAAAAACAAGCGATGGATGTCTCGCTTCGTGAACTCAGTAACGCGTTTTTAATGACACTTGAGAATCTGCATGCGCAGGAATCGGATGTGATCTCCTACTACGCGACGGTTTGGGACAATAAGGAGCCGGTTCATCAGATGGGAAAGACGGAGTTGTTTTTTGTCGAAATAATCGGAGAGGATGAAGAACCGGAGTCGGGCCCTGAGATGGAAGGGGGGCCTCCGCCCGAGAAGAACGAGATCGATTTACGGGCGGTAATTGTGGAGTTGAAACGATTGATCCGTCTCAGTAATGAGAGCCTGTTTCTTGTTGGCGACGAATTTGAGTTAAACGTGCAGGAGGTAGGGGCTGGCCTAGCGGCTTTGCAAAAAGAAGGTGTCAGTATTCTTGAGGAGCTGAAAGTGGGGGCAAGCAATCCGAAAATAGGGGAGGTGATTATCGTACTTAATGAGGCATTCGAGCAAGTCGGGACGGCGGAACGCAAGGTGAACGATGACAAGCTCGAGGCATCGCTGTTCAGCCAGTACCAAGCCTATCGCGGGCTATTGGTGGCCGAAGAACTTTTGAAGGAGAATCAGCCTAGTGAGGGGGAGGGAGAATCAGGAGAACCGTCGGATAGTGAGAAAGAGGATTCGGAATTGGAGAACGATTCGGAGTCGCCGTCTATGTCTATGGCGGAGATGAAGCGGGCTCTGGAAGAGCTCAATCAATTAGTGGACGCTCAGTCGAATATGAATACGCGTTTTCGTCGGGCGGAACGCTTGAACTCCAGTCGAGAAGAGTTGAGGGAGTTGTCGGATTTGCAGGAAGAAATCGAGAAGCAGGTGGCCCGACTGGATCACGAATTATTGCAGAGCGAAGGCTTGGAGCAGGTTCGCGACTATTTGAAACGGGCGGAGAAAGAGATGGATATTGCCGCTTCAAGGGCGAGGCTTGGAGATCCTGGAAAGTCGAAACGTTCAGGAGATCGGGCCAAGCAAGCTTTGTTGAACGCCTCGGATCGAATGAGCGCTGGTTTGGAGCAATTGGCTTCAGGATCCTTGAGGTCGCTCGAAAAGTCGGCTCGAAGTTTGGCGGCGCGAGAGGCGACGGCCGCTGCCGAGAGTCGTGAACAACAAGCCAGCGGAGGAAGTAGCGAATCCGCTGAAGCGCTGCGGGATGAGCAAATGGCTATTTCCGAAGACTTGAAAACGCTGCTTTCGGAATTCGATAAAGCGGCGGTTGAGTTGGAGGACCATTATTCCGAATTGAGCCAAGAGTTGCTGGAGTTGGCCCAGAAAGTGCGTGAGTCTAGTGTGGATAGGCAGATGAAGCGTGCGGTGAATGCCTTGCTGTACGAACGGTTCGATCGGGCAGCGAAAGAGCAGGAAAGCGCTGCTGATGAGCTGGGTGCGTTGGCCCGAGACATGGGTGACATATCAGGCAAGGTGCCGTCGATGACGCACGAGCAGATGAATAATTTGATGAAGCGAATCGAGAATGCTCGCCAGGAGTTGGCGGAAGCTTGGACTCCGGGAGAAGGAGAGATTGAGGGAGAAGGACAAGGCGAATCAGTGGCCCAAGGACAAGGCAAGGGGCAGGGCGAAGGAGAAGGACAGGGAGATGCCAGTGGAATGGGACGTTCGGATGCAGATGGCTCAATCCAACGACTGGCCGAGCAGGAGGGAATCCTTCAGGGGATTGGCGGGCGTCTCATGGAAGCCGGAGGAATGTTGAAGAATGAGACGCTAACGAAGCTTGGCCGAGAGATGCAGGCTCCTGAGGGTGGAGCAGATACGACGGGCGAAGGCGGTGCTAGCGCTGACGATTTTTTGGACGAAGCCGAGCGCGTGTTGCAGGGCTTGATCAATGCGGATCGGATTTCGGAAAAAACTCGGGTAATTAAGCAATCCTCGCAAGCCCCGGAGAAGTATAAAACCTTGGTCGAAGAGTATTTCAAGGAGCTTGCGGAAGAGTAATAGGTATGGTGCCCGAAACGCAAATTCCTGGGTTCTGGATTCTGACTGCGGCGATTGTCGGGCTGATCGTCGTAGGATGGTTTTCTTTTAGGACGCGGAGATTCATCTCGAAGCGAGATGGATATGTATTGCTGGCCCTGCGTGCGATCGCGGTCGTTTTGATCGGGCTGGTGGCATGGAACCCTTCGGTCGTAGAGAACTACCCCGATAGAGGCGCTTTTCAGGTGGCCTTGCTAGCCGATCTTTCGGCAAGTATGCATTTGGCTGATACCGGAGACGGCGATTCGCGTCTCTCCACAGTTGAAGAAATGTTGGTGGTGGATTCTGACGAATCGCTTGCCGGTCGACTCGTGGGTCGCTATGATTTCGTTCAACGCGGTTTTTCGGATGGTTTGATTCCAGGAAAACTGAGCACGTTCAAGCTGAAATCTGGGGTAACGGCGATTGGCGATGCTCTGGACGAACTTTTGGAGAACCGCTCTACGGGTACGACCCGCCTCGGCGGAGTGGTGCTTTTTTCCGATGGTATATCACTGGAAGGGCAGTCTGTTTTCGAGGTGGCAAAGCTCTATCGCAGCGCTGGGGTTCCGGTTACAGTCGTGGGCGTTGGCGAGCCATCGGCGGGGAAAGATCTGAAAATCGAATTTAGCAAGACCCCCAAGCAGGCTGTATTTGGCGAGGCCTTCGAGTTGCGAGCTTTGGTGAGCAATGAGTTCGCCTTTGAGGTGGAGAATGAAATCCTGCTGTTAGATGGCGACGAAATCTTAGATAGCCAAACCCTGGTTATCGACGGAGAGTCGGAGAAAGAGATTCGCTTTACGGCCGTCCCTAGTCGCCAGGGACTGCACTTGCTGCGCGTGAAGTTCAAAACAAGGCAAGCGGGAGACCTGAACCCCAATACCGATGTTGATTATTCGGCTGTCACTGTAGCAGAGCCGGAAACGATGAAAGTGCTTTATCTCTCGGCTCGTATGTCGCAGGAATACCGCTTTCTCAAGCGTGTTGTCGAGGACGACCCAAGCCTGTCTTTTCGAGCGATAATCAAGCTGGGACCGAGCAAATTTTTTCAAGGGGGATTCGAAGCGGACGAGATCGAATCGGAAAAGCCTGAGTTTCCTCAGGACCTGGATACGCTCTTGCAGTATTCGGTTTTGCTTATCGATGCCAGTGCGTTTGATGAACTGAAGGAGTCGGTGAGTTTAGGGATAAAGGATTTTTTGATGCGTCGCGGGGGTGGTTTGATCGTGATTGGCAGTTTGGGTAAAGTTCCTGAACAGCTGCTCTCTACCCTTCCTATTCGAGCAATGGATACATTTTACGGCAAGAGTCGGCAGACTCTGGAGGCGCAGCAAGAACCGGCGTTTCAGAAATTGGCGGGAGGAGTCCTTTTCAGCGCTCCAAGTCCGTTTTTGGAAGAGCAGATGAGGATACCTTTCGCTACAAGGCTTTCGAAAGGTGCTCGGCCAGTTTTGCAGGCGCGCTCTTCTTCGCTACCTATCGTTGCGGCACAAGCCTATGGAGCGGGGCGGGTGGTTCATATGGGCAGCGATCAGTCTTGGCGGTGGAAAATGGATAGCGATCGAGGAGGCGAGCAGTATCGGCTTTATTGGCAGCATCTGCTCGCGTGGCTCGGTACAGGAGGCAAACCACGTTTGGAGGTGCCGTTGGAAGGGACTCTGCAGGACTTGAGCGAACCTTTGGATTTGAATATATTGGCACGTAACAATGAATATGAATTGTCGGATTCCGCTACAGTGCGTGCGGTGTTGACGGGTCCAGACGGAACGTCGACGCCGGAGAAATTACTGATGCCGGATAGCAGGGAGCCGGGAGAATACCGTGGATCGGTGGGACTTTCGCTTCCGGGAGAATATCGAATGCGTTACTCCGTTGAATACGAAGGGGGCGAACAAATCGATCGCTCGGTCTTTTTTGCGGGGGCGTATATCGGAGCGGAAAACTCTGATTTGCGTTTCCGGGCAAGCGAATTGAAGGACCTGGCTCGCATAACCGGTGGCACGTATTACCACTATACGGAGGTAGACGCTATCGAGGAACTGTCGTTGTCTAAAAATATACCGATGCTGCAACGCTACCATTATTGGACGCGACATTTTCTCTTTATCCTCTTGTTCTTAGGGATATTTGGGTACGAGTGGTTTTATCGGAGGAAAATTGGCTTAAAATGAGGTTTTGGATTCTAGTTTGGGTTTTAGGTTTTTTTGGAAGTGAATTTCTTGTTCCTCTTATCGGACAAGTCGTATCCATCCAACCAATAACGACTGGAGTCACCCAACAGCAAGCGACTATCGATCGCGCTATAGACGATTTGGAATCAGGAAGTCCTGAAATGCGGAAAGGAGCGGTCATGTTGCTAGGGAAGTATGAGGCCACCGAGGCCCGAAATGCGGTTTTAGGGGCTCTGCGAGACGTGGATCCTAAAGTGCGTTTCGCGGCGGTTGTATCTGTTTTGGGATGGAGTTCTTACCAGTC
>Ga0233432_10000756_pt1 | contig 31061 bp, 26 predicted proteins | sample SI_122_August201_6_FD_179870 | JGI IMG/M metagenome (GOLD analysis project Ga0233432, IMG submission 179870) | Seawater microbial communities from Saanich Inlet, British Columbia, Canada - SI_122_August2016_10_MG | ecosystem: Environmental > Aquatic > Marine > Inlet | place: Canada: British... | reverse complement strand
AACGCGATTGTGGCTTTTTGCTGTAATAGTACAAAATATTATTTTATCGTCACATATCCGATATTGTTATAAATGGGATTACGTTTGTTTAGCTGGGAAATCTTGATTTCATTTTTTTTTTTTTTACTATTAACGGGAGTCTGCTATGAAATTTACTCACAAAAAAAATGGCTTCACGCTCATTGAGTTGCTTGTTGTCATTGCAATTATTGGTGTACTCGTTGGTCTTCTTCTACCTGCTGTGCAGCAGGCACGAGAAGCAGCTCGAAGGAACGCCTGCGGAAACAACCTTAAGCAGCTTGGGCAAGCTTTTCACAACTACGCTGATACAAGACAGAGAAAAGGCGATGCCTATTTTCCGGCAGCGGCAAAGATTGGGGACGCTAGTGGTATATCGTCCATGACAAAAGTGCAAACACGAGCTTACACATGGGTGATATGGATGCTCCCGTTCTCTGAACAGATGCCTCTATATAGCCAATTAGAAACAGCATCGACGAATAATGGTGCCCAGCAAGCTTGGACAACACCACACAAATGGGGCGTTGTCCAAGCTGCCAGAGATGCCACAGTCTCGACACTGAACTGTCCGTCATGGGTCGGTGATCTAAAGGATAAGACTGGCAGGCTTTATGCTGCCAACAATGGTCGAACTGAAGTAAAAGGTAGCAACAATTATCGTTTAAACCTTGGACGTCGGTATTGGCAGTCTAATGTGGTTGGTGATCCAGAATACAAAAAAAATGCTTGGAACGAGCAGCGTCTGGGTGCTGCAAACGGTGCCGTCACTTCTGGCAGGAATAGCCGAGATGGAGAAATTGGCTTTGCTGAATATACCGACGGCATGAGTGAAACAATTTTACTCGTAGAAAATGCAACCGGTTCTGAATGGGCTCGTGGTGAGCACGGTCATGTAACGTGGGTTACTCATAATGACACAGTTGATATCGAACATAACAAAGCGAGCGTCTCCGGCAAAGAGTGGGAGCGAAATTACCAAGGAGGTAGTTCCGGTCATACAGGCGACATGTTTGGTGTTGTAACTGCTGGTGGTGCTGTGAAGTTTTTGTCAACAAGTATTGACGATGCAACCTATCGCAATGCTGTTTGTCGAGCATCAGGAAAGCTCAGTACGCTTCCATAATCAGACACTCAACGTGTTTGATTTGTGGTAGCGAGTTTCACTCGTAAAAAGTTCCCCTGCACATCACCATGAGCACGTATCGTGTGGTGTGCAGGGAACTTATCTAATAAACATTCTTATTTGAGGGAGAAAACATTGCGTAATGCTTTTGAATATCTAACAGCAGCTTGCCTGCTGGCTTTGGTGGCTGGTTGTAGTGGAGGGTCTGGTGGTACTCCCATAGGCGAAAATCTACAGGCAAAACGAGACGTAGCCTCATACTTAGGAGAAATGTACGATTCATCCACAGCAGGTGGATTCAGCCTTGGGGGAGTCAGGGAAAAATGCAAATACATTGAGATGGATGTCGAAAAAGTTTCAGGAAATCCCGAAGATGTAGCGGCCTTCAAGGACTTGCTTGGCAAGTTAAAAAAGGCAAAGACAGAGGATGAAGTCAAAGAACTGTGCGCAAAGATGGCAGGGTTGTTGGAGCTTCCTGAAGTTTGGCAGACGCAGCTTGTTCGTGATAACAAGAAATGATGTGTTCTGTTTCATAACTGATGACTATTCGGGTGGACGCAAGATTTCCCCGAGCAAGTCGATAAAATGGCTGTTGATACTGTATTAGTTTCAGCAGCCATTTTCTTAGAATTTAGCGGCACTCATTGAATTTTTATGTGGGCTACTCATTGCATGTACACATCAAATTTCCTTTCCGATGTGACGCCAGTATTTTTGGTGAACTATACTGTTGTGGATGCAACCAAGAATCGAACTCCTTGCGCCAGCCGGAAATCACGAGTGTCTTCGTGCAGCAGTCGCAAATGGGGCTGATGCCGTTTATTTCGGGCTAAATTCTGGTTTCAATGCGAGGGCTCGGGCAGAAAATTTCTCACTCGAAGAATTGCCTGGTGTGATTACATTTCTGCATCGATATGGTGTTCGAGGATATGTCACACTCAACACACTCATTTTTACCAATGAGTTGCAAAGCTTTGCAGAAACACTCGCTGCTATTTCAGATTCTGGAACTGATGCAGTTCTTCTGCAGGATGTTGGTGCGGCATGTCTTGCACGAGAGATTTGCCCGGATCTATCAGTGCACGCATCAACCCAGATGACTCTCACCAGTGCAGAAACAATTCGGCTAGCTGAAAAAATTGGGGCTCAACGTGTTGTACTTGCACGGGAGCTATCTATTCATGAAATAACAGATATTGCAAAAAATACGGATATGCCGCTGGAAGTATTCGTGCACGGGGCATTGTGTGTTGCCTATTCAGGGCAATGTCTGACCAGTGAATCGCTAGGTGGTCGAAGTGCAAATCGTGGCCAGTGTGCCCAGGCCTGCAGGCTCCCCTACGAGGTTATCTGTGACGGAGAACACGTTGACTTGGGAAATCAGAAGTATCTGTTGTCTCCACAGGATTTAGCAGGCTTTGCACTCGTGCCCGAACTTTTGGACTCGGGAGTAACGTCCTTGAAGATAGAGGGGCGTCTTAAATCACCGGAGTACGTTGCGTCCATTACGCAACACTATCGTCAGGCAATTGATTCGGCGGTTTCGGGAAACCCGGTACTTTTTGAACCGAAGCAGATCGAGGAAATGGAGCTCACCTTTTCACGAGGATTCTCTCCGGGGTGGCTTAATGGCTGTGACCACAAGATGCTTGTTCCAGCGACTAGTAGTGCAAAACGTGGTGTGTTTCTTGGGCATGTTCGGAATATTTCACGAGATCGTATTACAGTTGCGCTACAAGCATCAGTAAGGAGAGGAGATGGTGTTGCTTTTGACACTCAGGCTGATGCAGCGTCTCAAGGAGCACGAGTATACGAGGTGTTTCGTCGAGGACAGTCGCTCACAGAATCTGTGAGTGGCGGTGTTGTTGAGCTCACATTTGGTCGGGAAGCTATCGATTTTGAAAAAATCGAAAACGGCTCACAGGTATGGAAAACAGATGATCCACAAGTAACTCAGCGTTTGCGAAAGTCTTTTCAATCATCCCAACATGGAAGGCAGCAGCCAATTGGTCTTAAAGTCTTCGCGGCAGTAGGTGAGCCACTGAAAATTACGGCAACGCTCTCAGATGGTCGCAGTTGTGAAATTGTTTCAGATACGACATTGCAAGAAGCGAAACGTCATCCCCTCACGCAGGTAATGCTTGCGGAGCAGTTCGGTCGTCTTGGTGGGACACCATTTATGCTGCAAAATGTAGCTGCCACCATCGAGGGTAATCCGATGGCGCCGTTTAGTGTTTTGGGAATTCTCCGAAAACGGCTTGTCTTAGCTTTAGAGGAATTGGTGAGTGTTCAGCCTGTACGGCATCGGCAAAGCAATATTGATAGAAGCTTGCGCAAGATTTTAGAAGCCGTCTCGTTAGGAAACAAAACCGAATCATTCAACGAAGTAAAACCTAGTCTACATGTCATGGTACGAACACTAACGCAATTAAACACTGTGCTGCGGCTCGGTGAGAAGAATCTTTTGGCAGATTTTTCTGACATTCGGCAATACCGCAGTGCAGTAGAACTGGCAAAGCAGGAAAATGCGTGTCTGTTTATTGCGACGCCCCGAATACAGAAGCCATCTGAACTAGGTGTCTTTGCGTCATTGGCAAAGTGTGAACCAAGTGGTGTTCTGGTTCGGAATTTTAGTGGTCTCGAATATTTTAGAGACAGGGGTATTCCTGTGACGGCAGACTTTTCTTTAAATGCAACGAATCCACTGACGGTTGATTTTTTCAAGCAACAGGGTGTTGAACGAATTGCAGTTTCATATGACTGCAATCGAGATCAACTTATTGAATTAACTACAGCCGTACCGTCCGGCTTGCTTGAAGTCGTTATTCATCAACATATGCCGATGTTTCACATGGAGCATTGTGTGTTTTGTGCGGTTCTATCCCCGGGGACGGACAAAACAAACTGTGGTAGGCCGTGTGATGATCACGTTGTGCATTTGCGGGACAGAATCGCTGTCGATCATCTGCTGACTGCTGATGTTGGTTGTCGCAATACGCTTTTCAATGCTGTGCCACAAAGTGGGGCAGAAGTGGTGACGCAACTCATTAGTAAAGGAGTGAAGCATCTGCGAGTTGAGATGCTTCATCAGGATGAAGATGAAACCATAAATGTTATTACAATGTACCGAAAGCTTTTAATCGGTGAAGTAAGTGGGAATGAAGTCTGGAACAAGCTGAAAGCTGCAAATCGTGTCGGTGTTACTCGAGGAACACTTGAGGAGCGAAGAAACCCTCTTGCCATTCTTTGAGCAGTTTTAGTTCCAGGCTTTGCGACGATAATGGGAAGGCGTGAGGCCGGTATGCTTACGAAAGAGACGGGTGAAGTGGCTTTGATCAAAAAAACCACAGCGAGAAGCAATCAGGTTCACAGGCTCGTTTGATTCAATGAGTTGCCGTCGAGCAAGTTGGAGACGAAGCCGCATCACATACTCACCCGGACTCATTCGAAATAATTTGCGAAAATCTCGTTGAAGCTGGCTGGTTGAAAGACCAGATTGTTCTGCCATTTTTGGAATACTTACATTCTGGCAACAATTTTCTACGGCATACTTGAGTGAGGGAGTCAATCGCTGGTAGTCGTGAGGAGCCTGTCCAGGCTGATCAACCGGTGTTAAGACACCAGCTAAGCCAATCACATTGTTTGTGTTGTCCGAGAGTGGAATTTTTGTACAAAGGTACCACCGAGGCATGCCAGAGTGATGTGTGACTAATTCGGACTGATTGTGAACTGGCTGTTTGGTTTCCATAACACGCTTGTCTTCGGCATCATATTCAGCAGCGAGAGCCTCTGGATGGAAGTCATAGTCCGACTTCCCCACCATTTCCAATTCCTTCGAGCACCCATGAATGCGCAGAAAACATTCATTGACGCAAATAAAACGACTTTGCCGATCTTTTACAAAAAACGATGCCTCTGGTATCGCATTAAAAAGTGACGCAACATGGCTTGCACCCAGTAAAAAACGATTTTTTCCTGATGTCTGCATAAGATATATGTGTACGAAGAACAATACCGAGCGTTACCGGAATGCTTCAAAAGTACCAAAATCTGTAGCAAGTGGCTAGCGTTTGAATGCATTATTCGTACTATTTTTTTCAGACTGTCGGGTATCCCACTCGACAAAAAGGCGAAAATGCAGAGAAGTCAGACCATGTTTTTGGCCCGAAGGTCTTTTTCAAGCAGAGCCTCTGGTGACCACTCGTCTGTTGAGATCAAGCGTGCACGCAGAAATTTACGTTTCACGTTATCATGCGACAAGCAGAATTGTTTAGCTGATGGTCAGTATCGGTTTCGCTGCAGAGATTCTAACGCACAAAGTATTTCAAGGGAGTTAAGGAATGTCAGAAGGTTCACTTGAGAATGTGGTCATTATTGGGAGTGGCCCGGCAGGTTGGTGTGCAGCTACGTACGCAGCACGAGCACAGTTGAAGCCACTTGTTTTTGAAGGCGCAATTACTGAAGAGAATCGTATGGCCGGTACTTTGCCGCTTGGGCAACTTGCGCTCACAAGTGAAGTGGAGAACTATGCCGGTTTTCCTGCCGGGGATCTTGCAGCATTTCTTGATTCAGCACTGCCTGAAAATCGACGATTGATGATGGCTCCTCACGCTGGAGAGGGCGTGACTGGTCCGGAACTAATGGAGCTCATGCGGCAGCAAGCAGTGAACTTTGGTACGCGCGTTATTACGGATGATATTTCGAAAGTCGATTTTTCAAAGCGACCATTCACACTGACACCAGCTAGTGGCGATGAAATACAGGCAAAATGTGTAATTGTTGCTACGGGAGCAAGTGCGAATTGGCTTGGTTTGGAAAGTGAAGAACGTTTTAAAAATTATGGGGTCAGTGCCTGTGCCGTCTGTGACGGAGCTCTTCCAAGATTCCGAGAGAAAGAACTTGTTGTCGTTGGTGGTGGAGATTCAGCAGTAGAAGAGGCCACGTATCTCACAAAGTTTGCGAGTCGGGTTCATCTCATTCACCGTCGTGATGAATTACGCGCGAGTAAAATTATGGCACAACGAGCTCATGAGAGTGAGAAGATTGATATTCATTTTAACTCGACACTTATTGAGGTGCTTGGTGACGATAGTGATGGTGTGACCGGTGTTCGACTGCAAAGTACCACTGGATCAGACGAGGAAACCATCTTAAAGGCGGCGGGTGTGTTTCTGGCAATTGGTCACACGCCAAATACAGGTTTCTTGGATGGTCAATTGGAACTTACCCCAAAGAAATACATTGTTTGGCAAAACCACTTTCGTACGTCGACAAATGTTGAGGGTGTCTTTGCAGCGGGTGATGTAGCTGATGATTACTATCGTCAGGCTATTTCAGCGGCCGGTACGGGCTGTATGGCAGCACTTGATGCAGAAAGATGGCTCGCCGAACAGGAGTAGAGGTATTAATTTTTGAAGGCGTGCAGCCCTCTGAACAGAAATTTTGGATTGCTAGGAAATAGGTTTATGGTATCTGGAATCTGCCGGCCCTATTTGGCCGGCGTTCAAAATTTAGAGTATCCGCTGTTCGTTCGAGTGATAACCGATCACGACCCGACCACGGGACTGACACATCAGGAGTCTGTATACTAGTAGGCCTCCAGCAATTTTTGCAGTTGATGAACAAATCAATGCTTGCTCCTCGTCAGAAATTTTGAGATGAAGTGAGTAGCAAAAAATAAGATGAACCAAAACATTCCACTGCTAATACTACTAATCGCTACCATGACAGCTGTAGGTTGTAAAAGGTCAGGGAAAGAGGATGAGGCAGGGAAGAAATTCAGCATAGAGCGCCAGATAGATCGCTAGGAACTAATCATCTCTTTGCGTGAACAAATAGAGAAAGAGCTGAGTTTTAGGCTTGAACTGATCAGGGATGAACAGGGCTTGGATCAGTTATCAACCAATACGTCGAATTTGCCGGCTATTGGAGAATTATACAGCATCTACTTTTGCTGGCTTGATGAACCTGCGGCTCTGGGTGCCCAGAAGATCGAGAAGAGGAAGGTAGTGTCTGGGAGCATGAGAGGGACTGGCAGACATCCTGAAACAGAAAGTGGCTATTCATCCACCTCGGTTGGAACAAGTTCATCAGGGTACTGGCTCCGTGACAGAAACAGAGGTGGAGACCAAGGCCTTCATTATGAGAGTGGTCGTGTTTGCACATTGGCGGTCTCAAGCAAAGGAATTTACGTATCCAATGTTGTAACCGTCCCGGAAAAGGTGGAAAAAGCGGTTGAGCCCCATGCAGAAGAATTACGCGCAGGCGAACGCAAAGCTGACGCCGTTCCTAGCAAAACGAATGCAGACGACGGGAGGTAGCCTGGCATGCTTTGTGATGTTCGCTTCGGCGTTGATTTATCGTGGTCCCTGTTGAGCATTGAGAGTTCCCTGTCTCTATCTTGGCTCAACCCTTCCCAACGACGCCAATCAATGGGGAAGGCTTACGCCGATGTATCGTTTCCTATCCGTAAAATGTGGCCTTTGTCTAAAATCTAATGGCTAAACAAAGTTGCCAGTTGATTCGCGATACATGGCCTGACTTTCGGTGGGATGTAGTGACCGAGTTAGAATGAACTCCTGAAGCTTGAAAATAGAGACGTGCTTGGAATCGGTCTGGACGAAGCTAGCCTTCGGCTTGAAAATGTATTTTCTAGTTTTGCCATCTGAGGAGGCATAAAAAAACCCGGCCGGAACATGTCCGGCCGGGTCGATGTGGCATTGTCATTGAATTATCGGGGAATAATTCAATGTCAAGCTTTTTTTAGATTCCGCAGGATGGCTCGCATCCGCAAGTTGGCTCGCATCCGCAAGTTGGCTCGCAGCCGCAAGCTGGCTCACAGGCTGGCTCACAACCACAGGTTGGCTCGCAACCACAAGCTGGCTCACAACCACAAGCTGGCTCACAGCAACGACGTTGTGCTCGTCGAGCCATCTTTGCTTCGTGAAGGCTTCGAAGCCATGTGCCTAGTTTGCAGCATCGTTTCTTACTGCAGCAACCAGAATCACAACAAGCTGGCTCGCAACCACAGCTTGGCTCACAGCCACAAGCTGGTTCGCAAGCTGGTTCGCAACCACAGGTTGGTTCGCAACCACAAGTTGGTTCACAACCACAAGCTGGCTCACAGCAACCGGCCTGACCATGGTGATGGCCAAAAAGACCAGCTTCAGCAAAGGTACCGAAACACAATAAAAGTGCGGCCGATAGACCGCCTAAGTAAAACGCACGACTCATGGGTGAGACTCCTTGACACTTAAATAGGGTGATAGACCGCCGAATCCCTTGATCGACGGTGAAGTGTCGGAGGCGCCCGAAACTTCTCTCAAAGATTGCCCATAGAAAACCAATGTCAAACTTTTCCGGGGGGTTTTTTTTAAAAAATAATCTGCTAGTGCCAAGGCAGGTCTTTAGAAGCCTAAAAAACAGCGATGGACAGCCTTTAATCCCGATAAAGTTACTCTACGAAAAGTCCAATGTTTAGAAGTAAAAAGTACGGATTCCAAGAACGCCGTGAGGAAGTGTTGCGCTCCTGTTTTCGCTTATGCATCAAGCATTTCACGAAATCGCAGAAAAAGAGGAGATGAATCGTGAGGGCCTGCTGCCGCTTCGGGATGGTACTGAACACTGGCAGCGGCTTCCGTCTTGTGGCGAATGCCTTCAATTGTGCCATCATTAAGATTTCTGTGTGTGACTTCGAGTGTCGATGGAAGTGTTTCTTCTTCTACAGCGAACCCATGATTTTGTGATGTAATTTCAACTCGACCAGTCTCAATATCAAGAACAGGTTGGTTTGCACCGCGATGGCCAAATTTGAGTTTGAATGTTTTTGCACCACACGCCTGAGCTAGAAGTTGGTGGCCTAGACAGATTCCAAAAATTGGCACCTGGCCGACTAAATCTCGGACTGTTGCTACACCGTAATCAACCATTTCAGGATCACCCGGTCCATTACTTAAGAAAACTCCATCTGGCTTCAGCTTGAGAACTTCTTGAGCCGTGATGTTACCAGGGACGACGGTTACTTTGCATCCCTTTGATGTAAGGTGTCTTGCAATGTTCCATTTCATACCAAAATCGAGCGCTACAACATGTTTTTCTATGGTGTGTTGTGGTGAGGGTAGAAATTCCCCACCCTCGGTCGGTTGAAGTAGTGGTGTTCCGTCAGTTGCAAGCTCTTCATCCCATTGGCTTGTTTCGGTAGGCATAACTTCTTTGACAAGATCGCATCCGACGAGTTTGGGTGCTTCCCGAGCTGTGCGTACAAGCTTTCCTTCATCAAGAATGTCTGTTGAAATAACACCAGTCATCGCTCCTTGAGTCCGAATGTGTCGAACAAGAGCTCGCGTGTCGATGCCGCTGATGCCAACAACACCTGCCTGTTTCAAATATTCATCAAGCGTTCCGGTTGCGGTAAAGTTACTTGCTATTCGGCTCGCTTCGCGCACAACGAAACCAGCCATTTGAAGATGGCCGCTTTCCACATCTCTGGGGTTGATTCCGTAGTTGCCAATCTGCGGCGCGGTCATCGTAAGAATCTGTCCACGATAGCTCGGGTCAGTGAGAATCTCCTGGTAGCCAGTCATTGACGTATTGAAGCAGACTTCACCAGTTACTGTTCCTTGATGTCCAAATGATTCACCTAAAAAGAATGTACCGTCTTCGAGTGCAAGGGCTGCTTGTGCCACGCCAAAACTCCTTTTCGATTCGAATTGTCGAACTGCGAAAACTTTTGCAAGTAGTTGCAACGACTCTGATCATAGCAGCACAACCTGCCTCGAAAACCAGTATGGTTCGTCTGCCGTAAAACAAACAATTTCCGGGCCTGATATATCTTTCCGGACCTATTAAAATGCCATCTTGATGAAGAGTCTTTTTGGAGGAAACACATGCTGTCGATCAGTCGGGCTCAGGTACGTGAAGTTGACCGGATGGCAATGGAGGACTATTCCGTGCCCGGAATTGTCCTCATGGAGAATGCTGGCCGTAATGCAAGTGAAGCAATTATCAATACGGTTGAGTCAGTTTCAGAACAAGACATGGTGGTGGTCGTTGGGCCTGGAAACAATGGTGGGGATGGACTCGTTATTGCGCGCTATCTGGAACTTGCCGGGGCCCGAGTGAGGGTCGTGTTAGTGGCACCCCCGAGCCGTCTCCAGGGAGATTCACTGACGAATTTCAAAATCGTAACTCAGTCGGGAATAGAAGTATTGAGTCTTGTTGGTACACCAGAGGCACGTTGGCAGGCAGTCTTGGCTTCAGCGACATGTGTCATTGATGCAATCCTTGGAACTGGTGCAACTGGTGTGGTGCGAGGTGATTCCAAGATTGCGATTGATTCAATTGCTGAGCGAATGAAAATTTCACCACGGCCCTTCATCATTGCTGTTGATGTGCCATCAGGTTTTGATTGTGATCATGGAACACCTGATGGAAAGTGTATTCGTGCAGATACAACATTGACATTTGTTGCATCAAAGCAAGGTTTTTATACCGCTGATGCTAAACAGTACACTGGCCGAATTCAGGTGATAGACATCGGTGTGCCACAGGCCGTACGTGTTCATTGTGGGCTGTGAATGTACAGAAGCAAATGCCTAGGCCGATGGTCTTGGTTTGATGGTATTAACGGCCCGGCCTCCTGTGTGAACCGTGTCCTCTTTCCTTTAACAGAACCGGAGTTCCACGAAATGCACGAGGAATGACAGGCCAAGCATCCGTAAGAAAATAGGCATATGTGCCTTCAGGGAATTCAGGAGTAACACAGAATCTTCCATTGCACTCATCAAGATCACCCGTGCCTTGAGCAAATTCATAATCTTGGATGAAGGCCCCGTCATATTGGCCTCCAGGATTGTTCTGACCGCCTGGTCGGTTTCCTTCTTTGAGCCGAAAGCCTGTTGTGAGCTCTGCAATCGCACTTTTTGAGTCGTCTGGCTGACTATAACCATACGCGTAATACACAGGGAATCCATCTGCAGCCCAACCAAGAAGTGGTGAATGTTTTTCTGAATGATGTTCATCATCAGGAAAACCAAGTTCATTCAGCAATCCTGTAGGAAGCCCATGGTAGTGGTACACACCACCGGGCTGAACATGTGCATGATTTGCATCGAGTCCTAGACTCACAGCTCCTCCGAGTGCTTCGTAATTCCAGTCCGCACCTCGATTTCCCATCCAGAATTCCGCTGTTCCGGGCTCGAAAAGCACACCATTCACACCAATACCAAATGGCATATTCGGTGGACCTCGCTCAGTACTTTGATGAAGTGGTGTTATTTTTTTGTTGGCGACTGGGTGAAGTGGAATACGGATAGTCCAATTTTGCGAGGCTATGGTATTTGGATTTCCTCTATTTGGGAATTCTCCAACGGTATGATTCGGAATATCATTTGATTCGATAACACGAAAGCCATCTTTTTCGCTTATTCGAACACGGTTCGATGTAATCGGCTTTCTGTTGGCTGGCATGAGTACAAGGGTTGTAGCCTTGGTAGCTTGATGCTTCCGCATGCGGGGAGGTCCCTGTCCAAATAGAACGAATGAGAACGTTGTTGCGACAAGAACTATCGCAACTGCAATGAGGTGCTGCTGACGCATTTTGAAATTTCCCAGATTCATTAAATCCTCCAATCAAAGTATGACGCTACCCCTTGGTCTGACCGTTCCCTGTCACAACATATTTGTATGTAGTTAATTCCCTTGGGCCACAGGGTCCTCGGGCGTGAAGCTTATCTGTTGAAATTCCAATCTCAGCACCTATTCCAAGTTCACCACCATCATTGAATCGAGTACTTGCATTAATAAGGACTACTGCAGTGTCGACCCGAGCAGCAAATCGTTCAGCCATAGCATTGTCCTTGGTTACGATCGCGTCAGTGTGTCGAGAGCCAAATCGATTAATGTGATCAATCGCCTCGTCTATTGAACGCACAATAGCTACCGAAAGTTTTGGTCCTAGAAATTCCATTGCAAAATCTTCTTCGGTTGCACGGTTTATCCCTGCAAGAAGCTGACAAGTTTCATCATCACCAACGATTTCAACACCGTGGGATTGAAGCTGCTTAGCGACCCGAGGAAGATATTTTTCAGCAACATTTTTGTGCACAAGAAGAGACTCTGCTGCATTGCAGACGCCCATTCTCTGGCACTTAGCATCGATTAGAATCTTTTCTGCCATATCAAGATCAGCAGTTGTATCTATATACACATGGCAGTTTCCACTAAAGTGTTTTAAAACGGGCATTCGTGCCTCGGAGCAAACTCGCCGTATGAGGCTTTCTCCACCTCTGGGAATTGCAAGATCAATCAAGTCGTCGAATTGCAAAAAAGCGCCAACCGCTTCACGATCTGCAATGTCGACGAGCTGAACACAATCAGCTGGTAGACCACTCGCAGTAATGGCCTGACGAATACTCTCAACAATCCGCTTGCTCGAATGAGCAGCTTCTTTCCCGCCGCGTAAGATGACAGCATTTCCTGAAGCGATCGCTACTGCTGCTGCATCAGCTGTTACATTCGGACGTGATTCGTACACAAAAAAGATTACACCAAGAGGTACGCGTATCTTGCGAATTTGAAGTCCACTTGGTTGAGTCGATGTTTCAATGAGTTCACCAATTGGATCCGGTAGGCCGGCGATGACTTCCACACCGGTGGCAATATCATCAATTCGTTGGCTGTCCAGGCGGAGCCGGTCGGTGGCGGCTTCCGTGAGGCCAAAATGAGGAGCATTCGCAACGTCTTGGGCATTCGCTTTCAGAATCTCAGCTTTGTCAGCTCGGATTACATCTGCGGCTGCACGAAGGCATACCGCCCGCTGTTGGCTTGAGCTCGTTGCAAGTTGTATCGCAGCTGTACGGCTCTTTTCAGCGGCCCGACGGCAATAGTCTTTAAGTTTTGTTGGAGAGGCTGCGGAAATGTCGGGCATGAGGTGGCTCTTCAAAGTCTAAGTAGTAAATGAATTCTGTAGATGAAAAGTCTTCTAAGACTGTATGCTATCTCAATCAAGGGTCTCGGTCAGCACTTGTTGGGAAAACCCAGTGTACTTCGAATTCATACTGTAACGAGGGATTTGTCTATGTGTACTCAAAGTCGTCGGGCATTTGTTGCATCAGCCGTTGCCGGTGTCGCTGGCGTTCCTCTTGCTCGTGCTGCATTGCTAAAAACAAAATTCACTCTTGGTATTCAAGCCTTTTCCTTAAGAAAGTATTCGCTCGACGACGCGCTTCGCCATACAAAAGAATTGGGATTTGATGCTATTGAGTTCTACCCAAAGATGTTTCCAGTTACGGGTAGTTCCTCAGAAATTAACGCAGTACTTCAAAAGGTCAAAGATCATGGTCTTCTGATTTCTGCTCATGGGGTCAATAGGTTTACTGCAGATAATGAGGCCAATAGGAAGGTCTTTACCTTTGCGAAGCAGGCAGGGATAAAAACACTCACAGCAGATCCAGCACCCGAATCATTTGATAATCTTGAGGAGTTGGTAAAAGAATTTGATATCCGTATAGCTATCCACAATCACGGTCCTGGGCATCGGTATAATAAAATTATTGATGTTTTACGAGCGATTGAAAATCGGGATTCACGCATTGGGGCATGTGCAGATCTTGGGCACTACATCCGATCAGCCGAACGGCCAGTAGAAGTCATTCGGCTCTTAAAAGGCAGGTTGTACGGAATACATCTTAAAGACTTTGCTGAAATGCAAAAAAAGTCGGAGGGCGTCATTCTTGGGAAAGGCCATCTCGATGTACCGGCTGTCTTTGTTGCACTCGATCAAGTTGGTTTTCCAGAAGACGGAGCGCTCTCTCTTGAATATGAAAAGAATCCAGAGAATCCACTAGATGATATTCGGCAGTGTGTTGAAATTGCTCGTAAGGCAATGGTTTTATAACTACGATACTTTTTGCTTGTTGGACGTATAGGTAGTGAGAGCAAGTCGAACTGTTGCGACATCATGGACTCGTAGTATCTGTATGCCCTGGTCAGCAAGGCTGCAGGCTGCAGCAGCTGTTGCGATGTCACGTTCGTGGATTGACCCGTCTCTATTGAGCGTGTGCTTTACTAATTTCCCAAGAAACCCTTTGCGGGAATGTCCAATCAGAATAGGGCACCCAAGATCAAGAAACCTCGAGGCCTTTTGCATGAGTTCAATATTGTGGCTGTGAGTTTTCCCAAAGCCGATACCAGGATCAAGGCAGATAGATTGAGGGCAGACCCCCGCGGTGACCAATTCACTTCTTCGGTTTTCAAGATACGAATAAATTTCTTCTACTACGTTTTCGTATTCTGGTTCTAACTGCATGGTCTCTGGTGTGCCTTGCATGTGCATGGCGCAAATTCCAGCACCCGTCTCAGTGGCAATTTTGATCATCGCAGGGTCGCCTTGGAGTCCTGTGACGTCATTGATTATCTCAGCACCGTTAGAAATTGCATTTTCTGCAACAGAGGCTTTTGACGTATCAATTGATATTGGACAATTCGAGTCGTGCGAAAGGATTCGTACAACTTCACCGACTCGACGCCACTCCTCCTCTGAATCAACGGGTTCAGAGAAAGGCCGAGTGCTTTCTCCGCCAATATCAAGAATGTCAGCACCAGCGTTAATGAGTGAAAGCCCATGCGAAACTGCCGCTTCAATGTGGTCATATCGACCGCCGTCGGAAAAGCTGTCGGGCGTGACATTGACAATGCCCATTAACAGCGGAAGGCCACCTGATTTCGGAAGAGGCACAGTGCCTGTGCGTAGTCGCCACCCAGCAAGATCTTCAATATGTGGCTTCATTACCACGGTTCTTCCATTAAACCAACGATTTGTTGTGACAGTTTGACGATACCTTCTTGCTGAGTGCTTACGACCGATCGCCCATATTCAGGAACCAGTGCAGCAGCCTGGCCAACATCAACACTTGCTGCGGGTACCGGAATAGAACCTGAAGCCAAAACAGCTCCACCTCGATCAGCCCACGTGACAAGTACTTGCAAATTCATCTCAACCATCCGTGATTGATCTGTTGGACTCTCTACCATCATCCGCTTCGTATCTGCGACAATACGACCAGTCAAAATACTATCAGCGCCGGAACTATCGACTACCTTGAACGGAGTTCTCTTTTCTATTTCTTTGCAGACGGCTTCAGTAAGTCGCTCACCAATGTCGAGCGCTGGTGTCATACGAAAGCTGTCACATTGAAATAGTGGCACATAGATCGTACGAACATTTGTGGCATAGAGAGTGCTATTTCCAAACCGATAGGTGGCGCATCCAAGGACTCCTGACAATAGGCAGGCAAGCCCACACAAGACGCTTCGACGGTTCATGGATGGGATCATTGTGAGCCTCATCTGAGTGGCTGGTTTTCACCAGTGCTGTCCCCGCTTGCAATCAGGGCATCAGCTTCTGCCATGGCGTCGAGTTCAGCCTCTTTTAGTGAATCTGGATTGAGAAAAGCTGTAAGCGTAGGGAATGGATTATCGTTGAAATCCTTAAGTCCCTCGATACCATTCAGCTGCGTTCGAGCACGCTGGGCAAGCATTGTTTTTGGGTAGTCTTCGGCGATAAGCGCGTAGTAGATTCGAGCAGACGAGTAGTGCTTTCCTTTTGCATAAAATTCTGCCCTCTTCCAGTGACGTAACGCCTGTTGTGCTGCGATTTCAGCACGTGTGCGAATGACTCGTTCTTCTTCATCACTTTTTAGCTGATCTGGGAATTGAACAAGAATTTGGTCAGCTAGAATTTCGGCCTCATCAAGCATTCCACCCTCGTATGCGGGGCCTTGATATGCTCGAAGCTTGGCTTGAAGGGCAAACAAATGAGCGGGCATAAGAAAATCACTGTCGGGGTACTCTGTGCGTAAGACTGAATAGTAGTAATCAGCATCAAGCCATTCAGTCTCCAAGAAATGTGCGTTGGCTTGTGCCATCAAACTATCGTCTGCAAGCGAGCCACGTGGGTCATTTAGGCGGACGTGTTCGTACGCTTTGAGAGCTCGCCCTCGAGTGTCAAACAGAGGCCGACTTCGATTAATTAGATTTGGTATGAGGAGCGGTATATGGCCTTTTTCATCAAGCGCCAACCAATACTGTGCAATAACGAACTGCCGTTTCGCTATACGGTCAAGATATCTTGTGTTTGGATATTTTTTAACTAGAGCATCGTATTGATCTTCAGCCTTTGGGTATTGATCGGTAAAAAAAAGACATTCCCCGACTTGCCACATGGCATCTTCTTCAATAGCAGAATCTGGCCAACGGTCGATAACTCGACGGTACTGTTTGAGAGCAGCCTTGTAATCTTTCTGAACAAACAGATCATCTCCCTCAGTGAGAGCGTCTTTCGCTACAGATTCGTCTGGCCCACGACCAACAATCTTCTTAAATCGCCGTTTTATGTTGTCGCCCTTCAAAGCATTCCAGCCGAAGTCTTCATTACTGGGTGTAAATTCTGATGAAATCACAGAGGATGATTCACCATCAAGGCTCTCTTCTTGACCTGCATCAATATCACTCCATGGCCATGTGGGCTTCGTGAGTGTTGCGCATCCACTTGAAAGGAGCGTAACAAGGAACACCGTGGTCAATGTGAAAAACATTGACCATATCCTTACGTTGAGTATGCGCTTCATCGTTGTTTCTCGCGTAACGAGGTCAAGGTTGTCGCAAGCCAATGGCTGGTTTTCAGACGATATCCGAGAATATTGGCGAACAATGTATTCATAATTGCGCGAATCTCCCCGAGTGGAGCTTCCGAAGGAGATTCCCAAACGTTTTTGTCGAACGAATCAGCAAGTCGCCGTAAGGAAGCAATTGCTTTGTCTGAGACGGATACAACCGATCGCTTTCCTCTTCGACAGTGTGAGCAGAGACCTCCCCCGGCGAGCATGCCAAACGATATCCTTTGTCCGTCCAGTGGCTTTTGGCATTCTGCACATCGGTGAAGTGATGGAAGCTGTCCCAGTTGATGAAGGACACCCAGTTCTGTGTGGATAACAAGGGCTGCAACAAAGCTGGGAGTCTGTATGGACCGCTGACTATGGCTCTGCCCAGGTCTCGGTGCAGAGAGGAGTCGGATCGCTTGTGTGGCGAGATCAAAGAGCTGAGGTTGTGGGTCGGCATCAACAGTAACTGAATCCAGGAGTTCGGCTATATAGAGTCCAGCTGCAAATGATGCTTCATGTGGCCCGACGCGGAATCGGTGTTCAAGGAAGGCCTCGATAAAAAGATCAAGATTGCCAGATTGACGATGTAGAACGAGTACCTGACAGATAGAAAGGAGGTCAAGGGCGGCGTCAAATTTACTTTTCGGTCGCCACGCTCCCTTTGCCAACCCCCGTACTTTACCGCCCTCCCGTGTTAACAGCGTGATGATTGCACTGGTTTCACCAAATGGTCGGGCCCGCAGGACGAGAGCCTGAGCCTTTTCGGCACTCATGGCGAGTCAGGTGTTTGGGGTAATCTTGAGACACGCAGCCTATCGATTTGACGTCTTGAGCTCGCCAATATTTCGAGAGACACACCATCAGAGGTAATGGTTTCGCCCACTAAAGGTATTCGTCCGAAGAGATGAAATGCGAAGCCTCCGATGGTGTCATAATCAGCTTCCTCAGGCAACACAAAATGCATTCGCTGATTTAAGTCATCAATGGGAACTGTAGCTACTGTCTCACACATGTCTTTTGATTGTACAAGAATCCCATCAGTAAGTGTTTCATCGTGTTCGTCGGTAATTTCCCCAACAATTTCTTCCAGAGCGTCTTCAATTGTCACGATGCCACAAACCCCACCAAATTCATCTGTCACAATTGCCATATGTGATTTGCCATGTTGCAAGTCACGAAGAAGTGACTGAACACTCATAGTTTCTGGAATGAAATAGGGCGGCCGAAGAAGATCGCTAATATTAGGAGTTTTGTGTTCACTCTCATCTGCAGCGTATTGGTGCCGAGCGAGTTCGGATAAAATTTCACGTAAATGAAGAACTCCAACAATATCGTCTGGTGAAGACTTCCAGACTGGAAGTCTGGAATATCCACTTTCTACAGCAGCCTCAACCGCTTCTTTCCATGCGGAGCTTAAAGAGATACCAATCACTTGCGTCCGAGGCGTCATGATTTCTGATACTTGAGCATCTTCGAGTTCCATGACGCCCTCAATCATCTCTCGTGCCTCTTCATCAAGATGTCCTTCGCGGTGAGCTTCATCCATTGCCAGTCGGATTTCATCCTGTGACTCGTCAGCAGTAGCCTGATTCTTGCTTTGATATAGCAACCACTGTACGGCTTCTACGCATTTCGTAATCGATTTGGCAACCGGTGCGATAAGCCGGATGAGCGGACGCCATAACCACCATGTTGTCACAACAATCCAAACTCCAGCAAATTTCGTTAGGGTCATTGGTATTATGACGAGCACAACCCAACAAAGACCGGCCCAAAGTCCGGCAGCTAAAGTAGTGGTAAGTATCTTAGATACGAAAAAAGTCGAAGCTACTCCTGCAAGAACCACCACCGTCGCAGCAAAAAAAGCAATTCCTTCACTGGCTCGTACGAGTTCTTCATAGACATCGGGCAGACCTTTTTGGCGGCATATCTCTTGAAGTTGATGTCGCTTTGCCCCTCGGATTGCACGGGACTGTAACGCGGCTAGGCTTGCGATGGCTAATAAAAAGATTGCAGTTGGCATAAGAATGATTTAAGTACAATAAAATGGGTTAGCGTTGTGCAGATGTTGTTTTAGGACGCCTTCTCGGTGGACTTGGCAGTCCAATTGCTCTCATCAACGCCCGTTCTTTTCTTCGCATCGAAATTCGCTCTGATGGCGTGTGGTCGTTATATCCTTTGAGATGAAGAAGGCCATGAAGAAGGTAGTATGTTAATTCATGGTCTGGACTCCAGTGATACACGAGCGCCTCCCGAGAAGCGGTCTCAGCACTTGCAATGATTTCACCGCGGATGCTATCGCAATTCTTATGGAGCGTGTGTTGCGATCGTTGAGGGCCAGAAAGATCGAAGGAGAGCACGTCTGTTGGGCCAGGAATGCCCAGCCATGCTTCGTGAAGTTCGGCAATCTCTTTATCATTTACAATTGCGAGGCTGATATCGGCTTCTGATATTTTTAGCGAATTTATTGCAGATATGAAACGATGCTTGAGTGTCTTTGAACAGACTGCAGTGGCTCGCTGACGATTACATATAACCACATTCTGCTTGATGAGGGAACATTCTCCTGCTCCGAGAGGCGTCATGGAACATCGTTTCGGGGAGGCCACTAGGCTGTCCTCTGATCCGGATATTTGACTCGGCCGTGATACACAGCTGTGAGGCTTTTCACTAGGCTTTGCTCAATAAGCCGAAGTTCTTCAAGCGTCAGTCCGCAGTCTTCAAATTGACCATCGAGGAGCCGTTTCATAGCGAGGTCGTGCACAAGACTTGAAATTCTTGCTGGGGTTGGTTCAGTGAGTGATCGACTAGCACTCTCAACAGCATCAGACAGCATTAAGACTGCTGACTCTCGCGTACTTGGACGAGGTCCTGGGTAGCGAAATGTTTGTTCGTCAACGCTACCACTGTTTGGGTCAGTTTGTGATTTTTCAGCAGCACGTCGATAGAAGTATTCTACAAGTGTTGTGCCATGGTGCTCCAATAGCAGATCGATGATAGGCTGAGGAAGGTTGTACTGACGAGCCAGTTCAGCACCTTCTTTCACATGTGCAATGATGATGAGACTACTCATTGCCGGCACTAATGTTTCGTGCCTGTTTTCTTGCCGGTTCTGGTTTTCAACGTAATAAGCAGGCTTGAGCATTTTTCCGACATCATGAAAATATGCTCCAACTCGGACAAGGAGCCCTCGGGCGTTAATTGCATCAGCTGCAGCTTCGCCAATGCTGGCAACATTAATTGAGTGGTTGTAGGTGCCCGGCGCCCGACGGACAAGTTCTTGAAGAAGTGGATGTGCAACATCACCGATCTCAAGCAGGCTCAGGTCGGTAAGAACACCGAATGTTTTTTCCACGAATGGCAGTAACCCTGTCATTAGAAAGCCTGCTAAAAGTGTCCATATGCCAGTCCTGGCTGCTTCAAAAAGAAGGTAAAAGTCTAGTGGGTGTTCTTCAAGAAGGTTGGCACCGATCTGGGTCGTCATGGCAACGGCACCTGCCCATAAGCCCACGTAGATCAATTTGCTTCGACTTCGGATACGACCCATCCAGAAAATCGTTGCCGCCGCTGCCGCGGTTAGTGTTATGTAATCAGCTAGTCCCTGCCCTAAACCAACAACGAGAACAAGAGCTACTTCAGCTACGAGGAGCAGCGCAAGATCTTCATCGTAAGCGATCGCGACAGTCATTGCGAAAACCAACAGAGGCAATATTTCGGCATGCCATGCATCGCCAGAGGCAAAAACACATGCAGCCATTGTTGTGACGATCAGTACAAGCAATGTCGCGATATGACCAAGATCAACCATGACATCACGATGATGAAGGTGGAGGTAGAACCCGGCAAGTGTAAACATTGCTACGAATAATCCAAACAGCGAAGCCGCTCTCCCAAAGCGTTCACTCACAGGTTGTTGCCGCAGAGATTCCTCGTGTTCAAGTTTAAGAAGCGTAACTTGCTCGTTCGTGATTTCCTCACCGGCAGGGGCGAGTAGGTCACCTGCTGCATAGCGAATGAACTGCTCAGGTGTTTTTTCAACAGCTTCGTTCTTTGCTTTGGACGTAGCCTCACTATCGACTTCGAGGGAACCAGTCAGTCTTGGATCAATCCACATAAAGACTCGGTCGGTAAGTGGGCCGGATCCCAATTCATCGGTAATTCTGGCTTTCAACCGAATCTTGGCCTCTCCAAGCAGCACATCAGCAACCTGAACGCGTATCATTTCAGTTGTATTCCCAAGCGGATGTACATCGATTTCAGTCTGGCTACCGTCATCGATACCGTGCTGAATTTTTTCGAGTACACCCTGAGTCTCTAGTAACGCGAATGCACGGTCGATTGCTTTATTAAATTCGAGCAGTTTTTCTTTTGAACTCACTGGGTTTCGGAAGGCAGTGAATGCCTGTTCTGCTTGAAGCTTATCACGTGAAAATTCTGTGACAGACGGGTTCGGCTGTTTTGGTTGCTCTCCTGCGACTGATTCTGATTCCAACCCCGATTGCGCCTGTGCACGCATGACATCATCGGCGAAACCAATGTCGCCCGTCGATGGACGAGTACGTGGTTTTCCCTCGCCTTCTACCGTTTTCTGGCCGAGAGTTGGTGATTCCAAGGACAGGGTCGAATTATTGTTACGTGGTTTTGCTTCTGTTGAGAAGTCCGGTGGCTCGGGGGCCATTGGTGGCTCAGCAGATTTTATAACAGTCCCTGGCGACGGTACTGGAAGTCTCTCAAGAACTGCCGCTGTTTCCGGCGCGAACTCAAGCCATGCAGCACGGGATACACCGGCTAAGGTCTCTGCGGCTGCAATTTCAGCCACCCTGTTCTTAAGTCCGTCACGAATACGAACCATAGGAGATCGATCTTGAATGTATACGACACGGACTTGTGATGTTGCCCGCTGTTGTGCCGCACGAGTTCTTGCGAGATCAGGCTTCTCAAATGCAACTCGAGCCACAACACCCCGAGGAGCAACAGATCCGAGCCTGAATGCGAATGGTTGCGACCACCCACGAAGTAAAATTAAGAGAAAAAATGCAGCGAGGAGGCAAAGGCCAAGGCGTACGAGCACCTCAGAACGAGAGATTGTTTCCAGGAGCCGTCCCCAGAAACTCTGCGGGCCTTCCATTGAAGAGGCTCGACGAATGCGGCGGCGAAATGACGACGGGGCAATACTCATCGGTGTTTACTGAACAGTCTCTCGTTTTTGAATGAAGAAATGAAGTATCTAATTATTCCTCGTAAGCTTCAACAATGCGCTGAACAAGAGGATGCCGAACAATATCACCGCCTCCAAGACTAATTCGGTGACAGCCGGAAACCTCACCGAGTCGTTCCATTGCATCAATAAGTCCGCTTTTTCGGTTTGAAGGGAGATCAATCTGTGTTGTATCACCCGAAATCACCATTTTCGACCCAACACCAAGGCGGGTCAAAAACATTTTCATTTGCGAGGCAGTTGTATTCTGTGCTTCATCCAAGATGACAAAGGCTTGATTCAATGTTCTACCTCGCATGTACGCTAGTGGAATCATTTCAATGACATCCTGCTCCGTCAGCTTCTTCAATAAATCGAAGTCCATCATCTCTCGGAGAGCATCGAGTAAGGGACGGAGATACGGATTAATTTTTGCCTGAAGGTCGCCTGGAAGAAACCCAAGACTTTCGCCTGCTTCAACGGCCGGCCGTACAAGTACAATCTTGGTGACCTGTTGTTCACGAAGAGCAGATACAGCCATCGCGACTGCCAGAAATGTTTTACCGCAACCAGCTGGCCCCTCACAAAATACCACATCGGATTGTCGAATAGCACGTACGTAGGCAGCTTGTCCTGATGATCTAGGAACTATGCGGCCACCGGGGCGATGCACTTCGATTGATTCTTGATGCATCGATTTTTCAGAAGCAGTATTTCCATTGAGTAATCGTTCAACAATTTGTTCTGTAATTATGCCGTCTGTCTTAAGGGATTGATCGAGAGATTCAAAGATCTGCGTAGCTCTGTGTACAGCAGCATCCTCTCCCTCGATGTGGATCTCCCCATCTCGGGCAGAAATCCCAACATCCAGAGCAGTTCTTATTTTCCGGAGGTGTTGATCACGAGGCCCGAAAAGTTCTAAGAGCCGCTTCGAATCGACTACTGCAAGCGTTGAGCGAGTCATCAAAGTCCATCAACCGAGTGTGGGTAAATGGCCTCGAGGAAAGTGTGCGTCTGTCACGTGACAGACAAGCAAAAGCCGAACTACTGCGAGGCTTCTTCTATATCGTACTCTGGCAGGAGAATCGTTCCCAAGGGGTTTCGTTGGAATAGCTGAATTATCTAGAAAAAACCTGTGCTACGGCTGAAAAGATGGTCTTTCACGAGAGGGCATTTACCCAGAGAAACCATGCAACAGGTGCAGCAAAGAGTAGTGAGTCAATCAGGTCGAGTGTTCCGCCTAAGCCCCCTAAGGACCTGCCAGAGTCCTTGATCTTAAACTCTCGCTTGATGAGCGACTCTGCAAGATCACCAATCATTCCAGCAAGTCCGACTGATAATCCGAAGACAAACCATCCACCAAGAGGTTGTAGTGGCAGTCCACCGCTATATATGAGTGAGGATTGTAGGATCAGCCATGCTGTGAATAGCGAGCCAGCCAACGACGCAAAGGCACCTTCAAAGGTTTTGCCGGGACTGAGTTTCGGTGATAACGGGATTCGGCCAAAGGCAGATCCGATAAGATATGCAAAGACGTCACCAGCTTTGACAACTGCGATAAGACTCAATAATGGAATGATTCCAAAATATTTTGGAGTTGTTTGCTCAAAGCCTAAACTTGCAAGATTGACAAGCCGTAATCCTACCATGAAGGCCATAGGGAATCCTAAGTATGTCAACACGAAAACACCAGCAGCTAATCGATCAAGAGATTGACTGCTAGTGCGAGTGAGTAGGATTTCTTGAATAAAGAGCAGGCCAATGGCTGCCGTAGCAGCTAGAGCAGACCAACTGAGGGCCGCTACGGGAGCCGTATCTCCTGTATCAGAGACCATGGCTTGAGTCCCAACTGCAACAGCTAAAAAGATTGCAACGACGCCTATGCGAAGGAGTCCTCCTTTGAGTTTGATGTGCCGCTTCGCATAGAGGCTAAGAAACTCATTCACTCCGCCCACGGCTAAGAGAATTAATGTTGGAAGTAGCCACCAGCCGGGGAGTCCTCCGAGAAATCCGGTAGCGTCAGCCCATGTTAATGCAGCAAAGCAAGAAATGAGACTTCCGGAGACGATGACCCGTGAACCTATTGTTGAAAATCGGCTTGGTTCTCTGTTCATGATGACGCAAGGCCTCCAAATCGTCGCTCACGTGATTGAAAAGCTGTGATTGCTAAATCGAGATGTCTCTCAGTAAAGTCAGGCCAGAGGTCTGGTGTTACCCAGAATTCTGCGTAGCTCATCTGCCAAAGTAGAAAATTACTTATTCGCATTTCACCAGCAGTTCGAATGAGGAGGTCTGGATCAGGCATTCCGTTAGTCTCAAGCTGAGATTCAATACTGCTTTCATCTATTTCATCCGGATGAAGTCGGCCAGACGCTACTTGATGGGCAAGCGTTTTTGCGGCCTTCACAATTTCAGCCCGTCCTCCATAGTTAACCGCTAGGCAAAGTCGCATGCCGTCATTTTTGCAGCACATGCCTACAGTTTCGTCGATAGCAGCGAGCGTACTGCTAGGCAGACCGTCGCGACTCCCTATCATTATTAGGCGAATGCGTTCACGCATTAGGAGGGACCGTTCTTCGACCATGTACTGCTCGAGAAGTAGCATCAGGAAGTCGAGCTCGGCTTGGGGTCGTTGCCAATTTTCACTCGAAAGGCAGTAGAGTGTAAGCTGTTCAATACCACGCCTCGCAGCATGTTCGGTGACTTTACGAACACTTGCGACACCCTGACTATGACCTTCAATCCGCGGAAGATTTCTCTTCTCAGCCCAGCGGCCATTGCCATCCATGATCACGGCGACGTGCTGTGGTAAGGGGCCAGATGTCGATGTAGTCTGCTGTTGACCTGCCGTCCGAGACATGTTTGTAGTTCGGGTGGCAACAGAGTTGTTCACACCGTTGCTCGTTCCTGTTGGGTATTTGGAGGACATGGTGCAGGCTTCGTGTGGTCAGTGCGAAAAATGGTTTGTTCTCGATCAGGTCCAACTGAAACGATTGTCACAGGCCGGCTAAGGAGCTCTCCAATCCGATCTATATAACGAATAGCATTCGCCGGTAGATCAGCCTCCTTACGAGCACGAGTCAAATCCTCCTGCCATCCAGGAAGTGTCTCGTAAATTGGTTCTGCGATTTTTAAATCATCAATCTGGCTGGGAAACTGATCTACAACAGTGCCATTAATTCGATACCCAGTACAAATTTTGACCTCGTCAAGTTCAGCAAGAACATCGAGCAGCATGACGGCAAGTTCATCAACGCCTGAGAGCCGCGCAGAATACCGAGTGGCTACTGCATCAAACCAACCGCAGCGTCTCGGTCGTTGAGTGACGGTTCCGAATTCGTTACCGCGTTGTTGGAGGTGTTTTCCAACGTTATTGTCTTGTTCAGTTGGAAGGGGGCCACCTCCAACTCGTGTGGAATATGCTTTTAGAACACCGATACTTCGCGTGATCCATCGTCCCGGAACACCCGAACCACTCGAAACACCAACACCAGAAGAGTTGCTGCTCGTGACAAATGGAAAAGTGCCGTGGTCAATGTCGAGTAGTGCACCTTGTGCACCTTCAAATAGAACTGGCCGGCCATTTTCAACAGAATCTAAAAGGTAATTTGTTGTTTCGCCAACGTAGTCACGGAGTCTTTCCGCATAACCCTGGTATTGATCAAAAATCTTGTCACTATCAAGTTCAATGACATTACTGCCAGCTGGTTGGCTTGCTTCAAGGAATCGACGTTTGACTTCAATAATGTGATCAAATGTCGAACGGAAATCTGAGCGATAGAGATCTCCAAGCCGAATGGCCAGAGATCGACCAACTTTATCCCGATAACAGGGACCAATACCTCGTCCCGTTGTTCCGATGGATTCGCCCCCCGAGAGGCTTCCATTGAGAATGCCATCCTCAATGACATGCCATGGGAAGACTACATGAGCTCTATCACTTAATCTCAACTTGCCGGTAACGTTCACACCTCGTGACTCAAGCATGTCAATTTCACGTATAGCGCTTGCTGGGTCGAGAACAACACCGCCGGTCACGACACAGGTAACATTGTCACGCAGAATGCCACTTGGAATTAGTGAGAGCTTCCATGTTTCGCCATCTGATACCACTGTGTGCCCAGCATTTGCGCCACCTTGATATCGAGCGACAACATCGTGATTTTCTGTCAGGATGTCGACAAGTTTACCTTTGGCCTCATCACCCCACTGCAAACCAATGACACAGGTTCCGGGCACGCTGGAGTCCCTTTACTTAGAGAGTTCTTTTTGGGCAGCTACAGAACCGCCACACTTATTTATGAAATCAGTCTAAAACTAGGTTTTTTTGGGTCAAGCGGGTGGTGGTTGGGCCGCCTTAGTCCTACTGTTTTTGCACCATTAGACGGTAAGCCCCTTAGAGCAGTAGCGTGCTGAATGTAAGATTGAACGGTCTGTTGTTAGGTAACGTCATTTTTTAAGTTTTATGGAGAGCCATTTCTATGTCTTCTGAAAGCTCATATTCTTCGGATGTTAGATATCCATGGTAAAGCACGGGGCCGGTCAAGTTTTTCACGTGAATGATGATGCGGATGGATGCACGCTTGCATCTTATTTGCGGCAGCAAATAGCTGGAACAAGTTGGGCAGTTGCAGAACGGTGGATTCGTAATCGACGTATTACGGTTCATGGAAATGTTTGTGTTGATAATGCGAGGCGTTTGAAATCCGGTGAGGTTGTAAAAATTCTTGACGTCTCTGCCCCTGCGCCCCCTGGTTCTCAAGATGTAAAAATTGTCTTCCTTGATGATCAGCTTGTTGTTGTTGAAAAGCCTGCTGGCATGACAACAACTCGGCACCACGAGGAAGCCGGGTGGCCCACGCGGCGTCGCCAGTTGCAGCCGACCCTCGATGAACTTTTGCCAACCGTGATCGGGCGTTTCTTAAAAGCTATAGGGAAAAATAAAAAAAGCAGTGGGTCAAAAAAAGAGAGGCTGCATCGCTCTGGGCCCGTCCGAGCTGTTCATCGTATTGATCGAGAAACAAGCGGCCTTCTGGTCTTTGCTAGGACAGTGCCTGCGGGAAGAATTTTAGCAGAGCAGTTTCGGCAGCATACGACGCAAAGAAAATATTTGGCCCTTGCCGTTGGTCGAGTCGGTAAAGGTACTGTGATTTCAAGTCTTGTACGCGATCGCGGTGATGGACGGCGGGGTTCCGCGGACGATGGCAAAGGAAAGCACGCCGTAACACACGTTCAGCCATGTGAACATTTTGGGAATGAATATACGCTGGTAGAGTGTCGGCTTGAGACCGGGCGAACACATCAAATCCGGATTCATCTTGCTGAAAGCGGGCACCCAATTTGTGGCGAGCGGGTCTATACGGCTCCACGAGGCTCGACCTTGAAAGACCAGTCACTGGCACCACGAGTAGCGTTACACGCTGCTGAATTAGGGTTTGTTCATCCGGTAAGCGGTGAGGAAATCCTCTTCGAATCGCGGCTTCCGAAGGATTTTAAAGATGTCTTAAGAAGGCTGGGAAAAACTTGTGGACGAGAAATAGTGGAGTTATCCGGCTCAACAAAATGACATTTGGAAATACGGTCGACATAGTGATTCTCCTCACAATGAGCTTGGCAACAACGCAAGCAGTTCACTGGTAATCAGAGCGAATACTTCGGACAGGCAGAAGCATGACCCTACCTAAGTGAAATATATTGACAATGGAACAATCAAGCTTGGCGTGAGCCTGGATCTAGGTATCGCAATCACACACATCACAAAATCAAGTTGCAGAAAGAATATCATCAATTATTACGACTTGTGCCGACAGATTCAGATGTCGTTCGTCGCTGAACCAACGCCCTATACTGAAAAATGGCAGTAGCTAAAGAAGCACTGGGGGAATATTGGTTCAACCTGATTTAGACCGGTGACGACTATGGAAATCAAAGGTTGTTGTTTTTAAGAAGACGAATGCAGGCCTCTATGTAAAGTCCATCCCATGCAGTGGGCTGTTCATGGGTGGATTTTTCGGCAAAGAGGGGAGAACAGCGATTCCACAATTTGGCTTTATCGCAATATTGCACGCTTAAAGTCTCGATTACAACTTACCATAGCTACGCTCTGATTTCGGGCAGCAAAGCAGAGATTCGTAGTGACACTGTCGACCAGGGCAAGGACCATAGGTTCCCAAACTGGCGTTTCGGAAAAGATCGCCAGCACTGGTGCTTTTGCTCGGTTGAAAAGAAAGGAATAGACGTAGATTGGCCCATTAAAGGCTTTGCACTCTGACCTCTCAAAATCTCGCGTGACAGCATTGAGCCCGCCAAACTTGTAGGCATCACAGATTATGGAGGATTAACAATGCGATGCGTCCGAACGCCGCACTCCCCGTGGTTTGGAGAATAAAAGATCATACGTGAAGGCTTAATGATCACGGGCGTTGTTTGAAAACATTACCAAGTTGATTGTTTTGACAGGTGTTGTGAATAATAAGTGAATTCACAACTCTTCCGGAGGCGTAGCGTGGGAATTATTCAAGGCATTCTTGCCTGTGTAGGCAGGCTGATGATAGCTGTAATCTTTTTGCTCAGCGCTCTGGGGAACAAGATTTGGAACTTCAATAGCGTTGCCGAGCTCATGGCATCAAAAGGCATGCCTCAAAATATAATTCTTGGAATACCAGCTCATAAATATTTACTGTGCGGGGCAATAGTTTTTTTGATTATTGGTGGGCTTTCAGTAGCTGTCGGGTTCAAAGCTCGTCTTGGTGCCTTCATGCTGCTTCTATTTTTGCTTGCCGCAACCTACTACTTCCATGATTTTTGGAATGCCGAGTCTGATAAGCAGCCTGCTGAAATGATCCAATTTCTCAAAAACTTAGCGATTAGTGGCACAATGCTATTCATCATTGCCAATGGAGCTGGCCCAGGAAGTCTGGATAGGCGGAAGAAATCTCAGCGTGCGAATAATGGTTTGCCGCCGAGTGGCCGAGGACCAGATGAAAAACGTGTTGAAAACTCTGGAACAGATTCTTCTGAGTCGCTCAATAATTTTAAGACCGAAAAGTCGGCATTTGGTAGCTAATCGACGAAGCTACCCGGCTAGGATTTGAACCTAGACTAAGGGTACCAAAAACCCTTGTGCTACCGTTACACCACCGGGTAGTGAAGTTGTCGTAGTATAGCGTGTTGTTCGCAACTTTGCTGTAGACCAATATCTTTTCGTTTGAAATGTTTAAAAGTACTCTGTCCTTGGACAGAAATGATTTTAAACATTTAGTATTTTTTGCTTCAAAAGTGTGGGAGTAAGGATACTCGTTTAAACAATCTGATTCTTCCTTAATACATAAGCCTAATCATGGTGGTGTGGGTTTACTGCAGCTGGTTTTATCGGCGTTGTATGAGAGTCAGGAATCTGATTTGTTGGGCGATTCAGAATGCTCGTCACGGCAAAAGAAAGTTGTTCTAACTCTATTGCAAGGTCTACTGCGACCTCTTGCACACCTGGTGGAAGCGTCAGTGTGACAGGAGCAAAATTGACAATACCCTCAATGCCGGCCTTAACGAGATCATCGGCTGCTTCTTGCGCCTGACTTGCGGGGACCACAACCATTCCAAGTCGAATCCCTTTTGTTTTCACAGTTTGAGGTAATTCACTGAGGGGCTGAATCTGAATGCCTTGGATGACTCTTCCTATTTTTCTTGAATCTGCATCAAATGCTGCTTCGATCGAAAAATTCTGTTGCCCAAAACCCTTATACCCGAGAAGTGCTTGGCCGAGATTGCCTGCTCCAATCATAACGACTGGCCAGGATTGGTTCGTTCCTAAGATGTCACGCATGGCGTTAATGAGTTCGTCGCATCGGTAGCCAACCCCCGGATACCCAAATTGCCCAAAAAACCCGAGGTCTTTTCTTACCTGTGCATCACTGAAGCCAAGAAGAGTGCCAAGCTGGCTTGAAGAGATGGTGTCCTCGCCAGCGCTTTGAAGTCGTTGTAATTCTCGAAGATAGAGGCTGATCCTGCTAACAACGACCTTTGGAACAGTTGCGTCCGAAGGCATCTCGTGCGGTCGTTCATTTGTGTCTTCAGTCACCATGAAATATCTACCAAACCCCAGTGGAATATTTAGGACTTTACCCGGAGGGCATGCAGTATCGCAAATGATTCATGTGCAGCATCCGGATGTAGCGATTGTAATACCCCAGAGACAATAGAAAAAATACAACGATCCGGAAAAGAAATCGTCCTGCGCAGAGTTTATGGGCGAAGTTTAAAGAGTACCGGCTATTTAGCCACTGGTTGTAACAGTCAGCATCTGCTGTGTATCCAAGAATTACGGATTAATTTCCTACGGAATCGTAGAGCGAGAGAAAGCATTATGAAAAAGATTTTTGTCTCTGCCATGCTGTTGATAGCAATGGGATTGTTAAGTGGAAGGACCGTGGATGCTGCTTATTGTGGTTTAGCTACTTATCAAAATACAAAAACGACAGTGTCGTCGGTAAGCTTTGCAAGAGCCCGGAAGAACTGCACGCATTTCGAAAATAGCGAACCATCATGTGCAGCTTCATCATGCTGTGGGCCTCGTCTCGTGAAGGATGTTGTCTACGAAAAGAAGCAGTACACCTGTTATAAAACCGTGTGTGAAAAAGTTACGGAGCAGAAGGAAATTAAATGTATTCGTTACGAGAAAGAACAATGTTTTAGAGATATCGAATACACAGTGTGTAAGCCAGTTTGGGAAAATCGAACGAGAACAATTCCGTACACGGTATGCAAACCAGTGTATGAGACACGAACGAAGGAAATTCCGTACACGGTATGCAAGCCAGTGTATGAGACGCGTGAGCAATGCTACACGGTATGCAAACCAGTGTATGAGACACGAACGAAGGAAATTCCGTACACGGTATGCAAGCCAGTGTATGAGACGCGTGAGCAATGCTACACAGTATGCAAACCAGTGTATGAGACACGGACGAAGGAAATTCCGTACACGGTATGCAAGCCAGTGTATGAGACGCGTGAGCAATGCTACACAGTATGCAAACCAGTATATGAGACACGAACGAAGGAA
>Ga0233432_10000752_pt1 | contig 31145 bp, 26 predicted proteins | sample SI_122_August201_6_FD_179870 | JGI IMG/M metagenome (GOLD analysis project Ga0233432, IMG submission 179870) | Seawater microbial communities from Saanich Inlet, British Columbia, Canada - SI_122_August2016_10_MG | ecosystem: Environmental > Aquatic > Marine > Inlet | place: Canada: British... | reverse complement strand
CACGCGTTCATGGTGGCCTTTTCTGGTTGGCTGTCTTTTCTTTTATGTTGTGGTGCCACGGGTCGCTCTGAGTGCTGTTGCCCATTGGATGTCGTCCTGGCGGCTCGCCTCGCTCGATTTCAACCGAACTCAGGACTTGGCTCTCATGAGGCGGCTTCGTGGCCCTCGGTTTCAGACGGAAACGCCTTCAAGAACTGGGCATCTTGGCGGTACAGCGGAAGGGCAGGTTCTTTCGTTTTCCAAGGACGGATTGTGGAATCTGCTGATAGGAGAGGGGCTCGGTTACGAAGAAGAATACGTTCAAAAGCAGGTGGAGAACGTGCTGCACGGGACAATCCAACGTGTTACACGCTTTGAAGTTGATTATGCAGATGGCAACGGGCAGGTGCTGAAATCACTGGCGAGTAGTGAAGATGGTGTCGTTGTTGCTATTCCCGCTGATACGAATCCAGTTGACGCGATAGCTGGTACGTTACAGGCATTTTACGAGACATCTCCCTCAAAGGATAATGTCATTGTTCTTTTCGGGCCGGAACAGCAGCGGCAGGATTTATGGAGGCGGTGGCTTCGAGAGAAGGAGCTTGATTTCGACGTAGTTGCGGTCCCTGAATGATGAAGAGAACAGCATGATGAAGAGACAGCATAATGAAGAGATTGGTATGACGAAGAAGCCAGCCTTTGCCCTTGTTGGTGCCGTGAATCACGGCAAATCGAGTATCGCAGCGACCCTTGTCGAGCAGGGAAATGTTGGTGTAAGTGCTGACCCGGGTATGACTCAGTTGAGCCAAAAGATTGAGCATCATTCCAGTGAGTTTGTGCTGTGGGATACGCCTGGATTCCAAGATCCGCGAACCATGCTTGCTGAACTTAGGTCCCAGCTATCAGAGGCGAGAAAGCCACTCGCAGTGCTGCAGCAGTTTTCTGAAAAGTATGCATCAACCAACACGTTTGAAGCGGAGCGAGAGGTATGCAAGGTTCTTCAGGATGAACCTGCGATCTTATATGTCATTGACTCATCAAAGCCGCTGCGCAAAATCCATGAGGCCGAGATGGAACTGCTCATGCTTACTGGGCTTCCACGGCTTGCCATATTGAATCCTACGGCATTCCCAGAACACGAGGCAGAGTGGCGAGCAAAACTTGGTCAACGATTTGGAGCAGTTACTGCATTCAATGCTCATCAAGCAAGTGCCCACGATCGCGTAGCGATTGTGCGTACCTTGGCTACGGTTGTTGATAAATGGCGAGATGCTCTGTCAAAAATTGCTGACGAAATTGAAAGTGACTGGGCGCATCGCGTGAATGAATCAGCACATATTATTGTTGATTTGGTAGCAAAAAGTATCGGACATACTCGCAGTGTCAAGGTTGCACCTGGAGAAGATAAGCAACCGCTCATCGATGCTGCAAAGCGTGGGTTTCATGCAGATCTACAGCAGAAGGAACGGGTTTTACACAGTAAACTCCAGTCGCTTTTTCTTCATGACAAAGTTGGGCTGGCAGATAAGGTGGAACTCACGTACCTCAACGATCTTTTTAGTAGCGAAACCTGGCAGGTGTTTGGATTGCCGTGGTGGGCACTTCTATCCGGTGGTGTTTCTGTGGGAGCGGTGGTTGGGGGTACGACTGGTGCAAAAATTGGGGCAGGCGGTGAAATCGCCATGCCCTCTGGTATTCCTTTAACCGTCGGAGCCCTTGCCGGTGTGCTTGTTGGTGGAGTGGGCGGCGGTGTCGGTGCCATGTATTGGGGGAAGTCAGTTGCTCAGCCAGCGGTAACTGAAGGAGAGAAGCCATCGACTCTGACAGCGATGCCGCAGTCGCTCTTACGAAAGACATTTGGACACCTTTCCCAGACAGGCACCACAATCACCATTGGTCCGATACAAGGAAAAAACTTTGCATATGTACTGATTGATCGAGCGATCGGGCTTGTGACCCACCTTGCGCATCGAACTCATGCTGTTAGTGGCGTAGAGACTCTTCATGCTGCTGATATAAAGCGGGAGCTAGATTCCCGGAACGCCTCTGCAGACCATTGGCCTAAGAGTCTCACTACGTGCTGTGAAATATTCCTTGAAAAGACACGAAAAAAAATTGCAACGCCTGCCGATCTCGAGGCTTTTGAAAACAAGCTTGGCCAGCATATTCACAAGGTAGTGGAAGGCTAGGCTGTCCACTGCAGCCATTATTATTACGGTGTTAATGTGGGGCGATTGATGGCAGGGAATCGAATCAGAGCACGCCATACATCGCTGCAATGCCAACAACGAAGATGAGTCCAAGAACGCCAATCAGGGTTTCTTGTACCGTCCACGTTTTCAGTGTCTCGCCGACGGATAGCCCGAGAAACTTTCCAACGAGCCAGAAGCCCGAGTCATTCACGTGAGAGGCAATCGATGCTCCCGATGCAATTGCTATGGTGACAAGTGCAGCAAACGGTTCGGGCTGCCCTGCGGCCATGACGAGTGGTGCAACCAGCCCAGCGGCGGTAATCATGGCGACAGTCGCTGAGCCTTGTAAAACACGAATGATAGCGGCCACCACCCATGCAAGGACAACCGTAGGTAGTGCTGCCGCTGTAAGCGATGAGGCAACAGCATCACCCGCTCCAGAATCAATGAGGACTTGTTTGAATACACCGCCAGCGCCGGTCACAAGCAGGATTACCCCGGCTGGCTCGAGTGCCCGCTCAGCAATTCGCTGCACATCCTCGGCAGGCATTCCGAGTCGCTTGCCGAGGAAATAAAATGCTGCAAGTGTTGCAATCAAGAGGGCGGTAAACGGATGGCCTACAAGCATGAGCCAGAGTGCAGCCGGTGACTCTTCACCAAGGATGGCTCGTGAAGCTGTTTCACAGACTATGAGTACGAGTGGTAGCACAAGCAGTGCGACAACAATTCCCAGGTGCGGAGACTTTCGCTGTGGTGCTGTTGTGTCGGGGGGTATATCGAGAGAAACATTCCCCGAGGCAACCTTTGATAAGACCTGCGAAGCAAAGATAGCTGTGATGATAAGCGTTGGAAGGCCAGCGGCAATTCCGACAGTAATGACCCAGCCAAGATCAGCGCCAAGCATCGCGGCGACGGCTGTTGGTCCTGGAGTTGGTGGAACGAAGGCGTGTGTTACAGCCATGCCTACAAGCATGGGAAGGGCAAACTTGGTCACCGGTTGTCCGGTTCGTTTTGCAGCAGCAACAGCCAGCGGTAGTAGCATGACAAGGGCAACATCGAGGAACACAGGGATGCAGACAAGGAACCCAACAAGTCCGAGCGCAAGTGCTGCCTGCTGTGGACCGAAGAACTTTACAAGTCTGTCAGCAAGTTTCTCCGCGCCACCAGACTGTTCAAGCATCATGCCGAAGATAGAACCAAGTCCGACTACAACTGCGACAAAGCCAAGTGTATTCCCCATGCCAGATGTCATTGACTGAATCACGGAGTCTGGTGACATGCCTGCTGCAAGACCCACTCCAATGGAGGCAGCTAGGAGCGCAACGAATGGATGTATCTTCAACCACATGACTGCTGTAATGAGTGCAGCGATGCCAACCGTAACTACAAGAACGAGGTACCACGATTCCATTTGTTTCTTTCCCCGGCAAGATGGTAATGGGTCCTCCCATTGAACTACCAGAGAGCGTACCATGAGGAGCATCATGAAAGCACTCCTTCTTACTTCTCCGAGTTTGCTGACGCTTACGGACATTGAGACACCCCAGCCACGTGCCGGTGATGTTCGGGTGAGAATAGCTGCATGCGGTATCTGTGGAAGCGACGTGCATGGCTATACCGGGTCAACCGGTCGTCGTGTTCCGCCGCTTGTAATGGGTCACGAGGCTGCAGGCATCATTGATGCTGTTGGGCTAGATGTGTCGGGGGAGATGATAGGCCAGCGTGTGGCCCTTGATTCAACCGTATTTTGTGGCGAGTGTGACTTCTGTCGGAACGGGCAAGAAAATCTCTGTACTGATCGACAGGTCCTCGGGGTGTCATGTGATGCCTATCGTCGGCACGGCTGTTTTGCAGAATATGTCATTGTTCCAAAACGGTGTGTCTATCCACTGCCAGATCAACTGGATTTTATTGCCGCGTCACTACTCGAACCACTTACGATTGGCCTGCAGGCAGTCCGGCTTGGCAATGCGGGGCCAACTACACGGTCGGCTGTGGTCGTTGGCGTTGGTACGATTGGGCTGGCTATCGTTGCGGCACTTAAGGCATATGGTGTTCAACGTATTGCTGCAGTTGACCTTGATGCAGGAAGGTTGAAAGAAGCAAAAGATCTCGGTGCTGATGACGTCTTTAATGCAGCGCAAGTGAACCCAAAGCAGCTTGCCGAGTGGGGAACGTCTTCGGTGGATACAGATGGTGCTGATTTGGTTCTTGAAGCCGTCGGTGCTGCGGCTTCAGTCGATACTGCGATTCATGCAGTCACTCGAGGTGGAATAGTAGTGCTTGTCGGCAATGTCTCACCAACCGTAGAGATTCCGTTGCAAACAATTGTGACTCGGCAAATTCGGTTGCAGGGATCATGTGCATCAGCGGGGTGCTACCCAGAAGCCATCGGATTTGCTGCTTCGGGTAAAGTTGATTTGTCTCGTTTCGTGAGTCGTGTCGGGCCACTTGTCGAAGGAGCCGGCTGGTTTGAACGACTGCATAAGCGTGAACCAGGCCTTCTTAAAGTCGTTTTGCAGCCCACTGAACTCGAGTAAGGAATATGTCTATGTCACTCTTTGATCTTACAGGTCGCCGTGCACTTGTTTCGGGAGCAAGCCGTGGGCTGGGGTTACAGATGGCAGGCGCACTCGCTCGGGCTGGAGCGGATTTGGTGATTACGGCGAGAGACGTTGCATCACTTGAAGAACCACGTCGGGAACTCGAAACATACGGACATCAGGTCGATGTTGTAGCGCTTGATCTGCAATACGAAGACAGTATCTGCGAGGCCGTTGAAAAAGCCACTGCGTCTGGGTCCGTGGATATCTTGCTGAATAATGCAGGGTGTAACATCCGAAAACCCGCAATGGATGTGCGATGGGAAGATTGGAACACGATACTCGATACAAATCTGCGTGGCATGTTTTTCATGACGCAATGTGTTGTGCGGTCGATGCTGCTACGGAAGAGTGGTCGGGTGATCAATATTGGGAGTGTGACAAGCGTGTTTGGGTACGCTGGCCTTGGGCCGTATTGTGCGAGCCGTGGCGGTGTGAAACAGTTGACTATGAGTATGGCTGATGAGTTTGGTCCGCATGGCATTACAGTCAACTGCCTTGCGCCGGGTTGGTTTCGGACGGCTCAGAATGATGTGCTTTACCAGGATGAGGAGTGGCTCGACTACTTAGTTGACCGTATTCCGTTACGAAGGCCTGGTAAGGCCGAAGACCTTGATGGGGCTGTCGTATTTCTCGCATCTGATGCGAGCAACTACATTACTGGACAAACACTTTTGGTCGACGGTGGAATTTCAACAGGTGCCACCCGAGCCATGCCGAAAGGCGTCGAATAGGATGTTGGTCATTTCTTGCCGATGTTGATTGTCTGGCAGGCTTGTCTGGCGATTTGCCCGCTTATGGTTTTTATGAAACTGTCCTGTACGTGCAGTTGGTCGACGTTTTGGTAAGAAGATGTCCTAATTGGTCTGGCTATGCCGACCAGACGCTCGCAGGTGGGTTCGTCCTGCCGTCACGATATATGGAACACGGTAGGTTTAGGGGGTATCTTTAGGGGCAGTCCTCGTCGCCACTCATTTATGTTAACTGTGCTTATGTCAACGTATCTTAAGAAGGTTTTGCTCATTTGTTTGTTAGCAATCACCATGTTGTTATGCAATTCTCATTGGATTTGTGCTACTGAGCCCCAGGCGGAGGTGACGACTACAAATCGTATCGAGTTACCGAGATCACAACTGGAGCTACCGCCACCCCCTCCGGTGCCTCATCCGCTTGAGCCTGCTATGCAGCTGGCTGGTGAGTCATATGTATTTCTTCGAGATCAGGTGTCTGATTACTCGTGTAGCATTGTGAAGCAGGAAAGAATCGATGGTCGACTTAAGCCGATGGAGTTTATAAGTGCAAAGGTTCGTCATCAAAGAGTTGTCAACAGCCGCCAGTCCCAGCGAGCTTCAATCTATCTCCGCTTTCTCGGGCCTGAAGACATGGTAGATCGAGAAGTGTTGTGGGTTGAAGGAACCAACGGTGGGAAGATGGTTGTGCGTCGGGGCGGAACACGTTTCCAGTATTTAACTCTAGAACTTGATCCTGCAGGTGATGCAGCACTTCAATACAGTCGATATCCTACAAGTGAGAGTGGTATGATCAATATGGTCCGTAAGCTCATTGATGTTGGTACTGCCGACATGCAGTACGGAGAGTGTGAAGTCCAGATATTCGAGGACGTGAAAGTCGATAACCGTCCTTGCAAGTGTGTGCAGGTTGTGCATCCGCAACGACGTTCTGTCTTTCTTTTCAACATTGTCCGAATCTTCATCGATGATGAAGTTCCAATACCAGTTCGATATGAGGCCTATGATTGGCCGGCCTCTGATTCAGATCCGCCACCCTTGATCGAAGAATATACCTTCCGGAACATTCGCCTGAATGTTGGCTTCTCGGACTCTGAGTTTCAGCGGAGCTATAGCGAATATAAATTTCGTCCTCGCTGAGGCTGCCTGATAGAGTCCCCAAATGGTGTAGTTGGCATTTATGTTTCGTGAAGATGTGCTGGAAATTATATTTGCCGCGGGAAATAGATTACGGCAGGCATGGTTGCAACTGTTTGTTGCAGACCTGCTTTTTAAACTGATCACGTTTGTTGCTCTGGTTCCATTGGTCGTGGGGATGTTGCACGTTCTCCTTTGGGTTACGGAACGGGGAACACTTACGGACGTCGACGTCGTGTTATTCTTGCTTACACCAGAGGGTGCAGTAGGTATGCTTCTGGTAGCCGCTGCCTGGTTAGGTATTACAGCAATCGAACAGGCGACACTGCTCTCGCTGCTTGTTGTTGGAGAAGGTGGGGGGGGGAGTGTTCTTACGGCAACGCGTTGGGCTTTTCGGAACAGCGCAACAGTAGTCAACCTTATGTGCCGCCTAGTGTGCTGGGTTGTGGCTGTGAGTGCGCCCGGAGTCGTTGGTGCTGGGCTTGTAGCATGGTGTTTGTTGGGGAAACACGACATTAATTTCTATCTCACTGAAAAGCCTCCAGAATTTGTATTCGTAGTTGGTGTTGGAGTTTTGCTTGTTGCTGGGCTCACAGCGGTCTTGCTTCGTCTTTTTTCGGGTTGGTTTCTGGCGGTTCCACTTCTGATATTTGAAGGAGTGAGCCCGCGTAATGCACTTGCCAGCAGTTGGGAGCGGCTCTCAGGAAGTCATTGGGTGGTACTTGTAGTTCTAGGCAGTTGGATCGCAACTGTTCTCCTCATTACGGGCGTAGGCACTGCGTGCCTTGTTTATGCCGCAGGATTGGTTGTGCCGTTGGCAAGCCACACGTTGCCCGGAGCCATTTTTGCTATAGGACTCACAACGCTGCTTTGGGCAGGTATGAATCTTGTGATTCAATTGTTTGCTGCTGTCATATTTTCTTTGCTGTTATATAGCACGTGGAAAAAATATGGTGGTGTCGTAACGAGTAATCAAAAAACATTGCTTGCATGCGTACCTGGACAGCAGTGTCAGTTTCAGAGGAATGCATGGGAGATTTTATTCGTAGCATGTATTTGTGTTGCCGCAGCAATTCTTATTGGGTCTGCGGCAGCGATGAATATTTCCTTTGACAACAGTATCGATATCATTGGGCATCGGGGGGCTGGTGGCATTGCGCCTGAGAATACACTCGCTGCTATTGAAAAAGCAATCGCTGCAGGAGCCCAATGGGTGGAAATCGATGTGCAGGAAACAATCGATGGTGAGGTAGTCGTCATCCACGATAGTGACCTGATGAAAGTCGCTGGAGTTGACCTGAAAGTATGGGAGGCAACTAAAGATCAGATAACATCCGTTGATATCGGAAGTTCATTTGACCCGCAGTTTCATGCTGAGCGAGTCCCAACTCTTAAAGAGGTTTTAGGTATCTGCAAAGGACGGATAGGAATTATTATTGAATTAAAATCATATGGGCATGGTCAGATGCTCGAGCAACGGGTGATTGACCTTGTGGAAGCTGCAGAGAGTGAACGTGAAGTGCAGTGTATGTCCTTGAGCACAGATGTTGTTGCTCGATTGAAAGAGTTGCGGCCAGACTGGTCAGCGGGGCTGTTGTTGTCACTGGCAGTCGGTGATGTAAAAAATATTAAGGGGAATTTTTTAGCAGTAAATGCACGATTCGCAAATCGCCACATGGTTGAAAGTGCACATGACGCTGGAAAGCTTTTATATGCATGGACCTGCAATGACCCGGTATCAGTCTCAAGTCTTATTGGGCGTGGTGTTGATGGTGTCATCACCGACTTCCCAGGAATGGCCCAGCAGGTGCTTGAGCAGCGTGCTGAATTGAGCCTTGTGCAGCGGCTGTGTGTCGAATTAGCTGAGACTCTTGAGGTGCAGCCGAGGATCGTTCAGCAGTAGCTTTACTGATGGTCATTCTGGAGATTCATGGTCCAGTGCTGCACGAATGTTTTCACGAGCGTTTCGCCACCGACTTTTGATAGTCCTCACGGAGCACCCAACAAGACGCGATACTGTTTTCTGGTCGGCCCCAAGATACCAGACCAATTGAAAAACTTCTCGTTGCTCGGCGGGTAATTTTTCGATTGCTTGATGAAAGCGACTCCAGCGGTCAATCGTGGTTTCCGTATCACGGTGTTTGTCTTGGGGGTGATGAGAGTTTGAGTGGTCATCAATGGCATAGATGCCAGTGGCATGGTTGGCACCAAAAGACATCGGCCCAGTATGATGGCGAGCCAGATCAATCAGTTCTCTATGAATCTGTGTTGCTGCCAACGCAAATATTTCCCGAGGTGTTTCAAGTGATATCTGACCGAGGCATCGGTACAGCCGCAGGCTAGCGTTCTGGAAGACATCGTCTGTGTCTTCCCACCTTTTGACAGTAGGGTAGCCCCGCAGCATTCTTCGCGTGAGGAGGCGTAGTCTTTCACTGCACAGCTCAAGGATGCGTGCGCGAGCAGTGTCGTCACCAGCTGCCAGATCACGAAAACAGGCCTCAACATTTTGAGGAAGGGTATGGTCATTCATGGTGTCGTCTAAATTATGTGCCTTCCCATCCCGATCGATTTTTCTAGTATACCACGCTGATAATTCTTCCTGATTGCGTTTCTTCTGCAAATCTTGCCCCTGTTAGCTGTTGATCTCGCTTTAGGTAATAGAGGCGGATGTCGAATACCGCTGGAATAATTTTCCATATTGGTGGACAGTCGTAATGCAGAAATCATCTGACTGGGAAGAATGCCAGGGTATTCAGTCAGCGGCAGAATTGCTTGGGCTTGATAGTGTATGTGAAGAAGCGATTACGTCGGCACAGGTGGTGCTTGCTGCCCACATTAAACTTCGGAAATTGCGTCGTGATTTAAGCGTCGCACTTGTGAATGTGCATCCATCAAAACATTTGAAGTCCAGATCGAATACTAGTTCAGGTCTTCAGCCAACAAGTGTTTGGCAGGAGATTCGGCGTGTTCAGGCAGCGCGAGATAGCTTGCTTTCGTTACAGAAGAACATTCAGACGGATAGAGTCACTGACTAATTCAGGAATTAGTCAGACCGAATAGTTCATTTCAGTCGAGTGACGCGGTACAACACAAGTATGAGTGTTGAGCGTAAACAAGACCTGGTCGATGATGTCTTGACTGGTCATGATGAAACGTTTGGTTTACGTGAAGACCAAGAGCAGTCTGTGCCGTTTGGAATTGATGCAGGTGCTGATATTGGTGGAGCCACGATCGTGCGACAACTTGCGGCTGGTGGTATGGGGCAGGTGTACGAAGCACGTCAGCATGCGCCGACTCGCCGGGTTGCGGTCAAATTTCTTCGGGGGTACGGAGACAGTGCTGCGAGGCGACGACTCCTTGAAGAAGCAGTATTACTTGCACGTGTGAAACACGTGAATATTGCTCACGTCTACACTGTTGGGAACTACAGGCTCCATGGTCAGACCTATCAGTGGATCATGATGGAGCTAGTTGAGAATGCATGCTCTATTTCCGAGTATGCAAAAAGAATGAATCTGTCGTTGGTGCAACGAGGTCGCCTTGTCCTGAATGCTATTGAGGCCATTGCTGCTGCCCATTCGAAAGGGATCATTCACCTTGATATCAAGTCGACGAATATTCTTGTCGCAGGTGATGGAAGCGTCAAAGTTATCGACTTTGGGATTGGACGGACGCTTACGGAATTGCATAATAACGAGCATGTTGTCGGTGAAATACGTGGGACACCAGCCTGTATGAGTCCGGAGCAGCGGGCAGGTCTTGATGAACGTATCGATGCTCGCTCGGATATCTATGGTATGGGCTTGCTGTGTACCGAACTGTTTACTGAGAACTCTCGCGTGAGAGTGAGCAAGCAAAGCAACGCTGGTATATCTGAAGGGGGCATGCATGATGTTGCTTTATGCAAAGAAACGCTGCTTCAGCAAGGCACAAAGAATATCTCACGAGCAGCAGTAGAAGATCTTTGTGCCGTTCTTGCTCGATGTGTCGAACCGTGTCCTGACAGCCGTTTTTCCACAATGGTTGAAGTCAGAAACGAGCTTATTCGCTGGCTCGACGGGAAGCCTGTTGTCTGTCGGCAGCCGAGTTCCTTTGAGGTGAGTTGCCGTTTCATTGCTCGACAGAAAGTTGTGGCTGCTTGTGTCTTGCTATTTATCGCAACACTTATTTCCGCAGGGTGCGCTGTTGGGTGGTTTGCAATTAGTGCTGTAGCATCTCAGCAGAAAGCTATTCAAGCAGCGAATGTGGCTCATGAAACACTTGCTGGTTCCTTGCTTCGCCAGGCATTTTCTGCCGAACGGGAACATCATATAAGACTCTCAAGAGACTTGTTGAGTCAAAGAGATGACGTTCTCGTTCGACTCGACGGTCAAGTGCCACTGGCTGTGGTGGAAAGTAAGAGTCTCGCTATTCGTGCATTGCGTGCACAGCTCGATGAGGCATGTTCTGTATGGCACAGTCAGGGTGAATCGATCACTGCTGTAGCAGTCAATTCCACAGCGGACATGGCATTAACGGCAAGTCAGGATGGGCGGCTTTGTGTTTTCACGGTGGAATCGGGCCATTTGAATCAGTTTCCCAATTTTTGTTACGAGGCGGGAAGTCGTCCGTGGACTGTTGCGTTGTGCGCGGATGGCCAGGTTGCCGTTGTGGGATGTGATAATGGAACTATTCATGTTGTGGATGTAAAAACAGGAGAAGCCATTGGTATTTGTTCTGACAGCAAAGGTCCTGTATACGGGGTAGTCGCACTACCGTCTGAAGGAGGGTTTCTCAGTGCTGGACGAGATGGAGTCCTTCGTCAGTGGCCTCTTCGCGGCCCATTTGAGCCGACAGTTCTCGCATCTTTCAAGACGACAGTCTATGGCATTGATCAGTCGCAGGATGGCATGAAGATTGCGATTGGTCTGCGAGATAGTACCGTACGCGTATGGCACCGGAAGACCGGTCGACAACAGGTTCTTCATGGTCATGAACAACGTGTTTTTTCCGTAAGTTTTTCTGATGATGGGCAATCTGTTGCTTCGGCATCAGAAGATCAGACGGTCAGGATCTGGAACCTCGAAGCGTCTACTGAACAGGCCTGCTTGCATCATCCGACTCGTGTAAATGCTGTTCATTTCAGTGGCATTGATCAAGTAGCTAGTGCGACTGCTGATCAGGTGCTTCGTATCTGGAACTTGAATAGTACGAGACCACCAAGAAGTCTACATGGGCATGAGGGAGATATCTGGTCGCTGGACTTTTTCGGAAGGAATCGGCTTGTCACCGGATCAGCAGATGGAACCGTGCGATTATGGAGAGATGCTGCTGATGCGCAACCACGTTTCACAATTGATGCTCGAGTTCGAACAACAAGTCTGTCACCGGATGGAAGGTTTCTCGCAGCGGGTACTAGTCTCGGTATGGTGAGGGTCTGGGATACGAAAGAAGGTCGGGCATGTGTTGATCAGAAGATAAGCACATCGTCAATCAACAATATCTGTTGGCATCCGCAGTGTGCAGAGATCGCTGTTGCCGGCAGTGATGGTACTGTCAGTCTGTGGACATTTGATGATATTTTTGATAGTCAAAAAGAAAAATATGATCTGCATGCGGTCGCAAATTTCCAGCATGACGAGACGATGACCAAGCATCGTCGTCGAGTATTCTCAGTCAGCTATGCGAAATCGGGTGATGTTCTTGCATCAGCTGGTGAGGACGGAAGCGCACGGTTGTGGCACAGAGGGAAGAATGAGCAAGGCAGTATCATTCGGCATCCGGGGCGAGTTTTTTGTGTTGCGTTTTCAGCTGATGGTGAGAACCCTATTTTGGCTACAGGCTGTGAGGACGGCGTGGTCAGAGTCTTTAATAGCTCGGGCACACTCATCCAGAGATTTGATGAACATCAAGGTCAGGTGAATGCGATTGTTTGGAGTCGAAATGCCGAGCGTTCATGGGACTTTGCGTCTGCAGGTGCGGATGGCACAGTGCGTCTCTGGCGGCTGCCTGAAGTACTGTGGGAAGGGGGGCCTTTTCCAGCTGAAAGTCTTGCAGTTCTTCAGTCCGGTGGAACAAAAATCTGGTCGCTCGACTCTGTGCCAGATGAACCCCTACTCATAGCAGGCACGGAAAATGGGAAAGTCATTCTCTGGTCTGGCGGAGCGGCGATGCCACTGGGAACTCTCGACGGCCATCATGCACCGGTTTGGAGTGTATCGGTTGGCCCTGCTGGTAGCCAACTCTGGACTGGTGGTTGGGATGGCACGGTGCGTCGCTGGGATGTCTCAAATGCAGAGTGGATGCAATCTGGTTATGCGGTCCACCGCTGACTCAGTGTGAACCAGCAAGAACCTTGCTGAGTGTCTCCTGCAGCACGGCACCACTACGCTTCAACGCCTGTATCTCTTTTGGCCAGAGTTCGATCTCGAGCGGCCGTTCTGCTCCATCACGCCCAACAACAGTTGGGACAGATATCGCGACATCGCGAAGGCCGTAGCAACCTCGCTGAACTGACGATACCGGGAGAATACGTTTACTGTCGAGGGCTATGGCATGTACGACCTCAGCAATTGAGACACCAACAGCATATCCCGCCCCCGTTTTCTTTTTGATCATCTCAGCGCCGGAAGTTTTCGCACGGATGAACGTGTCCTGACAAAGTTTCTGTGTGTAGCCAGGAAATTTCTCCAACGGAAGTCCGCCAATACTGGCACTTGACCAGATCGGTACCATGCTGTCGCCATGCTCACCTAGAATAATTGCTGAGACTTGTGTCGCGGGTGCCTTTAGGTTGAGGGCAAGCAGGCTTCGGAATCGAAGCGTGTCGAGAAGTGTTCCGAGCCCGATAACGTGGCCTTCAGGAAGTCCAAGTTCTTCTGCGGCGAGATAGGTCAAGATATCAACGGGGTTACTTACAACCAGTACCGTCGCATCAGGCTTCATTCCTGCATTTTTAATGGATGCGAGAATTTTTTTGAACAGTTCGACGTTTCTATTGATCAGCGCAAGTCGGCTTTCGTCTGGTTTGCGACGGAGCCCAGCAGTGATGCATATTAGGTCGGCATCCGCAAGATCCTCGTACTCACCAGCGGTTATGACCTGATCAGCAATCGCAGGTGCTCCATGCATCATATCGAGTGCCTGGCCATCAGCGAGATCAGCATTAACATCAACAATGACAATTTCATGAACAATGCCACCAAGCTGGAGCGCAAATCCTGCTGATGCACCAACAATACCACCACCACCGATAATCCCGACTTTCATGTTGTATCCTTCTTCCTAAATGTATGTAATCCTGTGGTGGATGCTCTGAGGCAATGAGTGTCTAGGCACTCAAGCCGAGTTCCTTGCAGACCTGTTCAGTGACAGCTTTCACGACAGCCTCATAGTCGACAGGCTGATTCGATGCTTGAGGAGTATTCATAGCAGGAGGTGGATCAAATGCAGTTCTGTTGACTCCAGTATTCCCCCAGCTTGTTCGGAATACATCGTTCGCACAGATGTCACAGTCCTCCATTCCTTTGTCGAGTCGAGGGTCCTTGAATCCCCATTGCTGTTTTAGTGCGAGTAATTCTTGTGTTTCATTCTTGGACAGATAAGTAACACGGCCGAGGTCTTTCGCAAGCATGAGGATCTTGCAGTAGGCGTCAAGAATTTCAGTCCACCAGTAGGCTTTTTCAACGGTTTCACCAAAGCTTACGGTGCCATGGTTTGCAAGAATGACAACATTCGAATCTTTGACAAACGGTCGAACGGTATCAGCAAACTTCTGATTTCCAGGTGTTTCATATTTCGTAATTGGAATATCACCGAGAAAAACTTCTACCTCTGGCAAAACGCATTGAGGAATAGGCTCACGGGCGACAGCAAATGCCGTCGCGTGCGGAGGATGACAGTGAACGACAGAATTTACATCGGGTCGATCTTTCATGATCGTTAAATGAAGCAGGATTTCACTTGAACGTTTCCGCTGGCCAGCAACTTGATTTCCTTCCATATCAACAATGCAGAGGTCAGAGGGCTTCATGAAGCCTTTTGAAATTTGCGTCGGAGTACACAAGACTTCTTTGTCATTAAGACGGAATGAGATATTGCCATCATTCCCTGCGGCAAAACCTTTGTTATAAATTCGGCGACCAATGTCGCAGATTTCTTCCTTCAAGCTTGCAAGAGATCTGTCTGTTGTGGTGATTGCCATCTAATACTCCTCGTAAGTTCACTCGTTATTGTCTGATGTTTGTTTTAAAAGTAAGGTGCGCCGGTCAGCGAAGAATGCTGCATTGCGATCATTACTCAAGTATTCCCTGTGTTTTGGGTTGCGGTCGGTTCAGTGATTATTCTGCTTTCAGGATTCGGTCGGTTTAGGACGGTCGATCTGATCAATCAGGGCAGAGATGTAGGCATCGATAGGCTTGCCTTCGGGTTGAAACGGTTGTGCGGCTTCACCTCCCTCGCTGAATGCGATGAGCTGACCGTTACCCGCTCCCAACTCATCCCATGCAATGATCGCTTCGGTGGGTCCATCTTCGTTGTCCAGGTCTTCTGCACGCAGAGGCACTACGAGTCGTAGAAGCCCGCCCTTCATTGTCGGGTGAGCTTCGGTGAGGGTGACACAGCCAATTGTGCGGCCAATTCTCATGGTTGTTATTTGTCCGAATGCGTGATAGGTGTTCTATGAATCTGTACAGCTACAACTGCGTCGATCTTTTCTGGGCTGCGAGGTTGTAAGTATCTGGGGCGTGTTTTCGGCTGGGTGATGAGCAAATGACTTTGCGATCTGTGTGAGGCTACCGACCGAAAAGTCCCTTGGGTCGAGGATGAGGATATTGGCAGCACATGCGGCACTACTGGTTTTGAGAGTTGTGCTGTCTGTCGCAGTCACTGCTCGAATCGATGAAAATCTATTTGCTGCGATACACGCGACCACGGTATTTTCGCTAAAAAGAATACAGCGGGCCGCGTCTCGGCCGGTGTGGTCGGCAAGCGCTTCAAGCGTAGTTACAAGTCCTGCGGTTGGCAGTTGTTGGCTTGCCGGAACTGCTCTGCGCACAGCTCCAGTCGCGCCTGAAACGTTTCTTTTACAATCGGCTTGCGCAAGAATAAGTTGACGATCCGAGGGCTGTTGCGGCTTGGATTGTGCAGTAATGAGCTCAATTCCTCGATCCCTCGCGATGTCGCGTGCAGACGGTGTTATGACAGCTTTGTCTACTATGTAAGCAACTTTGGTACCACGGGCAAGGTTTACAATAGTTTTTGCAGCGACGACGCGATCAGCAAGGGTTGCTGTTGGTGTGTTCTGCTTGTCCGTGGATACCTGTCCTTGTGTCGATACCTGTTCCTGTGTCGATACTTGGGGCTTGGTTTCAGTACGAATTCGTCTTAGCACTTCGGTGACGAGGTGGGCGATATCGTCGGAAGAAATAGGTTTTTGTATTGGCATAATGTCGTAATTAATCTGTTGGTTCGTCAATCAGCGCAATGGTGCTCCAGCGGGCTGGCGTGCGTTTGCTGTTGAGCACTTCCCGCATCAGACGGCCGTCGCTCGTGATAACAACGCGGTCCGCTAGACCGGCGGCGACCGTGTCGATCGCTATCTGCGGATCACCATCGAATCCTTCTCCATCAGCAAGAAGAGGTTGAACAAGCAATAGCTTCGCTCCCACGAGAGACTCGTGTTTGAAGCTGCTGGTTACGGTTCCAATGACTTGTGCTACTTGCATGGGACAGTGTTGGTGATAAAGGAAGGTTCTGAACAAAAGACAAAGTGGTGAGGTAGTTTGAGTTATTGAGGGCTGCCTAGCACACGGAGATCGTCCACGAGTGTGCAGCGACGTTGTCGGGTAAAGGTGAGAGGAGTCGTCACTCCTTCGCCTGTAGGTGTGGCTATTGAAAATGAAAGATAACCCTCGCCACCTAATCCTAGGCCTGCAACACTTGGTCCATTTTTGACAAATAAGGTGGTGTCGAGGAGTCGGCCCATTCGTGTCATATTCCGAACATTCTGGGAATGGATAATGGCCGTGTGTCTGAAGCCATGTTCACTTTCATATGCTCGTTGAATAGCTTCATCAGCAGTTGGGCAACGAACGAATGGAAGAAACGGCATCATCTGCTCAACAGGAACAAATGGGTTTGTGATGTCAGTTTCTCCGAACACGAGCTCAAGCCCCTCGCGGCCAGATGCACCAGCAGCCTCTGCGAGTAAGGAAGCACTCTTTCCAAGAAGTTCTTTCGCCGGTGCAGGGTGGCGGTGGTTACCTTCACCGACCATTACTATGGCGGTTTCCGTGAGGCGAGCCACCTGCGTTTGATTGAGTCGTAATGCTCCAGCTCGCTCCATTGCAGACATCATTGCGTCGAATACTGAATCAACAACAAAGACCTGTTTTTCGCCAATGCACAATAAGTTGTTGTCGTACGCGGCACCGGCAATGATGGATTGGGCTGCATTGTGGAGATCCGCTGTTTCATCAACAACAACAGGTGGATTTCCGGGGCCGGCAACGATTGCACGCTTGCTTGACTGTAATGCAGCTCGTGCAACAGCTGGACCTCCGGTCACACAGATAAGTTTGACCCCACGGTGATTGAACAGAGAATTGGCGGTCTCAAGCGTTGGCTCAGCTACGAGACTGATCAGATTATCAACACCGAGGTCGCGTTGTATTGCCTGGTTGAATCGGCGAACGCCCTCTGCTGCTATCTGGCGACCGCTTGGGTGTGGATTCACAACGACAGTGTTACCTGATGCAATCATGTTTATTGCATTGCAGGCAATTGTCGGCAGAGAATGAGTCACAGGTGTGATTGCACCGATAACACCAAATGGCGCATGTTCAATTACGGCAAGGCCGTTATCACCACTAAAGACTTCACTTGACATGAATTCGACACCAGGAACGCGATCACCTAAGACTTGAAGTTTCTCAATTTTGTGATCCAGCCGACCGATCCCTGTTTCTTCATATTCCATTCTCCCGAGTTCTTCAGCGTCCTCGATTGCAATGCGGCGAATGTGTCCAACAGCTTTCTTTCTGCCTTCCATTCCGAGTTGTTCAAGTTGGTGGAAAGCATCTGTCGCTGCAGATACTGCTTCGTCAACAGTTGCAAAAATACCATTATGGCCAGCGGCCGTTGGGCTGCTGACGGGTCCACCGGCTGAACGCAGTTGGGCGATAACTTGGCGTACGATTGAATTAATGTCGGGTTGTTCAGGCGTGTTCATTTTAGGTAGTCAATAAGTAAAAGGTGAAAATCAACAATTAGCCAACCTGTCTGGTGACAGTGTCACGATTAAAAACTTCCTTGCCGTCAGCTTGGACAGTGTCTATGAGTCCTATGATGACCGCGTCGATTGGGAGAGTTTTTGTCTCCGGAGTCATCCGAGCGCTCGATCCCTGTGTAACTAACACAAACTGTCCTTCACCGGCTCCAAGGGTGTCAACTGCGATAAAGGTTCGGCCTGTTGTAATGAGCTGTGTTCTTTTTTTTGCATCAAGGCGATACGGTTCGACGATGAGCAGTTTGTGGCCGGTCATCGTGCTTGTCTTTTGGGTGGCGACAATGGATCCAGTGACAAGAGCAATGAACATGAGAAGGAGTACTTTCAATAAATAAGGATGTCAGTTATGAAGCCTGTGCCAGGAAGTCCCGTGCTTGACGTGCAACAATAAGCTCTTCATTTGTCGGGATGACCCAGATGGAAACACGCGAACGAGTTGATTCAATGCGTCGTTCTCCAGCGGTATCTGAGTGGTTTGCAGTGGTATCGATTTCAATGTTCAGGTCATTGAGTCCTGCAACAACAGCTGCCCTGGTCGCAGGCGAGTTTTCACCGATTCCACCCGTGAAAGCGATCGCATCAAGTCCACCAAGCTCAACGATGCCGCCACCGAGCCAGTGTCGAATAGAGCCGACGTAGACGTCCAGGGCGACACGAGCAGCTTCATTGCCGTTGGCCGTTGCGGCCTCAAGGTCGCGCATGTCTCCGGATGTTCCCGACATCCCAGCCAATCCAGCACGTGTCGATAACTCCACCAGGAGTTCTTCCAATGACCGCCCTGTTGTTTTGGAAACATGTAGGAGGGCGTACGGATCAACGTCTCCAGAGCGATTGTTCTGCGGAACACCGGACTGCGGGCTCATGCCCATTGAGGTGCCAACGCTCTGCCCGTCTCGTGTCCAGCAGATGCTACTTGAACCACCAAGGTGACATTGAACCGAACGAAGGGGACGCTGAGACATGCTTGCCAGAAGCCGCTCTGCAACAAACCTATGACTTGCACCGTGGAATCCCCATCGCCGAACGAGATGTTTCTCAAGCCATTCCTTAGGCACGGCATACCGGGAATTACGGTCTGGTATTGTTGCATGAAAGTCCGTTTCGAAGGCAGCGACTAAGGGGACGCCAGGAAATCGTTCGGCGAGTTGCTGCATCGCCGTCACATAAGGCGGATTATGCGCCGGAGCGACATCACCCATTTCTCCCATTGCAGACAAAACGGTGTCATCTACCTTTACCACACCACGAACTCTTCCGCCGTGAACTGCTTTAAATCCAATCGCAGCAACATCAGTAAGCGATGAAAGGGGGCCACGTTCGGCTGTGAGTTGTTCAATCGCAGCTTCGAGTGCAGCACCGTGATCTGGTATGGGTTGTATCGTCTCGATCTGTGTAGCTTCTGCGTCAGGATGTTCCAATGAAGCGTATACGCGGCTTTCCTGACCGCCGATACGTTCGACACCGCCTCGGGCAAGTTCATGCTCGCCTTCGAGTGCGCCTGTATCCGCAGGCAACTCAAAGAGTCGATACTTAAAGCTTGTTGAACCAAGATTTGCGATGAGGATTTTCATTGTTTCTTTCCTGCTTTCAGAGAATGCTTCCGTGCACTACTTACAAGAAGTTTCTCAGCTGAAAAACGCCGAAACGAGACTTTCTGCAGGGCGTGGAATGACATGACTACCAACAAGTTCACCGATCTGTTGAGCAGAAGCGGCGCCAGCCTCAACGGCAGCACGGACACTACCAACATCACCTTGTACGACGGTTGTGACAAAAGCCCCACCGATATCAACGCGTTTGAGGATTTGAACATTGGCTGCTTTCGCCATCGCATCTGTTGCTTCGACAAGGCCAACAAGGCCTTTTGTTTCAATTAATCCAATTGCCGTATTCATGAATCTTTCCTGAAAAGTAAACAAGTTTCTAAAGGGGAATACTCCAGCCGGTTCGCCGGAAGGAGTCACTCTGGAGTCGTGTTAATTGCCAGACTTTGGGGCCTTTGTTTTGAGGATATTGCCAATATCTTCATGCGGACGGGCAATCACCTGAACGCTGACGACTTCACCAATTCGGCCAGCAGCTGTCGCGCCAGCGTCTGTTGCAGCCTTTACTGCTGCAACGTCACCACTGACAAACGCAGTTACAAGGCCACTGCCAACTTTGTCCCAGCCAAGGAAGGAAACATTTGCAGCCTTCATCATTGCATCAACAGCCTCGACAAGCGTGACGAAACCTTTGGTTTCGACCATGCCGAGGGCTTCGATGTTCTTTGCCATCTTTTGCTCCATATCATTATCACACTCACTACTCCCGGAAGTTGTCCGGGTCGGCTGCGTCGGCACGTGCCGACAACACAGCCAATTGTTGTCTGTTCATCCTTGATTGGGTCGAGGTTACTCCTGCTTGATTAATTCAACACTCGTCGCATGATCAAGATCAGCAGAGTTACCTTCATCTGTATCAATGTGCACCTCTAGTTTGCTCGTGGCATCAGCGCGAACGAGAAGATCTCGGAACACCGTGCCACACGGTCCGTTGATAACCAGGCTCATCCGGTCACCATTCGAGACACCAAAGTGATTCGCGTCTGCCTTGCACATATGAACATGCCGCTCAGCGCGTATGACTCCTTCGGTGAGCTCAATTGCACCAGCTGGACCAACAAGCACACAGCCAGGGGTTCCGCTTATCTTTCCGCTGGCCCTTACGGGGAGGTCAATGCCCAGAGAGATGCCGTCTGTAAATGCCAGTTCAACCTGTGATGCTGGACGGGTAGGTCCAAGAACGCGAACCGTTGGCAGCATGCGTCGTTTTGGGCCTATGATCATGACCGTTTCTTCGGCGGCATAGAAGCCATCCTGGTAGAGATCTTTTCCTGGTGTGAGCGTGTGGCCTAGTCCGAAGAGTTTTTCTACATGCTGATCCGTGAGGTGGCAATGCCGAGCGGAAATACTAACAACAAGTTTTGGAGCAGTATTTGAGTGTTCACGAATCGTTTGGCTCGGGACTCCGTCGTGTCCTGCAAGAATAATATCGCGAACGATACGTTCGACGTCGGATCGCGACAGGCTCGGATTTTGAAGCGTGGTTTGCATGATTGGGTTTGTCTAAGGGGCCATGTTTGTGTTTGCGGCAGTGGCATCTGTGGCGACGCTATCAATGTCTTCCGCAGGAATATCTGCAAGAATTAAACGAGGGCCAGCGTCCAGAATAGTTTGTTGCCATTCTTTAGAGAGGCCGCTGTCGGAGACAACAATATCAATGGCCTCAAGGCCGGAGACGAGCGTCAGGCTCTTCCTGCCAAACTTGGAACTGTCGGCTACAACAATAACTTTTCCTGCAGCACGAAGCATCGCTTGTTCAGTTTCTGCAAGAAGCAACTGTGCGTTAAAAAGACCTTGCTTTGATATGCCGGCAGCGGAAAGAACCGTTGTGGTTACGTGCAGTCGGCTCAGTAATTCATTGGTGTACGGTCCAAGGCAAACGCCGGTTCGTGGTGATACAAAACCACCGAGTAAAATGAGATCTGTTCTTGATTCAGAGGCAAATAGATTAGCAACCGGCATGCTGTTGGTGACAACCTGAAGAGATCTTCCAGCAAGAAGTCTCGCCACCTCATAGGTTGTGGTCCCGCCGTCGAGGAGAACAGTCTCTTCGTCATCAATTATTTTTGCCGTGGCTGCGGCAATCGTTCTTTTTGCTTCCCAGTTAGCTGGCTGCTTCTCATCAAATTCGGCAATTCGAGGAAGTCCTCCTGCGTACAGCACGCCACCATGCGTACGGCGCGCAGTCCCTTGCTCTTCGAGGGCATCGAGATCTCGTCGTATGGTCGACTCTGAGACGCCAAGTTCGCGCACTAACTCGTCAAGGGCTGCAAACCCGCGGAGACGGATGATGTCGATTAATCGGCTGCGTCGTTCTCTTCCGGGCACTGGACATTCTCCTTACGTTGCACTCGATTATCATCAGCAGACGATCGAATGCAATCAAATAATGACAGTTTTGAGCAAGAATTAGTTCAGATTATAAAGATTATAGGTGTCTTTCTGGCATTTTTATTGAAAAAACGACCAAAAGACCAAGACAACAGAAAGACTAGGAAGGATAGGAGGGCTGCGTTGTTTGGCTGGCTACCTGAGGATCATTTGTTACGAGACAAAACGAGCATCCCTCGTTAGGGCGTGTTCTGGTGTTCAGCTGAGTCGATTGAAGCTAGAAGTCTCTTGCCTTTATCTCGCTTTTGTGCGTTTTTCCGAATGGCTTGGTTGTTCAGCGATATCAGTCTGAAAAACATAGTATCATTCAAAAGTATGGAGTTCTTTGGCTCTTAGCCGGCCGTTTTCAATGGCGAACGTTCCTTTTTGAATCAAACGCATCGACAGCATACCCAGAGAGGCCACCGAAGAGCTTTCATCGACACGCGATGAGGCATCGATGATGGTGTGCGCAATTGCCTTTGAGGGCTGTGAATCGTTACTTCCCGGTTTCAACAGAAATAGAACGTTAGCGGCAGAAGACCCTTCGAGGGAAGCGTTTCTCTCGAGGAGGAGGGTGATAACTCGCTTTACAAAAATTCTTGCGGTCCTAGATGATCGATGAAGAACAAAGTATGTTTCCTTTTACGTCTTTTTGAGCAATCTTGCAGCCACTGCATATTCGAGAACCACTGAAAGAGTGACGGTAGTACTTATGGCAAACTCTCCGGCCTCCCTCTCCGTAAAAAGATTCCACAGAGTCGCTGTTTTTTTTGGTCTCTGTGTACTTTGTACGGCAAGGTTAATCGCCAGCGCCAACGCAGCAGATCAACCCAATATTGTTTGGATTGTATCTGAAGATAATTCCATTCATTATCTCGACCACTTCTTCAAGGGTGGGGCCAAAGTGCCAAATATTGAATCACTCGCGAAACACGGATTGACTTTCAACCATGCCTTCTCGAACGCGCCCGTTTGTTCGGTTGCTCGAACGACCCTGATAACAGGATGCTACGGCCCTCGGATAGGAACGCAATATCACAGGCGATATGCAATGGCGGCCATGCCGGAAGGCTTGCAGATGTTTCCGGCCTATCTGCGAAATGCAGGGTACTACACGACGAACAACAGTAAAAAAGACTACAACGCCGTCGAGGGTCGTGGGGTTTGGGATGCCTCATCCAACACAGCTTCCTGGAGGAATCGGTCGCGCAGTGACCAGCCATTTTTTCATATGCAATCGCATGCTCAGTCACATGAAGGTTCGTTACATTTCAAGCAGGATTCGTATGAGACTGAAACTACGAATCATGATCCTGCCGAAGTTCAGTTGGCAGAGTATCATCCCGATACGAAGTTATTTCGGTACACGCATGCACGGTATCTTGATCGAATGCTAGACATCGATGCAATTGTTCAAAACACAGTTGACCAGCTGAAGCACGATGGGCTTCTTGAAGATACGTTTATTTTTTACTTCGGGGACCACGGCGGCGTGTTGCCTTGCAGTAAAGGGTACATCTATGAGTCGGGTCTCCATGTACCATTGATTATTAGAGTTCCTAAGAACTTTCAGCATCTTGCTCCTGCGGCGGGTGGAACAAGGCTTGATGGCTTTGTCAGTTTTATCGATTTCGGTCCGACGGTATTGCATCTCGCCGGTGTTACAATTCCTAGTGAGGTGGACGGGAAGGCTTTTCTTGGCAGAGATGTAACTGAAGATGTGATTAGTCAACGTCAGGAAACATTTGGATACGCTGATCGATTTGATGAAAAGTATGATTTCGTTCGATCGATACGGCGAGGCAAGTATCAGTATATCCGTAACTATCAGCCATATCTTCCAGATGGCTTGAATAATAACTACCGCTACAAGAATCTTGCGTACTCAGAATGGCGAGAATTATTCCAAGAAGGCAAGTTGAAAGGGCCGCCATCAAAGTTTTTCCTAGCGAAGCCTGTTGAGATGCTTTTCGACTGTGAAGCTGATCCGCATCAAGTGGTAAACCTCTCTACGGACCCCCAGTATCGGCAGGAACTTCTTGAGCTCCGTCAGCGATTGCAGGTCATGGTGAAGTCACTGCCCGATTTAAGTTTTTACCCAGAAAGCTATCTGACATCGCATGCAATGAAAAACCCGGTCGAGTTTGGGAAGCAGCATCAGCAGGAGATTTCAGAATTCGTTGATATTGCAGACCTTGCGTTAATTTCGTTTCAGAGTGCGAAGCCAAAGCTTGATGCCGCACTGTCATCGTCGGACGCTATGAAACGCTATTGGGCAGCCATGGCGTGTGCTGCCATTGGCAATGAAGCTGCGGAGCTTGCTTCGGCCGTGGAGCCGTTGTTAGAGGATCCTGTCCTGATGGTTCGAGTTCGAGCTGCGGAATTTCTTGGACGTATTGGTGTGATTAATCCGCAGCCAACATTGATAGATGTGATCAATACAACGACGAATTCGGTTGAAGCTACAGAAGCCTTGAACTCCGTCGTCTGGTTTAAAGATTTTTTCAAGGACCGATATGCTGTCCAGCGTTCTGATTTTCATCCGAAAAGCGATGGTGCAGATGTTGATGATCGCTTGAACTACATAAATGGTACTCCGTATCCACCCAAACCACCAAAGATAAAAAAGCGGAAGAATAAAAACACAAAAAAATCTTAGGCCGGCCCGGTATGTTATTCAGGTGACGGCATAAGTCTGAATGGTTCGAACGTAAGCAACATCTTTCGGTTTCGGGGTACTCCTCGATCAATGTGCTTGTTCGTTCTGCCAGCTATGGGAGTCAGGCCGGGGGTAGACCCTGCATGCGACGCCAGGTGGAAAGTTGGCCAAGGTGTGACATGATATGCCCACCACAATAAAATGCATGCACCGACGAGAGTGTCGGAAATCGTTTGGCGAGGGGGCCTTCGGCTGGATTTGGTCGCTCAAAAGCCTCGTTGGGAGTAACTCGGAGTGTCTCAGTCAGTTTTTTATGACTGGCACTAAAAAATGCGCGCACTTCGTCGAATGATGGGTAAATAGTATGGTTGGGATCGTCTTGGCATGTGGCCGTTTTGTCAAAGAGTTTTTTAAATCCAGCCGGTATCGTTAGCGGATTTTGATCGAGCTGGCTTAAGACCTTTGGTGGATAGAGGCTCAAGTGACCAAAAGTGAAACAAGGGTGGTTCGAGGACACAAGTTGGCCGCCTGGACGTGCAAAGCGTGCAGCTTCAAGGTGAGAGATTTCTTGCACAAGGCGGTCAGCGTAGCTGACCGCAGATTCGAGGGAATCAGCAATGATATTTCCAGTGGAACGTTGCATGGTGGGATTCTCCGTGTGTCTGTTAAGATTTTTGTTTTACCTGGTGTTTTTTGGCCTGGTGTTTTTTGGAAAGCACATTAATCGCCTCTGGAAGTGCCTCGCACTCTGCTAAAAAGACTCGGGCGGCAAGTGATTCCGGAGTATCATCAGTTGTAACCGGCACCTGCGACTGAAGCAGTATTGGTCCGTGGTCATATTCGTTGTCGACAAAATGGACAGTGCATCCAGAAGTTGTGCATCCGTGCTCAATAACGGCGGAATGTACCCGGATGCCGTAGAACCCTTTTCCACCAAATGCTGGCAGTAATGATGGGTGAATATTAATTACCCGATGTTCAAAATCAGCTGGGATTCTCACGAGCTGGAGGAAGCCGGCCATGACGACAAAGTCGACATTTGCTGCTCGACAATGATCAAAAAGAACAGAGCTCCACGCTTCGAGCGTGGCATCACCTTTCTTAGATACAACAGTGGGAATGTCTGCCTCCTCAGCAATGGTGACACCGCGTACGTCTTTTCGGTTTGACACAACAAGGTTAATGGAAGCTGCGAGTTCTCCGGCTTTTTGTTGTCGTAGTAGGTTTTCAAGAGTTCGTCCAGATCCAGACAGAAGGATTGCCAGGCGAATTGGATGTGTGATGCCTTCGTTACTCACGGGGTCAAGGTTTCTTTCTCTCAGGATGCTTTGGATTGGCTTGCTCGCTTTAGGCTCATTGTGAGGGCGTGCCCGTCGATATCAAGTGTTTCTAGTTCAGCATTTTGTAATAACTCAAATTCAATAGAAACCGCAAGAGTCTCTGAGGCGAGCGATTCAGCGTGGGCTTGAAGTGCCTTGCGGAGTTCTTCTGATTCGGTGGCAAATCCGAGCTTTATTCTGTCAGTAAATTCGAGATCAAGGGTCTTTCGTTGTGACTGCACGGCGTGGATGACTTCACGAACCTGGCCCTCAGCAAGAAGTTCAGGTGTTATTTCACTTGAAATCACAACGACGCCTCGTGTGCCCTCGGCCGCAGCCCAGCCATCACGGGCTGTAGTTCTGATTATGCAGTCTTCTTCACTAATGGACACGTCTGTCCCATCATCCAAACTAACAGTTGCAACACCATGATCACGAAATGCAGTTATGAGTGTTGTTGCGTCGGCTTGTTGGAGTGCGCTTCGCACCTGCGGGAGTTTCTTGCCAAGACGTGGGCCAAGCTTTTTGAGGTCTGGAAGGATAGTCCGCGTGATATACCTCTCAGGCTCTGCACAGATTTCAAATGCCTTCACGTTCAGTTCATTGCAGACAAGGTCAGCATGTGAGACAAGCCAGTCGGCATCATTTTTGTGTGATTCTGCGAGGATGACCTCGACTTTGGAGAGTGGTTGCCGAACCTTGAGTTTTGCCTGCGCTCGTGCTGCCCGCCCAAGAGAGGCCACTTCACGAATAAGAGCCATCTGACGAGCAAGATCTGGGTTGATGAGTTCAGCATCTGCTGCGGGATAGTCAGTGAGGTGAATGCTTTCTGATACTCGACCTCCGAAGGGGCCCACAGCAAGATTCTGCCAGAATGCCTCGCTTACAAATGGAACAAATGGTGCGGCCAAACGTGCAGTTGTCGTGAGGACCTCATAGAGCGTCCAGTACGCATCACACTTTTCAGCATTGCCATCTGCAGATGCGTCGGCTCTTCCCGATGCCCAGAACCGATCTCGGCTTCGTCTAACAAACCAGTTGCTGACTGCGTCTACAAGGTCAGAGAGTGCCCTGGCAGCGACATAGTGATCGTAGGCGTCGAGTGCTTCAACCATTGTGTTGGCAGTTGCGTGGAGTTCAGCGAGCATCCAGCGGTCGAGTTCACTTCGTTCGGATGCTGGGCGAAAGCCGTCTGCCGTTCCAAGATTTTTATGATCAAGTTGGCCAGGGTTTTTCATGTGAGTTGCAGGGTTGAAGCCATCGATGTTGGCGTAGATCACAAAAAAGCTATAGACATTCCAGAGCCTTAAAAGAAATTCTGGGACACTCTCGCGAATTGCTCGCTCGCTGTATCGAATGCTGTTCCAGGGTGGCTGTCCCGCAAAAAAGTACCACCGGAGTGCATCGGCTCCATAGCGATCCAAGATCTCAGTCGGTTCCTTGTAGTTCCTTTTGCTCTTGGACATCTTGCTACCGTCTTCTCCGAGCATGTGTCCAAGGACAATGCAATTGCGGAAGGGGTGTGGGTAGCCATTGGGCGGCATTGTTGCTGGTGGCTTCACCTCGGTAGATGATTCAGGCCCAAAAAGAAGTGTGCTGATTGCGAGTTGGCTATAGAACCAGCCACGAGTCTGATCAATTGCTTCAGAAATAAAGTCAGCTGGCCACTGTGATTGAAATTCATCGGGCCCGGTGTGTGGCCAGCCCCACTGAGCAAAAGGCATCGCTCCAGAATCGAACCAGCAATCAATAACTTCCGGTACACGATACATCCGGGCACCATCCTGGAAAGGAGAGTCATAGGTGATGGCGTCGATGTAGGGTTTATGAACACGAAGGTCATCAGACAATTCTGGATGATCGGCCTTGGCCTTCTCAAAAACCTCCGTGCCGGTGACCCCTGGCTTGGAAAGAAGTGCCTCGTACGCAGGGACAGCCTCAGCTTTTCCTGTCTCTTCACAGACCCAGATAGGAAGCGGTGTCCCCCAGTAACGCTCCCTCGACAATGCCCAATCAACATTGTTCGCAAGGAAATTACCGAAGCGGCCTTCCTTGATGTGTTCAGGCATCCAGTTGATCTGTTCGTTGTTGGCCAGCATTGCATCTCGAAACTGACTGGTACGGATAAACCAACTCGCTCTTGGGTATTGGATCAGCGGGTCGTTATCAGCTCGCCAGCAGAATGGATAGTCATGCAGATATTGTTCTTGGTGCACAAGAAGTTCCCGACTGCGAAGGTCGCGGGTCAGGTCGCGATCACAATCCTTTACAAAACGCCCAGCCATAGTCGGAAATTCGTCAGTGAAAGTGCCGTCAGGTGCAACACAGTTAAGGAGTGGTGGCACTTTGTTTTCAAATCGTTTGCGTTCGGCCAAAAGAACACCGTAGTCAACCTCACCAAAGGCTGGGGCGATATGTACGATGCCGGTGCCCGAGTCTGTCGTGACGAAGTCAGCTTCGATGACACGCCAGGCAGTAGGCTCGTCATCTCCGCTTTTCAGGGCAGTGAGTTCTGGCTGGCCGGGAGGACGGAAGCAGTCAAATGGGGGCAGGTAGCACGCACCTACGAGGTCAGATCCTGGAAAGGACTCTTGAACTTCGAGGGTGGTTTTCTTTTTGTCGGCAAGTGATGCTGCAAGTGGCTCTGCAAGAATATATTCACGTTCCGGGTCGTCTTCAAACCGGACGGCAACGTACGTGAGGTCAGCTTTTATGGCTGCAAATTGGTTTGAAGGAAGTGTCCATGGAGTGGTTGTCCATGCAATGAGGCTTCGGTTTGTTGGGGATCCACTCGCATCAAGAAGAGGGAAGGCAACATAGACGCTTGGGTCAGCTACCTGACGATATCCCTGGCCTACTTCACCGCTCGATAGGGCCGTGCCACCCTGCGGCCACCACCACACTATCTTGTGACCCTGATACAACAGGCCACGATTAAACAGTTCGGCAAGAGCCCACCAGACGCTTTCGACATAACTCTGGTGATAGGTAACGTAAGCTTTCGAAAGATCGATCCAGAAACCAACCCGTTCCGTCAGTGTCTCCCACTCTTTCATGTATCTCCAGACGGATTCCTGGCACCTATGGATGAATGGCTCGACACCATATTCTTCAATCTCGGCTTTTGAGTGAATGCCGAGGCTCTTGCACACCTCCACCTCTACGGGGAGTCCGTGGGTGTCCCAGCCTGCTTTGCGTTCGCAAAACTCACCCCGCATCGTTCGGTATCGTGGGTACAAGTCTTTGATGGCCCGTGTCAGGCAGTGCCCGGGGTGGGGCATTCCGTTGGCTGTTGGTGGCCCTTCAAAGAAAACAAACCGTTTTGCACCACGACGATTGTCGAGCGACTTTTGATAGATGCCTGCAGATTTCCAAAGTGCAGCGATTTCGGCTTCTGTGGTGGGCAGGTCAGGTCTGCCGCGGACTGGCTGGAACATGGCGTATTCGCAACTGGGGATGAAAACAATGAAGGTGTCGTTCTGGGGAGACTCGTATCTTAACCACCACAGCCTTCTGACCCCAGTGCTGTTTGTTGTACCCGGGCTGGTCGCGCCGGTTCTTCGCTGATAGTAGGAGCGGGCTGCCCGAAGAGCCGGCATGCCGGCATTGCTTTGTCAGCATGCCGCTGAGCCGCGTCGAGCTGGTAAGGCCTGTCCGGCCACGCACACAATAGTTTTTGTAGGTGCTCCAAGGCGTGAGAAAGCGCTGCAATACACCGTGTTGTTGTGCCCCCGGGCTCAATGACATGCAGCAAACTTGCTGGGTCTAATACCAGTTTGGTATGCCAAGGGAGTCAATATTGCCTCTCGCAGTATCTCTTGTCGGTTGGGAAAATTACGGCTTTGTCCGACAGGTTGGTGAATGGAGTCGTTTTGCCGGAGGACGCCAGCGAGTTCTGACTGGTTCAGGTTGGCGAGCAATGTGCATGAGGGCTGCCACGTGCAGGAACAGTGGCTGCTAGAGAACTTTGAGCATATGCGTGTCGGTTCATGATTGCCGGTGCACTGAATGCTCAGCCATTTTCACCAAAGAAATATCACGCCTCTTTAGCTGCTCGTAACAGTACGTGCTCTTCGTGATGTCACCGTGGGTTTACTTTACACGGTGAAATCAAAGTTCAGCAGCTGCATCTCGAACAGCTACTTCAATGATGTTACGAAGTTTTGGTTCTGCTGTTCGTGCCACCTCAAGGATTCTTTCAACAGTTGCGACCTCAAGCGCATCCGGTAGGCACATGTCTGTTACGACTGATAGTCCAAGGACTCGGAGGCCTGCATGTACAGCAACGATAACCTCCGGGACAGTCGACATACCCACAACATCGGCACCAATCGTCCGTAGGAAACGATATTCAGCCCGTGTTTCGAGATTAGGTCCAGTGACTGCAACGTAGACGCCACGATGGGCAACAAAGTTTTTCTGGCGAGCTACTTCCAGCGCGCGATCAATGAGTGGAAAGGAATACGGCTCTGACATGTCTGGGAATCGCGGGCCGAGACGATCGTCGTTGATACCTACGAGAGGATTGTCGTGCATTAGATTGATATGGTCATCAATAACCATGATGTCGCCTGCGCTGTAGTGTGGATTTAGTCCACCACATGCATTTGTGACAACCAGTAGTTCGGCACCGAGCCGATGCAGGACCCGTACGGGTAGCGTGATCTGTGATGCCGGATATCCTTCGTACGAATGCATCCGGCCCTCAAGAATCATGACTGGCACGCCGTCAAGGAAGCCGCACACTAGTTGCCCGGCATGCCCGTGTGCTGTTGAACGAGCAAAGTGCGGAATGTCCTCATAGGGAATTTCAACTTGGTCCGTGACACCTTGCGTGGCATTACCAAGACCACTACCGAGAATGATCCCCACCTTTGGTTGATGGGTCCAACGAGTCTTAATAGCTTCGCACGCGGCTGTGATCTGGTCGTACTGCTCTAACATTCTTCGTTACCGTCTCCTCATGAATGACCTGAAACGCTACTGGCTTGCATTCGACGAAGCGGTCAGCCTTCGTCGAGAAGATTTCGGAAATCAGGATGATCTCTCAGGGAATCGAGGTCGGGATCAACCTCGAGGTGTCGAAGATCATCATACCCGAGAAGGATTGCCTTTGAGAGGTTGTGAATTGCTTCCGGCGAACAACCAGCTCGAGCTAAAGAACATGCCAGATTATATCGAGCTGTCGCATCGTTCGGCAGAAGGCTCACAACGTGACGATCAAGTTCCACGGCTCTCTCAAGAAGGCCTTTTTTTGCAACTCG
>Ga0233432_10000750_pt1 | contig 31179 bp, 55 predicted proteins | sample SI_122_August201_6_FD_179870 | JGI IMG/M metagenome (GOLD analysis project Ga0233432, IMG submission 179870) | Seawater microbial communities from Saanich Inlet, British Columbia, Canada - SI_122_August2016_10_MG | ecosystem: Environmental > Aquatic > Marine > Inlet | place: Canada: British... | reverse complement strand
CGATACAATATGTTGAATCACAGTTTGGGCATATCAAATATGAAAACTCATCGATAGGGTCCGTAATAATATCCACTGGGGTATCACATCTTTCACATGGGGTCCCTACTTGATAAGTCATATCAAATCCGCTAGTCCCTAGAAATATTAAGAAGTCTTGCATAGTCGCCATCACGATCCTCCTCGGTGTCATATACCCATTCAAAAATCCTGTCATTGGTATGTAAACATATACTAGGTTTACCATCATTATCTGGATAGTGAGCAAACTTAGTTTTAAAGAAAGTCTCTACCAACCAAAGATTGACGGGACGATTAAAATTATCGGAACCCCTATACCTTACGGACTCTACGCTGGGTTGGAAGAATAGTTTCATGACAACTCCATTACCTTTCTGTATTGAATCCAACCTCTGAAGTTACCCGACCATAGGGAGACATCCCTGTTACTCCCAATTCGCAACTCTAATCCCGGATACTTCTCCATGGTATCACATATAGAATCAACTGATCCTTCACTAGGTAATATCACCTTTTCAATTGCCTTCCCTTGATGCTCAAATGGGGATAAGTGTCTATCTTTCCATAGGATATCTGCCAATTTCAACTCTGCTTCGACGGACTTCCCGATGTTTTTTCCGTAAGATGTACGGGCACAACGTGCGGCACTGAGGTTGATGTAAAGTTTATCTTGAGCATCAGCAGTAGCAGGGTCTAGTTTACTTCCTGTAATCTTTTCTACCTCCCCGTAATCGTCTTCTGAAACAAAAGGTAGGTGCCAATCACCTTCATTTAGTTCAACTGGTTCAGACCTATCCAATGATTTCTTCATCTTCAATGCCAAGTCTTGGATGTTATATTCAGCAGGGAATTCTAGATTGACAGTATGTTCCCCAACCTTATTAGTTACTTTTGGATGAAACTCACTTCTTGTTATATCCTCTTCATGCCATGGTGCCCTGAGGTCAAAAAAGTTTTGCCAGTTAGTTGCGGTAACAACACACCTAGTCAATACCCAAGGTTCCAAAATCCTGTTTGTCAACTGCTTCGATACCCCCGCTTCATTCATCTTCTGGGCATTGGCAACCGCAAAGGTTTTAGCATCCTTCCACATCTGTTCGATATGGATAACATCGTGGTCATTGAATACTTCCTTTCCTTGCATACCTTTATGCTCAGTTGGGAATAGGACTGGGATGTAAGGACTATTGAGGACTTGTTCCTCTTGTACCTTGTAAGGGATCGCCCTAGATGATGCAACACTGAAACTAAATAATCGATGACGAAGGATCTCGGGATGAATTCCCCTCCAATGTTCGATAAGAAAAGTTGTTAGTCGTTCCCCACTGGGCGCTAAACTATCGGCAATAATTTCAACAGTTTGTTGCGACATGGATTTATCTCCCCATCCTAGGGGTGGGTGGATGTGTGTTGGTCGCATTCCCCACCGGACCCCTTGGCGTACCCATCTTTTGTTGTGCATAGTTCATAAGCACCTGTGGGTCGATATCCAACCCATCAAGTAACTCTTTCCAACTATATGCTCTGTAGGGTACCTCTGCATTTGCCATCGATTCTGCGGTAGGTCCGTCGCCAAATAGTCCACCATGTGGTGTTCCGTCTTCTTCAATATCAGAGGAGAACATTACCCCTTGTAAGATGACGCCATCTGTTGGGGATAGTAACTCAATACCTCCCTCACTTACCACAACCTTCTTGATCTTCATATACTTAACTCCTATGAGAATGCAAATTATAAATACCCTTGTCGAATAACAAGCAAAATGAAAAAGATTTTATCTCTCTGCGGTGGCGGTACTAGTGGGTACCTTTCGGCATGCTTATTAGCATATGTGGAAGAACTCATCGATGGGAAGATACATGAAGAGTTTGACATGATCGTTGGGGTGTCTACTGGTTCTATTATTGGTTCCCTTTTATCGACTGGTCATAACAGTGATGAGATCAAAGTAATATACCGAGCGTTTTACAAGAAGGTGTTTGGGGAAAAGAAAGCATTCTGGAGAACCCTATTTGGACCACTCTACGATAACCAGATGCTTAAAGAATCCATGTATGAGTTGATAGGTGATGCTAGGTTAGATGAACTACCCACTAAGTTTATGACATATGCGGTAGAACTTAATAGACCTGAACTGAAACCACAGTTCTGGAAATCTTGGAAGAATGATGATTATTTGAGTGATGTTGTTTCGGCATCCTCCTGTGCCCCTATCCTATTTAAACCTATCGAGATAGAGGGTAAGCATTATTGTGAGGGCGGGGTGATACTAAATGACCCCTCGTTGTTTGCATATGCTGAGGCAAAGAGATTATGGGGGGATGAGGAGATAAAGATCCTAGATATCCAAACTGACCATAACCTTGGATTTGAGAACCCTTCCAAACTTAGGTCCCTTTATTCTTACGGGAAGGAGATACTATCTATCAGTACCGACTGTGGGGAAAGATCTGTGTCCTATACCTGCAAGACCCTACTAGGTTCCAACTACCTTAACTTGCTACCACACATTTACCTAGACATCGACTCTGACGATTGGAATGCGATGGAGACTGCTAGTGGTCTATTAATAATAGAGCAGAAGGATAAATTAAAGAACTTCTTTATCGATCCTTGATCGTAAATGTCTTCCCTTCGGAGGGATGATATTTTATAAAAACCCTAACATCATTTGTCATGGTGCTCTTTATGTTAGAGTGGAGGTTCTCAAGGGTGTCTAACAATAACTCAAGATCCTCCCCCTTTAGTGATGATTCATTTATTATCTTCATCCCCTAACCTCAAGATGATAGAGTCACCAAGTACCTCCATCTCAATATCATCACCCTCTTTAAGACCATACTTATTGATGATCCTATCTGGTAGCGGGACAACGTGATGACCTTCCTCATCTAACTGGACAGTTTCTTCCCATGGTCCATTATAAGGTGTCAACATTACATATTTACCGTCATACTCGATACGGTAAATTTCTTCCCCACCATTATCATAGTCTTCCATGATTTGGTCGATTTGCTTCTCTAGGTCATCTACTGTAATGTCGATCATTTGAATTGACTCCTTTTGAACCCCATCTTAATAGCATCATGCTCAGTGTCAACAAACATCTCGCCCTTATTAGGGTCAACCTTAGTGATCTCATACAACTTATCACCCGGCATATGGTAAATCTTTTTACCGCTACCAGAAACATTACACTTAATCTTCTTTTTCTTAGGGTCGCTCATATCCGTTGTCCACCCTGCCTTAAATATAGGTGCCACGATAAAAAAAACAACCAACGTCAGCGATATAACTACCGCAAAAAATTCACCAAATCCCATAACTACTCCTTTTTATTTGCCAAGTACCATAACTTCTTATCTGTAATTTCAAACTTTCTATTAACTTCCTGCCTTAATTTATCCTCTGTTTGCTCAAGATCATTGTTTGTTTCATCTACCCTGAGGTGTATTCTTTGATTAGATTCTGTCAACCTAGCGTTAATAGATGTGTTGTTAGATGCGATCTTCTTCCACAGATAACCAATTATAGAGGTCTGGATAGTGACTAACATCCCTACAAACCAAAGGGCATGCTCTACTGTCAAGTAAGGGGCAGATGCAGGGTTAATCGCTTCCCTGTAAGGTTTCAACTGCACCTCTATGATAGAGTGAACCTCTTTCTCGTTAAGACCAAAACTGTTATGACCGCTCATAACAGTATTTATAATCGATACTGCCCCTCAGATTATGTGACGTTTGTCACAATGATTTCATCTACGGCGGCGGTCAAATAAGAAGAACATTAACTCGTCTTCAGAAGGTTTCGTGCTTAACGACATCTCCTTATCATCATACACCATATGGATAACACTGCTCTTAGTCGTCATAGACTCAAGACCCTCGACTAGTTTCTCTAAGGTTTCTTCCCGTTCCTCTTGACCCATTCCGCCCAATAGGTTACCGAATGTAGTTCTCCATCTCTGCTCTAAATCGCTCATTTTCCATCATCCTCGTAAAATAAAATTAGTTTGTTTAAATTATCAATCTCTAAGTCGAAATCATCACCTAAATACGGATCGTGCATCTGATCCCTAATCGCTTGAAGTCTTTTCGCAATCTCTTTAAGTTTGTTTATCATTTCTCTAATGAAATAAAATCGACAAGTTTCTCTATACTATCTATATCAACAGGTGAATTATTTTTTGTCAATAAGATTAAACCCTGTTTCCCCATGTCATTGTCGAAAATAAACCAAGATAGGGTGTTGTCATCATCGCCAAGTTTTTCGGAAACTAAATCCAGGTGTTTGTCAAACAATACCCATGTCTGATCTACTACTATATTATCACCTGCCCCGAATAACTCATATACCTTGTCGTTAATCCGGTCGGACTCCTTTTTGAAGTTTACCAACCACTCGATCTGTTCGATCTTCTCATCTCTGGTCAATGCTGTCTCCTGATATTAACATGTCATGTATTACACAATATTTTTTTCTTTGACCCAGATTGACGGTGATGTCTCATCCTTACCTACCCTTAAGGTATCCTCTTCTATTTCTAAGATCGTTAGATTTCTGGTCGCAAAACAATCTTGAACGAGGGTATCCCTCAACGTAACCTTGTCCCCAACTTTCATATAAATCTCTCATATCAGTCTTACTTGTATTTATGTAATTTTTTCGATAGTTACTGAGGGATTTTTACCTTGTGTTAGTTTCTTTATTTTTCCGTGTGCTTCAAGGTCGATCATCTTATCTGAGGTTAGGACATGCTGATATACTCGCTCATCTGTACCAATGATATCTGTCAATCTGAGGTCACAATATTCGTCTTCCCAATCACCAATGTAATACAGACGTGTAGAGCATGATAGAACGCCAAAGAGGATAGGGTCCCTCCTACGTTCCAAGTCTGCCTGTTGCTCCGCCCTAGTTGCCAATGTACCGTTGTTAGCGGGATCGTAGTGCATTACTACATAGTTCTCAAATAGGTTAGCGGATACCGCCTTGGACATTTCCTGCCCTACCTCTTCAGGTACAGGTCGAGAGAAGTTTTTGATCCAATCTAGTTTCATATTCTGTGCTTCGTTGTCATTACAGAATTTAACAATCTCCTCTTCATCAACAAAGATAGGGAAACCATTCTCGATTAACCTCATTTCCATGGAAATACGCAATGCCTCTTGCTCCAACTTCTCCACCAATGCTACTTGGTGCATCCTCTTTGCTTGTTCATAGATTCTTGTTATCCTCTCCTTCTGTTTCTCGATAGTCTCCCCCGCATCCATAGTGAAAGACTCCTTCACATCACCAAAGAACTTGTTTACGTCGAACTTAGATTCCTTAGGTGGTTTCGGTGAGTTAGGGAAGAATGCTCTCTTTAAACGAGAGAATAAGGTATCCCTTTGTGGTTGATTATATCCCCAATCACCAACAATCTCCCCGGACCCATTAGTGATCCCAGTATTGAACCCAAAACTAGTCTTGGTATCACCATTAAAGACTAAACCATTTTGTTGTTCATCCACTGGGAGGATGTCGTTTAGTTTATTGAGTTGAAAGTCCTTTTGAAAGGATTCAAATATCTGTAGTCGTGTTTTTTCTCTGTTTAGCATGCTTTCTCCATCTTTAGTTTTCTAGTGTACAATAAAAAAAGTTTCTCAAAAGTTTCATCAATAAGAATCTTCTGGTACATATCTATATCGCCCACAATCTTCTCCTCCCTATCGAAATCAATGACCTCTTCTAGATCAAGCATTGATTCTGAATTTACGAAACCCATCACATCATCCAATTCATTTGCTTCGCATTCAATAACTAATGGGAAGTGGTTCAAGTAATAGTGACCACGGTAAAGTCTAAATGTGTAGCGTTCTCCGGCATGCATATGACCATGGTAACTAACCTTCTCGGGTTCAATGAGATCAATTTCTTCCCAGTAATTATGACGTTGTAATCTCACAATTTCTGCCTGTCACTCTGTTGATACCTTTCGAGTAGTTCTTGGATGTTCTCAATGTCATCTTCCTTCATAACCCATGTCCCAAAGTATCCAGAATTCCTTTCGCAACCTAAGATGTATTTAACCCCTAACCATAACCTCTTCCAGAAGGTATGCTGTGCTAACAGAACCTCTGTGTAAAGTTCGATGCATTCACCATCGTCGTCTAAGTTAAAGCGTAGGGCATGATCAGGCATCCCACATACGCATTCGAAATATTTGATCACGCAATCTCGATGGATGGTTTCCTTCTTATCCTTGGATAAAACCTTGATCTTTCTTTTCTCTATCTTTTCTTGCATTAAATTGACTCCAATGTCTGTTTCCGTTTCCATGTGAGCATAAAGTAATCAATATTTATCAAGCGGTCTTTCTTTCTTTCAGACATCCAGTCCTCGAAAAACTTATTGACCAGTTTAACCTCGTCCTCAAGAAATACAAATTTTCTACCAAGATACACCATGCACCTACCGACATCTAACCTCTTGACAAATAAATTCTTCTCTTCACCATCCTCTTCCCAAGTGAGTTTTTCATCTGGGGGGAGATGCATCCCATCATCATAGAATTTAGGATTATCCTTTGATATGACCTCTAACTCCATAGGTGTGCCTCATGTTTCACAATGATGTGCATATAATAAGTCTTCTGTCCATCAATCAACCATTCTATCGAACTGATATCCTCGTGGATCTCATCCCTTAGGGGATCCTTGTTATGAAACATTGCCATGATATGCTGATCCTCTCTCTCTGGCATCTCCTCATAAAGAGCATCTATGTCTGCTTGGTGTCGAGGATACTCTTCCGTGTACCACATGTATGCTTCTAGGAGTTCCTTCCTCGCTTTATCGTGGGGTTCTGCCTCAGGGTCATAACCCTCTTCTGATTTCCTCTTTTCATAATACCCAAACCCACTCTTGTCCTCTTGCTCCACAAAGTAGACCAATAGTGAGAACATACCATGGAATAGTCTCTTTGAACTATCATGCCATTGACCACGCTTGAGTCCTGTTGGTATAATGTGGGTCTTAGATACGAAATAATTTCTGTAGAATATACTAGGGAAAGATAACCTGTCCAGGATTCGGCGTTCCACCCAGGAATCCATCTTAGAACATACCTTATGTAACTTCCATAGTCGAGGATATGTCTTCTCACACAACGTATCGAAGTCTACCCAATCTTTAGAAGACAACGCTGGCTTGTTATACTTAGGAAACTTTTTACGGAAATGCTCTCGTATCGCAAAGTCAGTAAAATCCCATATGAATAACTTACGATACCATTTATCCTTTACTATCTGGAACGATTCTTTCTTAAACCATTTTTTAATGAGTGCGATCATTCTGTTACAACCATGCTCCTAACATTCCTCCCCTTATGGGGGGTCTCCTGACCACAAGAGATTATAAGTGATCTTGCTAATCCTGTGAAATCCAACTCATCTGTATAACCATCCGTCAATACCACGGTAGAATACTTCTGGAGTTTATTTTCCCTAATGTAATCAATCGCAGGTTGTAAAACTGTGCCACCAAGACCAGAGATCACCATCTTCTGGAGTTGTTGTTTCTCTGTAACCACAATCTCTTTCTGGACGGCGGCGTCACACTGGATGACGTTGACGGAATACCCATCCTGAAAGATGTAAGATAGGATCTTGTCGAAGTAACTGTTCATTGAACCAGAGGTATCTAGGATACAGTTAATCCTCAAGGATTGCTTGATCTTCCCCTTATACCCTGCTAAACCCCTCCTGTTCCCTCGCTTCCATGAAGGTGACTTACTGCTCCCCTTTGCGTATGAAAGCATCCTCTTGAGGTCTTTTAGGTGGTTCTTACGCTTCTTGCGTAGTTTACCCACGACCTCATCAAAATTGGCAGAACCATGACCACGATTCTTAATCGCATTGATAACATCCTTTACCATCTGATCCCTGATATTCTCAGGTACATCATCTGGGATGTGGACATCAAATGAATCCCCACGATCCATGGCGTCGAAGATATCAGCAAGTTCGTCTGATACTGGGCAATCATCTGGTCTCTTCTGTTTTTGAGGTGAACCTCCCCCTTGTTCTTCGCTATCCGATGAACCTTTACCCTGTGACTTTTCACCATCACCATCTTCTTGGTCTGGTTGGTTCTTCTTCCATTCATCGTATTCTTTCTTCTGGTCCTTCAACCACTGGTAAAGGATCTCGAATACTCGCTCACCAGTGTACTCTTCTGGCATCATGATAGGACCAACCTTCTCAGGTACCTGAGCGAAGACAGTCTTGATCTCTTGTATGATGACCTCGTTAATGATCATGTCTTGAGCATAGTTCGAGAGTGTTGGATCATAACCACCCGCAAGTGTTCTCTTGGTATGAGAGAATAGTAGGTGATACAACTCATGGATCATCACGAAGTTGACCTCTTCCTGTGTGAGTTTATCCAAGAACTCCCTGTTCCAGTAGAACTCCATGCAAGATGCGGTGAACCTAACCCCACAAGTAGGGATGAATTTACATTCGTAGAAGTTGATGAAAGAGCACATCTCCCCGTAATATGGGTAGAGGCAATTCATATCTGTCAACATCTGCTCGATGCTATGGATAAGTTTTGGGTGGATGCCCTTCGTTCTCTTCGTAAGGTTTTTGATTGCGCTACTGCTCATCTATCTTCTTTATGTTAAGGTATCTTCCTTCTAATGTTAAGTAGTCATTCGTTATGTCAAGGGGTAAGGTTTCTTCTTTAAGTCTATCATGGATAAACCTCATAAAGCAACCGCCATCTCTCACCTCATCAAGAACGAATGCGAGTTCGGGTTGCCTGCCCCATACAATGAATTTGTCTTTACTGAAAACTTGACATTCATTATAGACAAACCTACCGACTAATACGCTATCCTCGAAGAAGAATACAGGGGGTTCAACATCACAGTGATCTACGTGTGGTGCAAGAACCCCCTTGTACTCATTTGGAGTCATCTTTTTTACCTGTGGTCAAGTCATAGATCTTTTCTTTGTATGTCTTGAAGTCCACCTTCAGTAGTCGTTGTGCATTTGTACCCTCTTTAAATGCATCTGATGAGTGCGTGTCAAGGACGTGAAGTATGTAAGACACACATTCGTCCTCTGAGATGATTTTGAGGAACTTGACAAGGTTCTTGTATTGGGTTGCCGACATATCATTGATCTTGTACTCCTTGATATTCGCAAGGATCTCATTCTTGATATCCCTGTTCAGACCCTCGATATGCTTTTTTGCTTTCCCAAAATCATTCAATACATCCTCAGCGGTTACAACCTGTACCTCCTTGAGATACCTGACCAGACGAGAGTACATAGGACCGACAAACATATGCCCGACCTTCTCGACTACAGGGAGAACCTCCTTGGCAGTTGCGGTCATACCCACCTGTTGGATAATGTAAGCACTGAGGTGATCCCACGATCTTGGCGAAGCGTATGCAGGGGTATCTCCCTCTGGGTTCTTGTAGAACTCTTCTGGGTTGTTGGTAACATGTTGCACGATCAATGGGTGAACATTCTCGTCTGCGTAGTTTTCAACCCACTCTGGGACCGTTAATTCCAAGGTGTCATGGATCGCACGATTATTGAGGGCACTATCGAACTCCTCAACATCAGTCCCGTCCTCTTCCCCAAGGTTACCAAGAGCAACAATGTAGACGTTATCATTGAACTTGAAATCAGTCCCGATCTCACGCTCAAGTAGGATCTGGAGAGCAGAGTCTCGAACCTCTTTCTTAGCACGATTCAATTCGTCAAAGCAGATGAGGGTTGGTTCTTCGTTTGCTTTAAGTGCCCACACTGGGACAACAGTGTCTTGACACTTCTGACCCTTATATTCTGCCTCTACTGGGCGACCAAGGTCACACTCATCACACATCGACAATCGAAGGTCGATATAGTTGAGTCCCTTGTGCATCGCAAGGTGACGAAAGATTGCAGTTTTCCCAATCCCTGGTTTACCCTTGACAAAAAGGAATCCCTTAAGGGTAGTCATCAATGACCAATATGTTTCTTGTCTTGTACTTAATACGCTCATGTTCTCCTCCTAGAGTGTTTGGTTAATTATGGTTGCTAATTTGTTTTGTCAACACTCAAAGTAGAGTGCTGGGTTCCAATACTTGTTCTCAAGGTTACAACTATCTTCGTTATATCTCCTGACGTACCCAAGTGGGTTACAAATGAATCGGGTATCCCACCTGACATCATCGAATGTAGAATGGGTATGACCATAAACCCAGAAGTCGATATTCTCCTTAAATGTCTCTTCTTCTGAGGAGGCAAATCCCCCATTACAATCGCTGTCCTTATACATAGGATGGATCTGATACCTTGAAGGGATATGGTGGGTTACCACCACTGTCTTACCATCGTAGGGTTTCTTCGCCTCCCTGCGGATAAACTCAGAGTCTGTCTTGTTAAGGTTGATGAACTTCTTCATCGTCATCCCCTCGATTGCTCGGAAGTCATATAGATAGTTCCGAACATAGAATTCCTCTTTAGGTAAGGGACTTCCCCATAGGGTAGCACATATGTACCGAACCTTCTTATGCTTAACAACTTGTCGATTGACATTGAAGACATTCTTCCGGAGTTTAACTTTCTCCTTACCAATCTCATGTGCTGACCCATGATAGTAGTCATGGTTACCATTGATGATGATCACCCTCTCGTAGTTCTCAGATACCATGTCTAAGAACTTTTGGATGTGATCATCATCCCTATGGATCTTAGGGCAGAAGTCACCTGCGATGATCAAGACATCGGCATCGTTCTCAAAGGGGTTTTCCCTCAAGAACCATGAGTTATCTGGAAACTCCAAGTGTATATCTGAAATTAGTTGTATTTTACTCATCATCCATCCTCTTCAATGTTGATCTTCTCTTAAACATTTTCCAATCTTCCTCGATAGCATCCTCTGGTCCACCGATTGTACTAAAGTTAAATTTCAGCACATTCTCAATGAAATCCTCTAGTTCATTATTGTAGAAATCTATCAATAGGATTTGGGTACGACTGTCTAGATCAATAACCCAATTCGGTTTACCCTGTAATTTGTAAATATATTCTGGGGAGCGTTTTAAGTCTTGCCAAGGGAATAACTCCCTCAGCAAAACAGGGATGTATTCATCCCCAAGTTCAACCGCTTCACATGTAATCCACCTCATACAACCACATGCTCGATGCTGTCATACTCCGACTTCTTAGGGTATGTGAAAGAAGAAAGCATCCTTTTGAATACACCCCTTGGGATACTCTTCTCATCAGATGAACGACACTCAACACACTCGGAGAAATCTCTCCAAACCATGACATACTTCACATGGGCACCAAGTTTCCTTGCCCTCTTAGCGATGTTGGACCTCTTCTTCTTTGTGAGGTTAGTCGCATCATAGAGGGTTGCCTCCCCAGTGTCGTTGAAGTGCTTCAGTGCTAGATCAGTACACTTACCGACCCAGTTGATCTTCTTCTCGGACATTACAGTGAATGCCTTATTGTAGTCATCCTCAATAGTGAACATCACCCTTGCTAGGTCCATCAAATAAGCATCAGTGCTGAACACCTTGCCTTGGAATGATTCTGTGTAAGTTGATTTTCCAGATCCTGGAAGTCCGATCATTATTACGAAAGGATTATCGCACTCTGCCTTCTTGAGATAATGAACTGGTTCCCAATTCTTGAAATCTAGTTCCCGTGGTTCAGCGCAGATACGACCTGCGTTGTCAACAGTATTGAGTGCTCTTAACAACTCTAGTTCGCCATCATCGAGATCATAATCACATGCATTGTCATGGTATGACGCAACATGCAGTGTGAGGATCTTTAAGAATGATACCAAATCACGACCAGTAATCCCTTGCTCTCTTAAGAAGTTGATAGAGAACAGGGCAGAAGCATACTCATGACCCGAAAAGCGAACACGATTATTGTCCTTGTTATAGTACCTCATGAATGGTTTAGCGACATCATGGGCAGAAGCAAGCAACTCAACATTAGGGTCACCAGTCTTCACCGCATTCTCATATACCATGTAAACATGATCCAGTACGGACTCATGGTGATATGGGTTCAGCGTGACAAGACGGTTGTTGTCTGTGCCATCTAGATCACCTTGAACTACGCCGTGGTGGGCACTACAAATGTCGTCCCATACGTTGCTGTAGAAACCCTTTGAGAAATATTCTTTTATCTTATCCATGATGGGATATTAATCCTCTTCCTTTTTTGTCAAGAGTTTATTGATTTGCTCATAACTTTGAACAAAATAATCAAAGTCATAATTCTCTGACTGAACATAACCTGCTTCTGAACCCAACCAAGCAAGGTACATTATAATGAGTCTCTCTTCATCCTCGTTTGATGGCAGTGGGATCTTGCATGGGCATTTGGACCACTTGTCGAAAGAATCGATATGGTCAGCACTGATACCCCCACTCAAGCATTTGTATACGTGGGTTGACGGGGTACAGAATGCAAACCTAACCGAATAGCGACCACCAGTACTAAGTGATGTGCATTGGTAATAGTACTCATCCTCCATTACCTTATGAGACACCTTCACATCATACTGATTGTCAACAAGTAACTGGACTAGACTGTAGAACCGCTCGTAATCCTCATCTAAGAGTTTAAACTCATCATCAATCTTCTTCTCTTCGTCCGGCATCCTTGTATCCTTCCAGTATCAGTTTTTGAATCTTAGGCAGAGTATCCTTCCCATCTAAGGTAGAGAATACCAACCCCCTAAGCGCATTGTCTACCTTATCATCTATCATCTTTAAAGCAACACCTTTCCGTGAAAGATGACCATACTTTTTCACAGCATCAGAGATGAGTTGATTGTGAGACTCCACCTTTTCGATGTAATCGTCCTCAAACGCAACAAGGTCTGCGATATCCTTGGTTAGTCCATGGTGGGTCAAAACCCCGATTACATCGTCAAAGTTTCCATGAGCGATATAATACTCACAGAAAGACTTAGGGGTCTTCATGTCAAGGATCTTGTGGAGTTGACAGTAGGTCGATGTCTTCATCTTGACCATGTGTCCACACTCACCAACGACAACCAAACCCTCTACATCATCCCTCTCTAGATAAGCATCCTTACCCTCCCCTGCGATTAACTGAGGGATAGTGATAGTGGATGGTACAAACATGTCCCATGGGAATACCATGGTTCCAGATATCAGACACCTTGCCCCTAAGAATACAAAGTCCTCCTCGTCATATCTCAAGACTATGCGGTTATGGGGTCCAACATATTCGAAAAATGGAGATAACCCCCTTGAAAGTAATGACATAGAGAACCCTTGGAGGTCATTTCTGGTGTTGAAATACTTCCTTGCATCCTTTGCTACCTCAGAGAAAACCGACTTTTGGGTCTTGATCTCTAATAGGTGGTCTACTTGAAAGACGCTAATAAGGGAACCGTCCACCTTCTCCATAAGGTATCTCTCATTCTCTGGATAAACAGCAGTCTCGTTCTCCCCTAAATTGAAGAACTTGTCAGGTCCGATAGCAACCAACTTCCCGTCAATGAAAGTGATGCCACGCATAGCAAGAGCATTTATCCCCTTGTCTAGAAATGGTTTATACATCTCGTTGAAACGAGATTGGAAGTTGTACTTGAAGGAATGCACCTCCTTTCCATGTATCTCTTGTACGCTATGGGAGAAACCACTGTTCTCCTCACAAACGTGAAGACACTCATCAAATGTTGGTATATTGTTCATGTTGGTAACCTTAACCGACTTTCTTTTTTGACAAGGACTTTTTCTTCAAGTCCTTTAGGATCTGCAATTTTTCATACATTTCTTTATCGCTATTCCTGGTGTGATATGTGAAATATTCCATCTCGTCCATCCGTGAGATACGTAACCACTTGTAAGTCAAGCGGATATAGTCTACTGGGCACATCAAGAATCTGTAGAAGATCCTATGGGATTTAAACCTGTGTCCCTCAGTGAAGAAGCATCTATTCTTTTTGTAGAGATGCTTACTAAGCGCCTTGTAGTACAGGACCGAACCTGCTACCATGACAATATAAATGAGTATTGCTAACTCCATAAAGGTAGTTTAGCAAATAGTTTATTCTGTCAAGCAGTACCGTACATCTTCTTTAGGTTTTTGTTGTACATTTCCATCCCATGCTCTGCACCAAACTGACCCATGAAACCCTTTAGGGACTCGGTGTTGCTTGGATTCTGGGGTGATCTTACCCATCTACGGATTAACTCTTGTATCTCATTCTTCTCAGTGGAGAAGTATTCCCCGACCTTTTGTGTCCCTAATGTGAATAGGTCATATCCGCAGTCTCCAAATTCTGAGATCGCCCTGTCCATCACGCTCTGGAATTCTTTCTTAGCATTTAAAGCATAAGGGTGATTGGATCTTCCCGTCGCTGGGTCTACTTGGATAGCAGATTTTACAGAAGGGGACTCAGTATGCCCTATCGTGTCCCATGCTTGGGATTTTGCATACGCTTTGGCAACATCCACCACAAACTTCTTTTGTTCAGGTGTTAGGTCCTTCTCTTTTAAATCACACTGTGTATTCTCGACTAGGGGTGTGCTGTTTAGATAGTGATCTAACCCCTCTATTAACTGATCAATAGAATCAGAAAAGGATTGCGAATAAAAGTGGTCTTTAAATGTCATCACCTTTATTTATAAACAACTTATCGTAAACGTAATGGCAATATGCCACTTGGTGTTTTGCGTCATCTAAGGCATCATGTTTCACCCCGTCCATTACTACATCACGATGATCAATCCCATTCATTTTCCCCATCCTGACCAAGGTCCTGACATCCATATCTTGAGAATATTTCCAGGATGGTTTCTGTCCAATCAAATTATATGCTTCATTGATCAACCTATTATCAAAGGTTGCGCCATTACCCCAAACATAACAACCCTTTGCAAAATCAAAAAGTTCACTCAGGGCATCCTCTAGACTAACTGGTTCGGGATCAAAGAGATGCTTCCTAGCGTCCTGACTCTGATTCAACCACCACTCGATTGTACCAGCATCTGGTTTCATCCCAGACTTCATACAATCCTTGAGACTGATATTCCGATAGAGTTCCCCATCAGTCAACCCTGTCTTCAAATCAAACTTCACCGCACCAATAGACACGATAGGAGCGAGGTGACCAGTCCCCATAGTTTCAAGGTCCAACATTACGTCTTCCATTTTCTAGAAATCCTTATAAATAAAAGAAAAATAGGTTAATATTATGAATAAACTACTGATTTTATTTTTGCCGTTGATTGTAACAGGTTGTAGCATATTGCCAGACATCTTCAAGGCAAAACCGAAAACTGTACCTCCCGCTCCACAATATACATTTTGGGATAAGGAAGAGTTCAGACAGAATGGGGAAATCATCGAAGAGATTAGTGATGAGGTTTATACCACTGGAACAAATCAACACTCTTATGAGGCAACAGTTCTAAAGGACTCTGCTGAGGTTATGACCATGGTACTCGGTTCCCCTTCTACTGAGATTGATTGGAAGGATCCAGAAGAAGTAAAGAAACTCCATGAGAGGATCAGGTACGCCCACCAAGAATTTAAGCAACGTGAGCATGTATGGAAAAGTAGGGTAGATGGACTCTCAAAACAAAACCTTGCACTCCAAGAGGAGAACAGCGTTCTTAAAAGTTTTAAGAATTGGTTCTGGTTATCGGTTATTGCTCTCGGGGCACTTTGCTTCTTGTTTCCCACTGTTGGGTTTGGCGTCGTCAAGTTCTTGGTTGGTCGTGCTAAGACAGCAGGAGAGGTTGCTCTTGTCGAAGGTGGTAAAGCACTCAAGGGGCAATTCCAACAAGTGACCGCTGCCATAGAAGAGTACAAAAAGGAAGATCCTGAAGGTGCTAAGAAACTAGGCGAAAAACTCAAGATGGAAACCGACTCTCATACTAGGGATATGATTAAGAATCTCAAGAAAGGTAAATTGGACTGACGGGTTCCGTCATTCCATAATTAAGATCATTAGCAACCTTTTTTGCTTTCTTCTCTAGGTCTTCGAGAGAACCATTATTTTCGACGATGTAATCCCATAAATCATGGTCGTCGATTGATCCTTCCCCATAACTGTCTACCTTCTCTACTCTAGGGTTATCAACTAAGATAAACACCGAATCTTGAGGTAGATGTTCACGAAATAAATCCATCTCACATTTTCTTCTTAGATCTGGAACGATAAACGAGTGACCACTAGATACTGCATTTAGCGTATATTTATTAAGCAAATCAATAGCAAAACAATCCTCACTTACCTTGAGGCAACTATCTACAATCGATATAATCAGATCACGATACTGATGTTCTTTCTCGTCACTATCTTTTGTACCCGCTAGTATGGGGAACAAATCCTGGACCATATCCCTAGCATACTGAATACACGACATCTTCTTTGTCCTATACCGTAGATGCTTTGATAACATCTGAGCGAAGGTGTCTTTTCCTTGGCGTTTACGTGCCCCAATAAAGATTATCATCTGTAAGAACTCTTACCCTCTTCAATAATGTTGAAATCAATTAACCGAAATGCTTTGATCTTATTAATATGCCCTTCCTTGACCACACGCCCTGCACCCCTTGGTACAACCACGGTGTGACCACTAATAAGTTCAGAGGCATGGTCCTCGTTATCCTTAAGAAAGGTTATCCTTAGGTTATTACCTTCTATAACCTCGCCTTCACCAACTACATCAACCAGAGAGGTATCGTGGGTATCCGAGATACCTAAGGTGACAGGTGCCTTTGTGCCTACCTCAAGTTCATTCTCGTAAATCCTGTTGTTGAGGTTCTGTACTGTCATCTCTGGGAGAGAGACCTCAATTTCCATGCTGGACCCTCTTAGATTTTATCGCACGCCCTACCACTGAGAATATGAAATATGACCACCAAGCGAAACACATCAACCATATAATGAAGTATGGGTGACTCAGGAAAAAGATATTGTTATTCGGGTCAACCCCCTTAACCGTCAGTGGGACGAAAACCCCTGCCGACATCAAACTAGCAATTAACTTCAACATTATCTCTCCTTGAATATTTCTGTCATTGGATCATCTATGATCCACTTCCCAGTCTTGATGTGGGAATCTTTGATTATAACCGTATCCCCATCAATGCAACTACATGTGTACTTTGCATCAGCATAGATGTACTTCTCTGATGTTGGGTTAGGGGAGTCACCCTTCTTAAATTCCCTGATCTCAGATATACTAGGAAGGAGGGGTTTCCAGTCCTCCTTCCTAATATACTTACCGAGTAGCAACCAATGCTCACACCAGTCCTTAAAGTTCTGGCGTCGGTTATAGAGATGTTTAAATTTCGGCAATGACCCTATTAATCAGTTCTGGACCAACATGAAGACCTACTGCCCTCTTAAACTCGGTAAATCCAGGTCTAGTGGGTCTTAGTTTGTTATTGGGACCATACTCCTCATAAGAGACATAATCTGGGTCAACAACCAACTGTGTATCCACATTCAGTACGATGGTAGCGATGCGGGTAGGTTTGTCTGTATCCTTACCGCTATCCTCGTAAGTCGAGATATATTCTCGGTATTCAGAGAGGTGCCCGTTAAGCATCTCAATAAAGTCCGTTGGGTTCACCCGCCAAGGGAAGAGTTTACCTGCTGGACCCTCCTCACGATATTGGATGCATTGTAAGTGTGTAGACGTATCATCATAGATATTGATCTCCACCTTAAATAACTTCTGTGCCCGAGGTTGCCTCTCGCCACGTTCTACGTCTTGTTCCTCACTCATATCAATCCTCCTGTAAGGTTACTTTAAGTTCATTGAGAAAATCCTTATTCTCAAGAATAAATTTGTGGCACTGATCCAACCTTAATTCACCGACCTCGTAAGATCCAGACCAAACAGTAGCGTTTGTGTTCTTGTGAATAAGAGAGGTAATCTCATATGCCTCCATGTCTGTGTAAGAGAAAACATCCTTGATCAGCATCATGACCATCTTGAAGTCACTCGAACTGTCATTCCAGATCAAGATCCTATACTCTGGGAACATGATCATCGACTCCTCTTCGACAGTCTCTGTCTCTGTGTCGATGTTGTCGTTCATTTCGTCGTCAATCATGATCCCCTCTTGTTGATAGTCTTGAATGTGATACCTGTCTTGGGATTGTGTGATACTGTAATCTTTGCCAACTTATCACCACCCTCCAACACGATATCGCAGAGTTTGCTCTCAATGTCCCTAGCGATAACCCTCCTAAGAGGTCTTGCTCCCATCGCACCCTTCGATTCCTGATCTGCAAGTTCTGCTATGTAATTTAGCATAGGTGCGGTCACGATAAGTGAGATGTTCTTCTCAGTCTTCAACCTGTCCTTGAGTTCCAAGATCTCCAACCTGATGATCTGGATCAAGTCCTCACGTTTCAACTGGTTAAAGATCACCACATCATCCAGACGATTTAAGAACTCAGGTTTGAAGTGTTTCTTCACATCACCCATGATACCCTTGTGAATCGCTTCGATGGTTGTCTCATCACCAGAGTCACCCATCCCGATCTTGATACGAGGAGGTTCAGTGAATCTCTTACTGCCGATGTTGCTAGTCATGAGGATGATACAATTCCTAAAGTTGATCATAGTCCCCTGAGCGTTCTCTACCTGACCTTCTTCAAAGATACGTAGGAATATGTTCCATACATCTTGGTGTGCCTTCTCACACTCATCAAGGAGGATGACACTATAAGGACTTGTACGGACACGTTCTAGTTTACCTGCATCATCGTAACCAACATATCCCGGAGGAGATCCAATCAATTTACTGGTATCGTGACCCTCCTTCAACTCAGAGCAATCAATGTAGATCATTGCCTCGTCATCGCCAAATAGAAACTCTGCCAGTTTCTTAGATAGGAAGGTCTTACCTGTTCCGGTGGGACCAATGAACATGAGAACATTCGGTCTTTTGGTATCACGGATACCTGCCTTGCTCCTCTTGATGACACTAGAGATCTGGTCGATTGCCTCATCTTGGTTAATAATAACCTTCTTGAGTTCTTCTGCCATCGTCAGATATTTCTTGGCATCATCACTATTTGATGACACGTTCTCAAGTGGTACGCCACTGATAAGACTCATCGTATTCTTGATATCATCCTCAGACACCATGACAAGGGAACTCTCTTCCAATTTCTTGATCTCCTTCTCTACTGAGACAATCTTCTTCTCAATGGCACGGATATCCTTCTTCGTTGTCTTTTGTTTCATCTGGATATAGAGATCATCGACCTCGCCCCTCTTCTCCTTAACGTCAACAACCTCTGTCATGTTAGAAGATAGTTTAGCACCAATCTCGTCCATAGCGTCAATTGCCTTATCAGGGAAGAACTTGTCAGTCACATACCTATCAGTCAGGTTTACAATAAGGGAGATCGCATCCTTACTGTATGAGACCCCATGATACTCCTCGTAATACTTCTTCAGACCTGAGAGGATCTCAATTGTCTCATCCTTATTTGGTTCCTCGATGATGATAGGTTGGAACCTCCTGTTCAGAGCATTATCCTTCTCGAAGTGCTTCCTGTACTCATCAGTAGTCGTTGCACCGATACACTGGAGTTCCCCACGACTGAGAGCAGGTTTGATTAGGTTCGAGGCATCCAACGTGCCCTCTGCCGACCCTGCACCGATAACCGTATGGATCTCATCAATAAAGAGTACGATGTTTCGGTCCTTCCTTACCTCAGCAAGGATACCTTGGAGACGTTTCTCAAATTCACCACGGTATTTGGTCCCCGCAACAAGACTACCCATATCGAGGACAAAGATAACCTTGTCCTTCAACTTGTGAGGAACATCCCCTGCAACAATACGTTGAGCGAGACCATCCACAACGGCAGTTTTACCTGTACCCGCTTCCCCAGTGAGGATAGGGTTGGATTTTCTTCTCCGACAAAGGATGTGTACCATCCTTTCAGTTTCCTCGTCCCTACCAATAACGTTGTCGAGTTTCCCTTCTTTCGCCATCTCATTTAGGTTACGAGAGAACTGGTCAAGCATCTTGACCTTTCCCTTTCGATTAGCAGGGGACTTTCTCTTCACCCTCCTGACCTGAGGTTCGTCCTCTTCATCTACATATCCGTCTGGATTGGACTCATCTGATTTTGCCCCATTATCGAAGGCATTGTTCCTGTAATCTTCCTTGCGATAGATATCACATGCATCGCCATAGTTTTTCAGAGTAATGCCTTTGCGATTAAGGATCTCTGCGCATTGTGATTTCTTATCTAAGAGGATACCTAGAAGTAGATGGAATGTTTCGATGTAATCATCGTTCGCATCATTCATGGTAGTCATAGCATACTCCATCATCTTCTTAGTTCCGGGGGTAAATGGGATAGGTTTCCCACCAGTCTCTGCGAACTCCGGTTGTAGTGACCTCTCGGCAATACTACCTAGATCATCAACATCAACATCTAAGTGCATCTCAAGGACATCTATCGCTGTACACGTCCTGTATGCAACCATTCCTAAAAGGATATGGGTGGTGCTGATGTAATCGTGGTGAAACCGCTCTGCAATAAACCTAGCATTGCTAATAACTTGTTTGGTTTCGTCTGAGAAAGAATTGTTCATGTCGCTCCTTTGTTTGACATATCATAAGATAAAAAATATTTTGGCAAGATAAATATTTGCATGAAAGATGCTGAACGTGCCAAGTTCCTGTTATACCAAGAGAAAGTGAGGAAATTAAGTGAGAAAAATTTCAAAAAGTATTACGTCGAGAATAAAGACTTACGTGGTGGGGAGTACGAGTTGGATCATCGTTACTCTATTCATGAAGGTTTCCGAAATGATGTCCCAGAGTCCATTATAGCAGATCTTTGCAATTTAGAAGTTATCCCTAAATCAGAGAATAGGCGTAAGGGTTCTCGATGTTCAATCGAACTTCAAGAGTTACTTGATCAGATTACAGATAATGAAGAATACTTCTAGTCTTGGTAGACAATAGAAGGTGGACTCCAATTAAGTTCGAGTCCCTTTAACTTTTCATAAAAGTCGGCATCTGTTTCTTTTGTTTCTCTAAGCATGCCATTGTAAAGAGAACCTGCTAATTCTTTATCCTGTCGTGTTTTAAGATCTCGGCATTTTTTAGTTTTAGGGTTTGCTATCACAAACTTTTCTAACCCCTCTAAAAAAACAGGGAATTCTAATGATTCCCTGAATGCCTTCTTTAAATTCTTTTTATCGGTCTTGTATGTGTTACATGACTCAACGTACTTTTCGTACTGCTCTGGGTCTATGTCCTGCTTAACCTTTTTATACTTGAGGGTTACTTCCTCCATATAATCTTTAAAACCCAATTATGTTTCTCCTTGTAAATGGGGGTATTTGTTTTGTACTGCTGCCCTGACTCTCTCACCATATTGTGAGAGTTTAGTGATCTTGCTCACTTGGTCTAGGGCAAACTTAGCATGGTCTTCGTCATGGAGTGGAAACTGCCGTTCTTCTGGGACGGCAAAATCCTCACTCTTTAATTTAGCACGCTCTTCATTAGAGATTGGAGTTGATGGGTAGAAGAGTTTCCCCTTCTCCGTATCCTCCAAGGTTTTTTCCAATAATGCTTTCAGGTCGCCTTCCATTACTATATTTATACTATTTTTTTACGAAAGGTGCCCAAGACGCTGGATATTCAATCTCGGGGTATTGTGCAAGGATGTCATCAGCAGGACATTTTGGTTTGTTCAGTAACTTCCACTTAAGTTCCTCTAAGGACTTATGTCCCTTCTTGGCATTACATGGACGGCAACATGCCACCACATTCTCAAATGAGTTCTTTCCACCATTCTTCCTGGAATTGACGTGGTCAACTGTTGCGGTTTTATTGGTTAACTGCTCACCACAGTATTGGCAAATATACCTATCCCTAGTAAGTACCTTCCTTCGACTGTAAACACTCTTAGGTTGGTAGACATCTGTTTCAAGTACAATGATGTCTGGTACCTTGAATACGAATTTTTCAGAAGCAATGCTATCCTTGGATCCCGCTGAACCGTGGTGGTTCTGTTTCCAAGCGTATAGTTCTAGCATCTCATAAGTTTCTGGATTAAGTGCCTTTGCACCTGACATCAGATATCCAATCGCTTCTGAAGCGTTAACAATACCCAGTGCTTGAAATCCCTTGTTCAACACAAGGCACTTCTTCTTATGACCCAAAGAGTTCTTTGTAAACTTTCTTAATTTCATCTAATTCCCTATTAGTAAACGTGACCCTTCTACCTCCTGTACAGGGTACACTATCCTTCATGATTTTATCGTATAATTTTTCTACTTGCGGTGCGTTTCGTTTTAGTTTAGCGTTAGCGATAAAAGAGTCAATCGTCTTCTTGTTCTGATTCTTCATCTTCATCGTCTTCTATAATTTCGCCATAACTATTTATATTCCGGTCAATTATTGCCTTAGCATCGTCAACATCCATATTCCCATCTATTACATCTGTAATCAATTCTACGTGATTAGAGACATGTTGCAGTATTTGCTGTAACTGGTGCGCTGGTTTCTTAAACCCATCCGAATCGAACGAGGACAATGAGTCCATACCATGATCAATCGCAGTCAATAAACCGAAACCTACCCTAGATGCAAATAACCTACACTGTAATTCGTATTTAGCACCCTCTACATCATCCACAGCATCTACATCTTCCATATCAGAATCTAACGCCATCTCGTGGTATTTCAACAACACAGCGATTAAGTCTTCGTCGTTGTATGATTTGAAGTTTTTCATGTTATAAAATATTCTTTTCGGTTAATGGAGATACTAGCGAATCTAGGCATCCCGTGACCGCCATATGATCTGGCAATCGTTGATACATCTACGCCGTCCTTTTTTGAACGTAAAAACAATTTCTGGACACCGTCTTCAACATAAAATGAACAACTAAATGGGTAATCCCCTAAGATATTATGTGCCACTTTATCACTCAAAGATTTATTGCAACAAACAATTGGAACTTTATATCCAGATATCTCTGTGAGGTAATGATTACTGGATATATCAGCGATCATCCGGTCTAACATATCTTTGATTACCAACCCCTCCCTGACCACCTTCTCTTGGGTGATGACATTGGACATCTTATCAATGTAGTCTGATATCGCTGTATGGTTTAAAACCTTGCCCTCTAGGTACGCTAAGACGCTTGCACTGTCAGGTAGTCGATTGACGCTTAGGAGGGCGTCATTGACGTAATTTACCCCCTCTGGGCACTCCTCCTCGCTGAAGTAATACTTCCACATCGACTGATTACATGTTTGGGATGTGTGAAAGAATAGATCTGGGTCATTCAAGAACCTATCGTATTGTGATTTACATGATTGATCATTATTAAAGATCACCACCCGATTGTTATTCCCCTTCCTCAGATGGATATATAATTCCTTATCTGGACAGATGCCTAAGAAATAGATCTCGCATTTCCTAAAGAAGTGTGAAGAGAGGTCCTCTGACCTATCACAACTGATATATTTTACATCTTCGCTCGGGTCTTTTTTTCGGTAAACCCAGGATGCCGTGGCACCATCTATGTCGTTAGCATAAAAAACTACAGTCTCGCCTTTAAATCTCATTTCCTTCATCATTATAAGAGTTCGTGATCTTAAATCCATACTTATCCATTAGACCCTCTGCTATTTGCTTCAGAAACTCTCGGGATTGTTCTATTGGGATCAAGGCGGTAAGATCCACATATACATCATCAATAATGTAGTCCATAAATGGTATCTCACTGTCAAGTGAGGTAACAATTAGGTTCTTATCATCGACAGATATCTCGTATGGGACCTCTGCGTTTAAGGTAAACTGCCTGTTTTCTATGACAAATGTAACGTCAATAGAACTCTCCTCTAGGAGAGATACCCTAAACCCTATATTTGTCTTCTGTTGAGCACTCTGCATCATATCAAGGCAGGATGAATATACTTTATCAGTGCTACTTGGTTCAAGGTTCTTGCACTTAGAGGACACTACGTTCATTTTCCTGTAGAAGTCCGATAGTTCAAGGGAATGTACAACATGTTGATAAAAACCGTACCCACCTATCTTAATGATAACGTTGTTGTCTGAATCGCATATCTCATCGCATTCGCCTAGGTAAGTGTGAAAGTAATCGCCTTCCATAAACGAAAACAATACTACGTTACTCTCCCTTTCAACAATACTTACGCTTAACTGACCTAACTCTACCATTTAAAAACATTTCCTGTTCCTCTTTATTTATATTGATGGTAGAGGGTTTTTTTCGTATTTTAATAACCAGTGGTAGACACCCACTCAAATTCACAACTTGGGCACTCTTTATTCTTTATATTTGTCTCTTCTTGAGGGTACCCGCATCGTGGACAGACCGTGTATTCTGGGGTTTGAGTGTGTTGCTTCATGGTATTAATAACGTTATGGCAATTTTGGATCTCTGTCCTCATTTTTTGGATGTCTTCATACATCATGCGACAGATTTTATCCATCTCCTCAAATTGTACCCACTCTCCGTCATCTGTATTGACGATAGCGACATCACCGTCCTCTGTGGCGATTGAAAACCGATCAATGCTTATATTATCACTCATTTGTAAGATCCATAAATTGTTGCTTCAAATTGTAGTTATACAGGTCGCCCTCAATTTTCTCCCTCTTTATCTCTATGGGGAACACCCTCGCAATCGGGGTGTCCCTCCATATGATCTCAAGGTAACTCTCTTCTTCATGATGTATCCTACCCGCATGCTCTTTGACATCTTCGTCACTTGGTTCATGACCCTCAATCTTTGTCATGATGGACTTAATCCTATCGTTAATAGAATCATAGATCTCTTGAGCATTAACATTCAGATTTTTGAGAAGTGAATTGTACTCCTCATTGTCTGGGAGTTTGATAAAATCAGGAAGTGTGTCACTCATCGTCTTCGTCTACATAAAAAGTTGGATCGACATCATCGTCGTTATCGGGATCATTATAATCCATATCATAATCAATATCTTTTTCCAGACAATACTCATTAATTGCTGATAGAATTGCCACCTTATCCTTGGTGTAATTTTCCTTTACGAAATTTACCATATCGCTGAACAATTCTGCTTTTTCTGACTCCTGCATTGTAGCCTCCATTATTGCTTACCACGATATTTATATTTTTGGGGATCATCGGGGATCCTACCCTCCTCTATATCTCTGTTTGCAATATCTTGATGGAAGTTTTGAACCAATTCTTTGTACTCCTCCTCAGACATCTCAGATTCATCATCGTCAATCCCTTGACCAATCATATCCTCAGATGAGTCATCAAGAAGTGACTCCCTGGAATCTAAGTATTCCTTTTCATCCTCGTCCAAATCAAAATCATCATCCTCTAGGTCAAAAGGCCACTTGTCTTGGGCTGGCATCGACCAAGATTCTGGGTTTGACGGATTGTACGCTCCCGCTTGTGGATACCTAGAACTTACAGGGATGTTCCTGCCGTGACTTTGGTGTCCAGTGTACATTGGACGAGGATATGTCTTCTTCTTGACCTTCTCTCGGATCTCATCCTCGATCTGATCACGGAGTTCATCTGACTCTTCAGTATACAGTTGCCATTCTAGGTGATGAAAAATAACCCCTCTACTATAATGGTAGACTGACCAGTTGACTTCACCCTTCTTATTGAAGATACCACGGATAAAAAAATCATGCCCACAGTCCGAAAACACCTCCATTTGCGAGTCATCCTGTCCAGATGGACCAGTTGCCATGTTAACATGGGAATGACCCCAGAATCGCATTTTATTCATGATCTCCATGCCGTCAGGTTCTTTCAGCATCTCTGTTGCGAATTTAGCAAGGGAATCTTCACCAATCTCAGTAGTAGCACCATTGACCTCTTGGTCAAACAGATATACATCCTCGATGTAATAATCCCCAGAATCAAGTTCCTCCACAGTGCCCATCCACCCAACCTCATCATTCACGATATCAACATAATGTTGCATCTTAGCGTTGGCGATTGGAGAAACGTAAATCACAGGGATCACACCCTCAATCATCTCAACACGAAGTTGTCGATTATTCGACTTGAAGTATTCAGTATTGGAAATCAACATTATTTACCTCCCTCGTAATCTTTAGCAATGGGCCATGCTGTAATATGCTTACCTGCAACGTCAGCAGTATTGACAGTTTGAAGAAACTGGATACACAGGTCCAGTGCTACAGAAAATTCACATTGCCCAATCAACTCAGGGAGAGTTCCCCCAATGGACCCTAGACAAGGGTTACCACGTGGGAAGACATGAGGTGCTTGCATCCCAGATTCGTAGGCACTAACCTTTCTGGTGAGGTTATTGAATATAACCATGTCACCACCACCATTACGAAGATTCATCGTAATGTTGAATGCGCCAATCTCATGCCATTCTTTTGAGCGTGGGTCCTTACAGTAAATGACCTTAGTCAATGCATGGACCTTATCGCCGACTACCTCTACCCGAAGGATGTTCTTGTTCCTACGCATAGCAGTCATTTCCTTGCGGATCTTTTCCTGAACCCATCCTTCATCCTTTTCCAGTGCTTCTACTGAAACCATATTCTGGGTAAGTTGACGGGTCATGTCTACGATATCCTTTTGACGAGTCTCGATATCAGACCGAAGGGACGTGATCTTGCTCTTTTGATCACGGAGTAGATCATTCCTACTGTCTGAAAGAACAGCGATGAAAGCATCGATGGAACTCTGTTGGATCACATCACGGACACGCTCATTGTATTCTGATCTATCTTCCTCAGACATTGCAAGGATACGTTGATGTTCCCTAATAATCTTGGGGATCATACCCTTCTGGCGAGACAGAACGTTGTACACAAGGATCTGAAGACTGTTCCCCGTGATCTGTGCGATGATCTCATCCGTGGTATCATTAAGGATACCTTGGTCGAAGACGGCATTGCTAGGGATCAACTTATTAGAGTCCTGAACCTTGTACCCCATCACCTTCTCGGCAGTAATCCTGCCATAGTTACCAGTCGTCCCAGATAGCGTAAACGACACCTCAAGGCGATCACCCTGAAGTATGCCATTGTCAACGTATGGGCGGGTAATATCAGAGATAACGATGTGCTTCCCGATCTCCTCCGCAACGTTTTCTTTGATCAAAACATCAACAACATTCTGAGAGAATGGCGTGTTTAAACGATGTGCGATGACACGATTTTCACAACTTTGATTATCAATGAATCTCTGACGGGCAGGGATCGCCAAATCTACGATTGATTCTGCGATATCTAAACTTTCACCGTCATTGTAATGAACCAAGTCATGGTGGATGTAAAGATCATTCTCAAATACCTCTGCTACTGGGTTTTCACCATCGTAGATAATCTCGCCCAACCCTGTCCCTGTAAAAGAACCGGAATCGTAACAACTCACGGTTTTCCCAAACATATTCCTAGGAGAGTTTGTATCATGGTCACCTGTTGGGGAGGACCAAACATATACGTTAAAAACACTACCTTCTCCTTTATTTACGGAGGAACATCGTCCATGTGGGACATACAAATCAACTTTCTTCCCAAATGCGGTAGAAAGTTTTGCGATGATATTAGATAACGAACTCTTATAAGCGTCATCTGAAGTCCCATCCCATGACTGCATATTTACATTTGTGTTGAAGGAAGGGGTAATACGAACATCCATTAGACCGTCCGTCTCTGTTGAACAGAGTTCAGTTTGATCCTCGGAAATCCCAAGGCATTCAAGGACACCTTGAAAGTGCTGATCCTCGACAATGTACCCACCACGGTATTTCATGAATGGGATATCTTTTTCTGTGAGGCAATCCAGTTGGTTTCTTTCTAACGTGAAGCGGAACGATCTTTCGACTGCGGTATCAGACATACTATTCTCCTAATATTTTTGTTGGTTGAAAAAAAGGGGAGAGAAAAAAGTTTCCCTCCCCCTTTGGTTGGGGAACCTTAGTTACCCTTGACTTCTTTAACGATGGTAAGTGAATCGCCATCTTCAAGTACGTCACTGTCTTCTGCGGGTTCGCCATTTAGACGGACTGAGAATCCAGACTCGACACCCATGTCAGCGATCTCAAGTGCTTCCTCGACAGTGGTCTCACCATCAACAATGTTGATTTCGGTGATGCGTCCAGGAACTCGACCAACCTTTACGCTGTCGCTATTTCCCTTGACTTCCTTGACGACAGTGACTGAATCACCATCGGAGACAACAGCATCACCCTCTGCGGGTTCGCCATTGAGACGGACAGAGAAACCTGACTCAACAGTCAATTCAGCAAGTCCAAGTGCCTCATTAACTGTGGTCTCTCCGTCAACTACGTTGACTTCTGTGATGCGTCCGGGGACACGTCCTACTTTTACTTCACTCATGCTATTATCCTCCTTAGTTTGGATAGCGTTGTTGGATACTCATCTTAACTCAACAAACAGTTTGTCAAGCGGTTTTACCTTCTAGATACACATTTCTTGTGGCAAACATAACTTCCCACTCATGGTCGTCATCTGCACCCTTCTCAATGCTTGCCCATCTCATCATCTGCCACACGGCAAACCCAGATAGGATAGATGCTGTAGGTCCTACACTGACAGACCCACCACACATGGACTCCTCGGCAACATCATCATCGACCAAGGTTGCCTCCCACATCTTAATCTGCTTGGGATTCGTGGGGTTCACGGTATAAATCCGTCCCACATCAGCACCCATCCGTGTCTCAATCATCACTTGGATGTTCATTTTGAAGCGGATAGCGTTCTCCCAGATCTCCTTCCGACTGGACATGGTGTCTGTAAGCAGGAAAACGACCCCTGAGAGGTCTTCATCCTCTCCGGTGACCTTGTGGTCATGTGTATGGATAGATGTGCCTGTAAACTGCTCTACAACCTCTTTTAGGGCATCTACCTTCTTCATGCCTATATGTTGAAGACCAAATGCTTGATTTGGGATGTTATGGGACTCAACATCGTCAAAATCCCATACATGGATGTCTGTCAGACCAAGTTTTGCCAATTCCATGACAACCTTGGACCCTGTAGCACCTGCTCCAATGACATTGATCCTTAGATCATGGTCGTCTGGGTTGAAAACACCGTAATGGCGTAGCGTGTCGATCATCTCTTACCTCAAAAATGGTGGTTGAGGCACAAGTCTACTGTTAAAAATGTTTTGTCTAGTCGAAGTACTTAAAATTGTCCTCTAGAACCTCTTCCCTCTCGCAGGTATATGTCATCCTTTTGGCACATTGGGGACAATAGTAGTTAGTTTTCCCCAATTTTGTAAAGGATTTCTTACATCTTTTACAGTTAGACTTTTGTACCTCCCATAATTTCCCACCAACTGTTTCACCCGTGTCTTCTGGATTCGCTTGTAGAATGACATATGTTTCCAATGGGATGTTTTTTTCTTCTGCCTCAGCAACTAACTTAGTAGTAGTCCGGGGACCCTTCTCTATTAATTCGCATAACTCTTCAATAGTAAATTCTTCCCCATGGTATAACGGCATATTACCCTCCTTTCAAAAATGCTAAACGAGGATTATAGTCCCTAAAGATAATCAACAAGGGAAATTTATAAATATATATGGAAGAGGAGTTATATCCGTGAATATAAGTGATTATACAATTGTAATTTACGAAGACAATCCTGTATGGGAAAAGACCCTTACCCTCTGGTGCTCTCATTACGGGTTTAATAAGGTACAATCATTTAGTGATGAAGGTAAATTTCAAAATTTCATGAGGGATAGTCATATGAATGTTGACATCTGCCTCATTGACTTCTATGACAATATTGGAAACACTACCCCGCTTATTAGGTTTTTAAGGGAACTCAGCGATGAGATGTTAATAATTTCCATTTCTGCCGACTTCGTTAGCGATGAAAAGGTTCTTGATACAGAAGAAATGGTTAAGGCATTATGGGCAGGGGCGAATAGGGTTACATATAAAGATATAAAGTACGTGAAAGAGATTTTAAATGAGCATCTCGCCGTGAGATCACGCAGTGACTACGCTGAGATCAAAACCGATCCGAGCCTGTTTTATAAAAAGTTATAAATACTACTAACTCACCATCTAAATAATTATGAACATAACCGCAAGCATCTATCATATATTCTTCATTGTTGTTGCAATTGGTGGAATGGCATGGGGAATGCTGAAATTTTACCTCAAGAACATCAACGGAAAGGTAAAGGGTGAATTAAAAGAAGACCTCAATGGATTAAGGATATCCATCGAATCCAAAAGAACTGAAAAGTTAGAAGAATTGAATAAATCTCTTACTAAAGAGATCAACTATGTTAAAGATGAGCTAAGGAAAGAAAGTAGCGCTGAAAGCATCAAGAATAAGGTGAGGGACTTTTTCGACGGTGAGATGAAACTTATCGAAAAGGATGTCAAAGAGATTAAGGAAAATAGTTCCGACCTAAAGAAAATTATGACGACCCAGCAGGAAACACTAATAGCAATCCAAATGAGCATTACTGAACTTAAACCTAGACTTAATAGTCTTGAGGACAGAGTTAAAAAAATTGAAACGCAGTTGGACAAATAAGATGTTTGAAGGTAAGCGCATCGTAATTATCGATGACGACGTTATCATCTTAAATGGTTTCAAGAAATGGTTCACAAAAACCGCACCTAGAAATGATATTATCCTAGATGACGGGTATCGTAAAGAAGATATAGACGAAAGCGTAGACGCTGTTGTCATCGACTACTACCTTAGTAGAAACGTTACCTCTCCTGAGATAATAAAGGAAATAAGAAAGAACTATCCTAACGTACTCATAATTGCTATGAGTGGGATGTTTGTAGAAAAATTTGGACAAGCGACTTGCTACAATACACCACTAATGAAAGAAGTCCTAGCATGTGGTGCTAATCGTGTGTGCCCAAAAATGACAGAAGAAATACTCGATATACTACGAGTACATTTTTCTATCAGGGAGAGGGAGGACTAGCTCCTAAATATAATCTCATAAAGGTAAAAAAACTTACCGCCAAATACATCACATATGCTTTTCTCTTGTTAACACCATCTTCCAATAAGATTTTATGGAATAACTTGTCAGCATCTTCTCTAGGTATTACCTTTTCCT
>Ga0233432_10000748_pt1 | contig 31210 bp, 32 predicted proteins | sample SI_122_August201_6_FD_179870 | JGI IMG/M metagenome (GOLD analysis project Ga0233432, IMG submission 179870) | Seawater microbial communities from Saanich Inlet, British Columbia, Canada - SI_122_August2016_10_MG | ecosystem: Environmental > Aquatic > Marine > Inlet | place: Canada: British... | reverse complement strand
GAGTTCTGGAATGTGAAACATGTAATGCGGAACTTAATCCAAATGGTAGGGTTGTATTTGGAGAGGGTGATTTGAATGCTGATCTTTTTTTATGTGGAGAAGCTCCAAATACCGAGGAGGAGAGTGAAGGTTTACCTTTTCGTGGACCTTCAGGTGATTTATTGGTCAAAATCCTCTCTGCAATGGGTTTAAACCGAGAGAAGGTGTATATGGCAAATATTTTAAACTGGCGACCGCGGCATAACCAAGCGTATGGAAATCGTCCACCAACTCAGGAAGAGATAGGGTTTTGTTTACCATACCTAAAATCCCAAATTGAAATTGTTAAACCTAAGGTAGTTGTTGCTCTGGGTAAGGTTGCGACAGATGGGTTATTAGGACATGACCCTAAGAGGAGGCTTAGTCATGTACGGGGAAAGTGGCATGATTCTTTAGATTTACCGATGATGGTAACTTATCACCCTTCTTATCTTTTGCATAATCCAAGTAAGGCAAGTAAAAGGAAAGTTTGGGAAGATTTTATGTTAGTAATGGATAGACTTAAAATGCCAGTTAGCGATAAACAAAAAAGTTTTTTTCTTTAATATCTCGTGGGGGAAAGCAGTTTAATAGTTTTAGCAGGGAATCCACCTTCGGATGAACTTCTTCTCCTGCATTTAGAGTATGCAGACCGTTCGATCGCAGTGGATGGAGGTTTTCTTACTTTTATTCATGCAAACCATTTACCGGATATTTTAATTGGAGATCTTGATTCAGTTCCTAATATTGAAGATGTTTATGAAAAGTACCCCAATTTGAAAGTCGTTAAAGTAGAAGATCAAGACATAACTGATTTTCAAAAAGCACTGGCATGGATTGATGAAAACTCAGATACAACTCAATTAATTATTTTAGGTGGACTAGGTAGGCGTACTGATCACTTGATCACAAATCTTTTGGTTGCAATGAATGTTGATGAGTCGGTCGAAATCACATTCGACAGTGATTCGGAATGGATAAGAAGAGTAACTCCTATTTGCCCATTACATATTCACGGAAGAAAAGGTGATACGATAAGTATTTTACCCATTCAATCTAGCTCAGGAGTTAATTCTAAAGGATTGAAGTGGGATTTGATTAATCACTCATTGGGCAACCAAAAAATAATTGGTCAGAGCAATTTGTGTGAAAGTGACGATGTCGAGATTAGATGCGATGCAGGTTCCTTTTATGTTTTTCTAGAGAAAGGAAACAAATAAAAAAGCCTCACCCTTGGTAAAGAGTGAGGCTTTTATGTTTGAATAAAGTTTAGCTTTTGTATTGTGGAAGAAGACCTTTCTCAAATGCTTCTTTGAAATAAGCATCTGGATCACGTTTCCATCTGCGTTGAGCACTAGATGACCATAAGTATATAGTTTTTCCTTTATATTCTACAGTCTTGGAATTTGGATTGATTATACGATCTGGATAAATGGGGCAGTAAGTTTGAGCCAGTAGTTTGACTTTATCGACACCGAGTTTTTTCATTTCTTCTTCGGTAAACATTTTAGCCAATCCCGGAACTGCCTTAATGTAATAAGCTTGAGCTCCATCAAAAGCCTTTACGCAGGAACCACAGCAAAAGAGGACTTTTTTACCTAAGATTTCGGAGAACTCTTCAGGATCAACATCATCACCTTTCATGATCAAGCACTCCTCTGCAAGAAGTGAGGAATTAATAAAAAAGAGAACTAATAATGAAGTTAGAATTTTTTTCATCTCTAATTTATGTCCTGAAATTAAGTTTTTTTCAAGATTTTCATGAGATTTAGAGAAAAGATTTTTTTGTACTCTTATCTTGTGATTTAAAAAATTAAGCCTGAGAGTATTATAAATCTTCCCTTCTGTGCTATGAAAAATACTGATTTTCAAAAATTTAAATCGAAATTGGAAGTTTCCTTTCTCGATGTAGAAAGATATTTGAAAACAAGTGCCGAGTCTGCTGCAGCAGTTGCTCCAGATAAAAGTTTAGGTCGTTTATCTAGATTGGAGGCTATGCAAGATCAACAATTGGTATTGGAAATGCGAAGAAGAAAAAAGAGACAATTGGCAGATATTAAATCTGCACTAATGAAGATTGAAACAAATCAATATGGAATATGTATATATTGCAGCAGTTTTATTTCACATGATCGTTTGGACGCTACCCCTGAAGCACAGACTTGTGTCAGATGCTCATGATCTTTAATTATTTTAATAGAAGCAGTTTACTTGAAGCGGGAGTAATTTACTGCCAATTCCTCAAAATTTATAGTCGGTAGAAAGCCAGCCAGCTTATTTTTTGACTTGCTTGACAATTGTTTCTGTCTCTGAAACCACGACACTTCCAAGGTTACTTGATTCAGGTTTTAAATCGACCAGTTCCAAAATATAGGTATAAGTCTTAAAAATTACCTTTGGTTGGTATTCCCTGTTTTCGTAAATTTTTTGCGTGAGGACATAATCTAGAAGGTTCGAATTGGATCTGCCTTTCTGAGATTTTGCAAAACGAATATAATCGTTAAGTGAACTCGAAGCACTCGCGCCAGAAATACGGGCCAGACCTGATTGTGTTATTACATTCTTAAGACGATTGATCCGAAGGGCTTCAGGAAATTCAACTGAGATTTGAGCGGTCATAGGACCAATTGCAATAGATGGGGGTTGACCATCCCCTGATTTAGCAAGTACCGACTGCATTAGCTTAGGAAACATTTTCGAGGACATTTCATCTAAGTCGCGAATTGTTAGATCTCTGTATTCGGTAACCTGAGAAGAATCTACACGAATTGTTTTTCCACTTTGACAACTGCAGAAGAGAAAGAAAGTTAATAGAAATGGAATAATTGCGAATTTCATACTGTTTTTGCGATTGAATATTATATACCTTTGAGGAGAAGTCGGAAATCTACTGCATAACCCCTTGGATCGATTGATGTAAGAGTCTGAATCTCCTTACCATTGATTGTTGCATTTTTCCATACAGGTGAATTTTCTACCGAGCCATCTTCGTTAATCCAATCAAACTTGTACAAAAAAATACTGGGTTTGCTCGAACTATTTTGAACTTCTACTTTTGCCGATAGATTACCGTTCACTTGGTTCTTAAAGCTGTTAAGAACGATAATATTTTTTGTTTTGTTATCACCGCCTGCTATTTTCGATGCGGACGCGTCTTCGTTACTTTCGTAAGTTGTTACCGGGTTTTTGTTGTATGTCGCACATCCTAAAAGTGAAAGTGCTGCAAGCGGTACTAAAGTTTTTTTTAAGATCATGTTCTAAAGGAATTTTATGTTTAATACTATTTCAAAGATGGGAGGCAATAGGATCTATGTTATTAAACATTATATGTTGAGCAAGCCCTTGTTGGAAACCAAAAGAACTTATTACCTTTATTTGGTTACCTCTGCGGATCGATTTCAAATAAACAAAATTAGTTTGGTTATTTGGATCAACTTCCAAGGAAACCTCCGAGGAAGACCCTGCCCGAATTGTTAGTTTACCATTTTCTGGCGTTGGTATTCTTTGCACTAGAATTTTCTTGGGTAAGGAATACCAAGATCTATCATCGGCTTGTGTGAAGGCTTCGGCTGCGGCTACCTTAGCTACGGTTGCAAGGAGGAAAACTCCTATATTTTCCTGCTGTTGATCTTTAGTTGCCGATTCAATTGCCACTTGGGAAGCAACTGCAAGCACGGTCTGTATTAGTGCTTTGGCAATTTCACCAGGAAGCTTTGCTTTAAATTCAGCTGATACTACAGAATCCATATCAGTAAGAGTTTCCATATCTAAAGATTGATTTTCGGTTATTAAGCTGAATTTTTTATCGTAATCTTCTCTGTAATTAAGTTGGGGCAAGGCAAAGGGGACATACAAGACTCCTCCTGGAGGCATCCCGTTATAAAATAGCAAAAGTGGTAGCCGGTACTTCTTCTCAATCCTATGAGGAGAACTTCCAGTCTCTACAAAAACATAAGTGGAAGAGTTTAAATCAGTGGCCGAAACTTTTTTCTCACTTTTTAAGAATGATAAATTGTTACCTAAAGTTTTTTCCAGGCTGATTTTATTGGTCCCGAAATCAAACTGCTCGCCACCACGATTGGTAAGGATTAAGCGTAAGTAATCACCCATTGGATTATAAAACTCCCGGTATTTTTGAGCGATTTCCTCTTTAACTAATTCATTTTGATTAATCTCTCCAGATTCAAGGAATTCGTTATACTTTAGATCATTCCTTTCATTCGCTTTTGATTCAATATCAGCGATTCTTTTTTGGTTAATTTCTTCAGCTTCCTGTCTTTTGAACTTGAGTGCAGTCAAAGCAGTCTGAGCACGATTATTGTTTTTTGTCTCTAAAGCACGAAGGGTTCGGTAGATCTCAAGCATGTTACGATCATAAAAATGGCCGACATATTCTCCGATGCCCTTGGCGCTCGGATCAATCAATCCTCCACCAAAGTTTTCATCCGCAATAGATTTTGCCCGGTCAAGATGTAAGTCTGTTAATGCATTTGCTTTATTAGCTCTGGAGATAGTGACCATTTCCATGTTCCAAAGAAGTTCTTCATCGTGACCCTGCTTGATCGACTGTCCGGCTTTCTCGAGATGCAATAACGCTTGGACTTCGTCTCCTAGATCCCAGCTTTCCCTATATGCTTTGGTACTTTGTTGATAAGATGCACATGAGGAAAGTCCGAGAACACCGGCAAGAAAAGTGATTAAAGTCAGTTTGTTTTTCAAAGGAATAACATGAAAGTTAGTATTTTTTATTCTTCAACCAGTCTAACAAGGGGAAGCTTTTCTGGCTCAACATTTGTATTAATTCCAAGATCTTCCAAAATTTTGCAAGTAGCGACATCAGCCTGGGTACTAATAACTTTAATTTTTCCGATTCTCGTAAAGGTCGTGCCAGACATGACTTTTTTGGTAATTGGATGAATAATATTTTTTGCTACCCCTACCTCATATGTTTGATCTACCTGCACTCCGTTTTTGTATCCCGCTAATATGGTACATTGATCCCCGACCTTCTCATACATATAAATTTTTTGATCAAAACTAGATACAAAGCTTTTCGCCATATCATCTGCTGATTTCTTGGCAAAAGATTCAACTTTTTTGATTCGGACTAAGTCGCCACCTGATGCAGATCCGAAAACATCTTCGTCCCAAGAATCTGAAAAGTCCGGAACCTGAAATGTTTTTTGATCTGCAGGATTTTCTCGGCTTATCAACTGCATGGATGCTGAGACAAAAATATCTCGGTTAATCTTAATTGAATCATCCAACGGGTTTCTGATTTTCACTTGTTTTTCTACAAAAGCCGTTACAGTACATCTTAGAATGTATTTTGGTTTATTTAACAACTTTTTATCGGCTGCATTGAACACTGCAGAAAGATCTAATTCCAAATCTAGATTGGATTCTTCAAAAATACTGGAAAGTTCAACAACTGCGTATTTACCTGTCAGGTTCAAATAGTTGGCGAAGTGCGTAGGTAGAGATTCTAGATAGGGATTAAGTGATGGCGGGTTGGATGACTTTACAGATTTAGTCGCCTCAATGTTACGGAGCAGGACAGTCTCTTTTTCTCCGTTGACAAATAGGTTAGTCGTTAACAACAACAGAGTGGAATATAGTAGGTTCCTCATGATTATAATCTTTAGTTGAGTTTTACTTTTGGCACTTCATATTTAGAATTTTTAAGAAATTCAAACATCCCTTCGGCAAGTAGCTTTTGATTTTGATTCAACGATTCGCCGGTTTTTATTTCTTGAAGAAATCTAAGTTGCTTTTGCCATTTATCGTATTCTTTTGGAGTAGGTTCCAATGTGACAGTTAGTGAAAATCCGTCGTAGGCATTAATCAATCTTTCGACTACGGTAAATCCAGGTTTCCTCACCCTTATTTTAGACAATCCTGCTGGTATCTTCAATTTTTTGACATCAGAACACATTCCAACAACTATCCCATTAATCTCAACCTCTGCATCGGAGGGAACTAAGGCAATATTATTTCCAGAAACGACGAGCTGTCCTTTTTTACCAACGGTCATTTCTGGTATAGTCATATTTTTCAGTTTCGCAGAAATTTGAACTTCTACCAAATTGTTTTTATCAGTAAATCCTGTCTTTGAGGACAGTTTTGGGGACGCAACATGACTAATATTGGACTTTATTTTCTTAGCTAGTGTTTCTGATGACCGAACTGATTGGGCAATGTTAATGACAGTTTTCCCGACGAGTTCATTCAATATTGCATTACCTTGAACTGTCATCTCAATTTTTGAAGTCAGGGGAATTTTTTTTTCTACTTCAAAATTCTCTCCAGCATAAGAGGATCCATCCATGGCAGAAATGAATCTGTAATTCGATGATAGTTTAAATGTTACAACAGTTCTATCAAATTGGGGAAGATCCACTCTCGTTTTGGTGTAAGAATCCAAATTAGCAAAGAGAATGGCCTTTGCTTCTAACTCTCTTGCCAATCTAATCTCATTCCAAACTCCTGTATTGTACAGTTCGAGCTGTGTTGGACCAATATTCTCCGGAAGAATTATACCAAATTTAGTATTTGCAAGTTTTGAGGAAAGACTATCGGCAAATGTTTGACTGACTTTCTTATCATCAACAGAAAGATAACTCTCAGTAAAAAGCAATATGTTGAAATTTGAAGAATTATTTTCTCCAAAAGTCATATTGGGTGAATAGAGTATGGTAAAGAATAGAAAGAACTGAAAAGGAAATGTCTTCATGAATAATAGTATGGGATAATTGGTGATTTATTCACTCAAACAATGCAAGAAAGCTAATTGCAAGTATTAATTTTTAAAATTCTTTATACAGATTTGATTCGGTGGGATCGAACCTTTTAAAAGAAGATAGTTTAGCGATTAGACTCTGATATAACTTTTTTCTGGGCGTCAACAAGTTCTGCAATTCCTTTTTCGGCAAGAATAAGCATTTCATCAAGTTGCGATTTTGAGTAGGTAGCTTCTTCTCCTGATGACTGAACTTCTACGAATTCTCCTTTGCCTGTCATAACGATATTGGCATCAACTGTGGCGTCACGATCCTCCGGGTAATCTAAGTCGAGAAGGCACTTATCTTTGTATATGCCAACACTGACAGCTGCTAAATGGTCAGTTACCGGATCGTCTTGCAGTTTTCCTCTATTGAGTAAATCATTAACAGCAATACGGGTAGCTAGCCATGCACCGGTTATGGATGCAGTTCGGGTGCCACCATCTGCTCTAAGTACATCACAATCTATCCATAGTGTTTTGTCTGGAAATTTTTTCAGATCTAATACCGCACGAAGAGAACGTCCAATTAATCTTTGAATTTCGATATTTCTACCATCTTGTTTACCTTTGCTGCTTGGACGATCTTTTCTATAGAGAGTAGAGTAGGGGAGCATATTATATTCTGCAGTCAACCAGCCTCCTTCGACTTTTTGTTGCCTCATCCAACCTGGCACTCGGTCTTCAATCATAGCAGCACAGATCACTTGAGTATTGCCAAAGGAGCAGAGTACGGAGCCGTTTGCGTGAGGTGCGATATCTAGTTTGAATTCGACTTTTCTCATATGATCAGATTCACGACCTGATGGTCTAACAAAAGCTTGATCTAGCTGTTCAGCCAAAGAGGATTGTTGGGATGGTTCAGATTTCATAAGTTTTTAATGGATCAGGATCTAAGATACTAAAGTTTTCTTCTTTGAGAGTTTCTTGAAACCATTCACGAGCGACTGGGTCTCCATGATGTAGAATGAGTGCCCGAGGCGAAATTTTCTTAGCATAAGATATTAATTCGTCTCGGTTAGCATGTCCACTGAGGTCAAATTTGCAGATTTTTGCTTTAATTTTTTGGACTACATCGATTGCTTTAAAATCGAATGGTTCTCCATTTGTAGAAGATAGCAATTTACCACCCGGTGTTTCTGGATCGCAGTAGCCAACAAAGAGAATGGAGTTTTTTTGATCACCTAGCATGCCTGAGGCCAGCATGTAAGATGGAGTATGCTCAACCATCATTCCACTACTCACCAAATAAATTCCATCCATAGGTGGCTTGGAACCTGCCTCTATTCGCTTAGGAAGCGGCCTTGCACCCATAGATTTCAGGATTTTTCGATTGAAGCGTACACGATTTGTATTCTTTGAAATTTCGTGAAAGTGATTAACTAGGTCCATGCCAAGACCTGAGCAAAAAACAGGAACCTTAGGGATTGCTTTTCTTCGAAAAGCTTCATCGAGAAGGAATAGCATTTCCTGCATCCGCCCTAGTGCGAATACTGGTATGAGTACGGAGCCTCCTTTGTTTAAAGTTGAATTTACTTGCTGTAGTAATTTAACGATTTCGGATTCACGTGTTTGATTCTTCGGGGTTGCAGTTGATCCGCGGGTAGTTTCGGTCACCAAAATATCAACTGGTTCTTGTGGCAAGTCGGCTCCATTGAGAGTTCTTTGGTCTGTGAAGAGTATATCGCCAGTAAAAAAAGTTGTCTTCTTTTGGTACTTTACACTTACCGAAACCGCACCAGCAACATGGCCTGCATGATGCAGGGTAATTTCAATTTCCTGACTGTTTTTATTTAATTTAAATGGAGTGTGTAAAGGAGGTGTCTTGAGTCTGTCGTAAAGAGCAGTTAAATCGCCTCTGCCATAAAATGGGAGTTCGGGGATATTAAGGTCAGACCTTTGCCTTTTCATGACGGCAATAGAATTTGAAAGCATTCTTCGCGCAAGAATTGAACTTGCATAACTAAGAATTACGGGTGCGTCTGGATGCTCTCTTGATAAAATGGGTAGGCTTCCCAGGTGATCAAGGTGGCAATGAGTCAAAATAATAAAGTCCAGTGAGCATCGGCTAATCTCATCGTGTTTGGGTAAGGATTCAACTCCGGCAAATTTTGGATGCAATCCAGAATCAATTACGAATTTGAATGGGCCAATTTCGCACAAGCTACAATTTGCCCCAATTCCTCCATGGGGGTTGAGGTCAGTAAATTTCATGAGTGTGAGGGGTCGAAAGTTGGTCCCCCGGGAATATCTAGGCGAAAAGGGTTCATTCGAATGTGAATTCTGTTTTTTAATTCATCTACTCCGTGAAAAGAACCAAATGCCTCGGCAGATAAATGGGTGACATGATAACTATTATAAGAAAAAGTTTCTCCCGGAGGAATGATTGGAGTCTCACCGACAATCTTCTCTCCTTCAACAACGGTTTTTGTGCCATCATCGTTGGCTAGTACCCATTTTCTGCCCAATAAGGTAATGCTTCGCGTCGAGAGATTCGATATACTTATGAAATAAATAAATGCATGGAGATCAATTCCTTCCACTTTCGATTTTTCTCGATGATGAACCAGCTTATCTAGTGATGCTTTTAGGCCTTCGATTTCTATACTTTCTTCTTTCACAGAATTAGAACATTTATAATAGCGCAGTTTGGACAAACACCAACGATTATTTGGTAACAGAATTGATATCTTAAAATGTGAATGAAATACGCTTGCTCAGATTGTATTTGAGTACACAACGGAAGGGATGAAGAAATTTGCTTTACTATCCGTCAGTGACAAAACTGGAATTGCTGAATTTGCCCGATCTCTTGTCACTCAATTTGGATTCACTATTTTATCTACTGGTGGAACCGCCAAACTACTTCGAGACAAAGGCATAGCGGTGACAGATGTGAGTGAACATACTCAATTTCCTGAAATGATGGACGGACGGGTTAAAACCCTACATCCAAAAGTTCATGGCGGTTTATTATGCCTGAGAGATAATGCGAGTCATATGGCTGCCGCGGAAGGAGATGGTATCGAGATGATTGATTTAGTGGTTGTAAACCTTTACCCTTTTGAAGAAACAGTTGCCCGTGCGAATGTTTCTTTCGAGGAAGCTATTGAACAAATTGATATTGGAGGACCCTCAATGCTAAGGAGTGCTGCGAAAAATCATAGGCATGTCACAGTGATTTGCGATCCCTCCGATTATCAGAGGGTACTGGATTCAATGTCCCGAAATGTGGATGACTATAATCTGAGAAAAGAGCTCGCGCTTAAAGTGTTTACCCGAACATCTAGCTATGATTCAGCAATTCGAACTTACCTTTCTTCCCAAGAAATGAATAAGGAACCAGACCTTGATGCAATTTCTGGATTTCCTGCTACCCTTAACTTAGAGGAAAATAAGTCAAAAAACCTTCGATATGGAGAGAATCCTCATCAACAAGCGGCATTGTATGGTAGTTTCCTTGATTATTTTGAGCAATTACAGGGAAAAGAATTAAGCTACAATAATATCATCGATATTTCAGCAGCAGCCTATCTCATCGGAGAGTTTGAGCGGCCCACGGTTGCTATTCTTAAGCACACAAACCCATGCGGTGTAGCTAGTGCGGAAAATATATCCGATGCCTGGGACAAAGCTTTTGCGACAGATAGGCAAGCTCCGTTTGGCGGAATAATTGTAGTTAACAACACCTTGGACATAGATTTGGCTCAAAAAATTGGGGAAATTTTCTGCGAGGTTATTATCGCACCTGGTTTCACTTCCGCAGCAATAGATTTTTTCTCCAAGAAAAAGAACTTAAGGTTACTGGTTTCAAAAGTTGGTTTTGGTCCTGAGACCTTGCAGGAAATCAGAACTGTTCCAGGAGGAATACTTGTCCAGGATCGAGACCAAAAAAGAATTAATCCTAAAAACTTTGAAGTGGTTACCAATAGACATCCCAGCGAATTAGAGATGCGTTCGATGTTATTTGGCTGGCGTGTTGTAAGGCATGTTAAAAGTAATGCAATTGTATATGCAGGTGATGAAAAGACTATCGGAGTCGGGGCTGGACAGATGTCACGGGTTGATAGTTCGAGGATCGCTATTTGGAAAGCAGGTGAAGCTAATTTGTCACTAAATGGATCTGTGGTTGCATCGGACGCTTTTTTCCCATTTCCAGATGGACTTATTGCTGCGGCTGATGCCGGTGCAACCGCCGCGATCCAACCCGGAGGTAGTGTTAGGGACCAAGAGGTTATTGATGCTGCTAATGAACGAGATATGGCTATGGTTTTTACCCGAACCCGACACTTCAAGCACTAATAAAGAGTGATTTTTATTTGAGGGTCTGGGGATTTCAAAATAGATTTATTTAAGTCTTATGAATTTTCATAAACCTACTTCAAATCTAATCATTCTTGTCTGTGTTTTTCTTCCCTTTTACGGTGGTTGTAATACAGCCATAATGTCAGACGAGAGATTAGCGAGACAATCAACAGCTCAGTTTTCTCAAATGAAAAAGGAGGAATCTTTAACCCGAAATACTGATTATCAACAGATGATTAATAGAATTGGTCAGAGAATTACCTCTGTTGCCAATGTCGATGTGCCCGGGACACAATGGGAATTTGTCGTTTTTGAGAAGAAGGAACCAAATGCTTTTGCAATGCCTGGGGGAAAGGTTGGTGTGAATACTGGATTAATTGAATTAGCAAGTGGTAATGAAGATGAAATTGCTGCAGTTATAGGTCACGAGGTTGCCCATGTTGCTCGGCGTCACAGCAATAAAAGGATGACTCAGGGAGTTGGAGTCGCTCTAGGTGAAATAATTTTGGATACTGCCATGCGAAAAAAAAGTACAAGTGACCGAGCTTTCGCAAGAGGAGCTTACGGAGTTGGAGCAACTGTGGGTGCCGTTCTTCCATTTAGTCGTTCTCAAGAACGTGAAGCTGATGACTTAGGCCTTATTTATTCAGCGAAAGCTGGTTACGATCCCAGAGCTTCATTAAGTTTTTGGCAGAAAATGAAAGGTAATCGTCGCCGAAGTATGCCGCAGTTCTTATCTACCCATCCAGATCCAGGGAAACGGATTGAATACTTACAATCACGAATGCCATATGTTTTGACACTTTACTGGAAGGCAAAAAAATCAAGAGGAGAAAAACCCAACCCATGACAGACATTTTAGATCACCCAATCCAAGCCTTAACTGAGTATGTAAGCCATCCCAGCGTTTCAGCTGATTCAAATTTTTCGAAAGGAGTGGCTGGAGCCCGAGAATTTGCAACTGCTAGGCTTGAGGAACTAGGCTTTTCCGTTGAGACAATTGAAACACCTATTCATCCCATTCTGCTTGGTACGAGAGGAGATCCGGCATGGCCAAGGCTAGTTGTATACGGACATTATGATGTTCAACCGCCTGACCCATTGGATTTATGGACAACTGATCCCTTTGCAGCCACTGTAAGGGATGGTAGATTATTCGGACGTGGTGCAGCTGATAATAAAGGCCCACAAATTGTTCATATGGCGGCGTTGCACCGTGCTCTTAAGCGAAACCCAGATTTACCAATTCATATTACTTATTTAATTGAGGGCGAGGAGGAGATAGGTAGTCCAAGTTTTCGACCCTTTTTAGAAGATAGAAAAGAACAACTGATGGGGGATATGCTGTTGGTTTCAGACACTGGAAGTCCCGGTCCAGATCAATTAGTTGTTACAACGGGGCTCAGAGGATTGACCGCGCTGGAAGTTAAGTTTTATGGTCCAGGGCAAGACTTGCACTCGGGTGTCCATGGTGGGGCTCTCCTTAATCCGTTACAATCCCTAGTTCACATTTGTTCTTCCCTTCATGATGAATCTGGAAGAGTTTCGGTAACGGGATTCTATGATGATGTAGTTGAACCTCAGGAATGGGAGCGAGAAGAGTTGGAAAAGCTTCCAATCAATGAAGAGGATTATCGGAAGTTTTTGGGAGTTTCTTCTTTATCTCCACCTCCTGGTTATTCTGCTCTTGAAGCAATTCGTTTCTGCCCGACATTAGAATTCAATGGATTGGGTGGTGGATATCAAGGTGAAGGTTCGAAGACAGTTATACCTTCTGAGGCATTTGCGAAAATTACCTGTCGCTTAGTGCCTAATCAAAAATCTACAGACATTGCAGAAAAAGTTCGCAAAGCTTTGGAAGAGAATTGTCCGGATTCAATCCGAGTGGTAGTTGAAGTAAAAGGTGGAGGAGATCCGTATGTGGTGATTCCTCCAGGAAAACCCGGATCTACTGGAGATGAAACTAAACTTATGAAAAAGGCGTTTCCATTAATTGAACAATGTGTGGAACAACAGTTTGGTTCTCGACCTATTTATTTGCGAGAGGGGGGGAGTATTCCTATTATTCGTGACTTGCAGGAAGTTGCAGGGCTTGAAGCACTCATGCTTGGGCTTTTTACAAACGAGGATAACCTTCACGCCCCTGACGAAAGTTTCAACTTACAAATAATGGAGAGGTCAATTGAATCTTTTGAGACTTTTTTCCTTACTCTTGGTAATTAGCTAGGATGGTAAGAAACTATGTTGGAATTAGGTACCCTTCGTCACAAGAAATGAAGCTCTTCTATCAAGGCGAGATTGTTCGCCATCTGCGTTGGGAATAGCACTTTCGTCGCCAATAGAAACAGTTTCAATTCTATTGGGATCGCTACCTAAATCGGTTAGGTATGATTTAACAGTTGTAGCACGACGATCACCTAGAGATTTATTGTAAGCTGGAGTCCCTTTCCAATCGCAATAACCTTCTATCAATAATTTTGCTTTAGGATTCGATTGTAAAAACTCAGCAATTTCCGATAACTTTTGTCTTTCGGATGCATTAACATTGTACTGATCAAACCCGAAAAATACTGGTTCAAATGGTCTGATCGTGTTGAGCGGATCATTGAAAGCATCTAAAGCATCACTTCGAGGGGCAAGTAGATCGTTACCTACGGATCCAAGTAGAGGATCTCCAGCAAGTGATAAATCATCACCTGTCCCATTATTAAAAGCATCAGAACTCGCAGAAGGAGAATTGCTTCCCAAATTGCGAATAAGTGAAGTGTCGGGATCTGCTTTTTTTGAACAAGACGAAATAGTGAGTAGACCAATAACTGAAGCAGATGCGAGTAATTTAAACAAAATATTCATTGGAATCAGGAGTTTCTAAGGACTACAAAGTGTGCTTTCCTTTCAAGACCTGAAGTAGTTGGATCCGCATTAGGAGTCGCAAGTTCATCGCCCATGGAGATGATTTCAACTCTCGATGAATCTATACCTAAATCTGTAAGGTAATCCCTAACACTTGTTGCACGGCGATCGCCAAGCGATTTGTTGTATGCAGGAGTCCCTTTCCAGTCGCAATATCCTTCAACCAAGATTTTAACATCTGGGTTTTGGCTCATGAACGAAGCAATATCCTGCAGTTTAGCCCTTTCATCAGAGCCTATACTGTACTGATCGAAACCGAAAAAGATAGGTTCAAATGGACGTTCCGCATTAGCGAGTGCATCAGGATCACTCCAAAATGGATCTTGTGGGGCAAGTCCATCACTCCCTGTAATTCCGCTGATGGTTGCACCGATTGGTGAAAGTTCATCCGAGTTTGATCCGTTAGCGAGATCTTCGGGCGAACCGAGGAAAGAACCTCGGTCGGTTCCTTTAATAAGTGCAGTATCTTCTGGTGAAAGATTACTTTTATTAGAGCATGCTGAAAACATGACTAAAGAAACTAGTGTTGTTGCCATCCACAATTTATTTTTCATAATAACTATTCCCGCTTGTTTACAGCTCAGATTCCCATTCTGAACTTAAGCATATAATTTGCGCACAATAATAATTCTCGTCAATTGGAAAAATTGAATTCTTTTAAATATTTCTTAGTCGATAACGGATCTTTAAGACCGGAGTCTATTTTATATATGCGAAAAGTTGCTAGAGCACTGGAACTGGAAACGAAATCACCTATCTTGCAAAGCGGAATCATGCATTCACACAAAGTAGATACAGGTAATTTAAATAATGAGCCCGGATCATCGATGGATTCCTTTTTTAAATCAATCAAATCTGATGAGGAAGATAAACTTGCATTTATACCTATGTTTTTGGGACCAAGTCTTGCAATTACTGATTGGTTGCCATCTCAATTAGATAAATGGAAAGGTTCGAATTCAGAAAAAAGGTTTGCAATTGCTGATACTCTTTACCGCAAAGGTGACGATCGTATTGCACGAGCACTGCACGATTTAGTCACGAAGGAACTATCAAAAAAAATTACAGAAAAAGCTTCCATTGTGCTTGTCGATCATGGAACTCCGTTGCTTGCGGTTAATCGAGTTCGTGAAGAAATTGGTTCTCAACTTAAAGGATTACTGGCACAATCTGTATCGGGGTTTTTCACCGCGTGTATGGAGCGTCGGTCAGGTAAAGATTACGACTTTAATAATCCACTTTTAGATAAGGTATTGGAGGAAGTCTATTCACGGGGAGAGTCTGTAGTCCTTGCTCAACTCTTCTTAACTCCAGGCAGGCATGCTGGTCCCGATGGGGATTTAGCCAGTATTTGTGAGCCCTTTGAAAAAAGAGGAATGAAGGTATTACGGACTCCCACTCTAGGGGATCATCCTTTAATCTTAGAAATCCTAGCAGAAAGATTTTTTGAGTTGAATGATGAAGATTTTTGACAATTGAATGGAATAAGTTCGTCTTGTGATTTTCATTTAGTATAAATCAACCATACCCCGGTAACCAGTAGGAGTGCTCCAATCAATCTTTTTGTAAGAAATTTAGTCGGGTACTTACCCTCATCGAGACCTAGCCAGGAGCCTAGGATTGCTACTAGAATAATAGACCAAATACCCCGGCCTGCATAAAAAATATTTGCTTCAGTTGGGACATGGTAAAACCCAATTGCCATCGACATACAAATGGCTTGTGCACCCATTGGGATGGTTGACGCCCACATCCAACGGTCTGATTTAGGACGATAAGGGAAGAATTCTTTTTCACACCATGGAATAATCAAAATCGAAAAGATTCCAACGGATCCAAAGACTATGAATAGAAGATTGTAAGGGTCCGACTGATGGGTAAAAAAAGGAACGAGTGAATCAAGCAACCCAAAACCAGCTGCTCCTGTTAAGGCTAATCCTAGTCCAACATAAGAAACCTTTAAGGTCTTGGTGGGCCAGCTAATTAGTGCGATTGCAATGGTTGCTAGTAAAACTGCTATCCATGTAGAAGGAGATAATTCATGGACAGATGGGTTAAAGAAAACAACAAAGATCGCTACAAATATAGGCTTGGCTCCCATGATTGGGGTCATGAGGCTGGCATCCCCTTTACGTAACGAAATGAAGCAAAGCATTTGGGAAATGAAAAAAAGGAAACCTAGTAAGGTTCCGTAAAGAATATAGTCTGAGGAAAGTGCCTTCTCTGCTAAAAAAGGGTAAGGCAAGAAGCAGCATGACATAAACAGATTAGAATAAACCAAGGATCTAAGTGTTCCGGATCCAAGTTCTAAACCTCTTTTGCATAAGATGGCACTACATGCATAGAAAAAGCCCGCTGTTAATGCGAGCATGTAGGCCAGGAGGGAATCGCTCAATTAGATCGATTAGGGATTTGAAAACACATATTATTGCTCAGCTTCAGATCTGAACTTATCAGAAAAACTTTCACATATCTCTGAATCGAGTTCTTCTGTTCCAAAAATAAGACGGTACCGAACCTCTAAAGGTTCGCTTGGTTTTACCTTTGCCTTGAAGTAGGAACCAAACCTACCGTAGTCTCTCTCGCTGTAAAAACTGGGCTTTGGGTTGGAGGGATGATCCAAGTATAAGGTGAAATATCTTTGTCCCTCTATTACCACACTCTGTGCGTTCCAGTTTAGATTAGTCATATCCTTGTTTTGTGGCCAATTTTTTGTTTTTCCCAACTGGTCCTTTCCGCCTTTGGTTCTGATATAAAAAGTATCCTTGGAATGCTTAGTTGCCACATCATTGGACGCTCGAAATTGAAAACCTGCATGTTGAGGGTCTCCGTCGAGCCTTACTTCTGGTTGGGTTGTTGACAGCAGGGAACGGAAATCAATCTGAAGCCTTCTGTCTTTGGTCAATCTGAATGAAAGTTCTCTAAATTCAGTAATGAATATAGTGCTATCGTCCACCCTCCAAGCGATTTCACTTTCCAATGATGCTTTGCTCTGATCGGCATGAATCTTTATTATTTTTTCATGGGTTTGATAACCTCTTTTGCAATGCCAAGTATCTACACTGACTGGATTATTATTAGAATCTAATGCTGAGCATTTGGAGAATCCAAAATAAATTCCGCGATGGTGGGTGAATTTACCTCCCACTCCTTTGGTTATAAATTTTTTACCATTTTTATCGTAAAGGTGATAAAATGGTTTGTAAGTCCTTTCGCGGTCTTTGGGATCCATTTTTTCATAGACATATCTTGCGATTAAACGCTTGCCGTTGGTCAAATCTATGTGAGTTCCTTGCTGATCAGACCAATTGAAAGTTTTAGATAATGCTAGAGAGATGGGGCAGGCAAATAAAACAAATAATAAAGATATATTATACATAGTGTACTTTCATACCTGTTGTGCTGATATTATTCCAAGCGAAAATAAGGCTTGGTGTAAAAACTTTAATTTGGATACTAGAAAAAAACGCTGGATTATTATTCTTGAAGTAATAAAGAAAAATTATGCCCATTAAATATATCTTTTACTTCTTTATTCTGATCCTGCATCAGGTCAGTTTGTCTGCTGTTATTGACTTCAAGAAGAAAGTGTGGCCGATTCTTGAGGAAAGGTGCGTTGAATGTCATAAATCTCCTTATGAAAAAAATGGCGTTTTAAAAAATCCAAAAGCTGGATTACGGTTGGATGGTGCTGCCCACATTATGCATGGCAGTGATGATGGACCAGTCCTGATCGTTGATCATCCTAGCAGAAGTTCTCTTTATCAAAGGGTTACTTTACCGGCTGAAGATTCTGATCATATGCCTCCCAAAGGAGCCCCATTATCTGTTGAAGATAAAGAAATTTTGAGGATGTGGATTGCTCAGGGAGTAGATTTTGGAGCTTGGGTTGGAGCTACAGATGGAACTGAAGAGCTCAGGGACCGAAAGAAAAAGTCGCAGCTACCAAAAGCAAGTTATTTAAAAGAGATCGATATTCTATCCCTTGGTGTTACTTCAGTGGACATAAAATTGCTCGATGAATTATCCCAAAAGACAGGATTGTTTATACGACCACTGGGGATTGGTTCTCCCTTACTTGAGATAAGAGTCGTCACGGAACCATCCAAAATTAGTGATGAGATGATAAAAGAATTAGCTACCATTAAGGATAACATTATGAGGGTAGACTTAAGAGATAGTGCGATTACTGATAAAAGTTTAACCTTAATCTCCACTTTTCCACGCCTAACTGATTTAAATTTAATGGGTACATCTGTAACTTCAGTTGGGATTATTTCTTTAAGAAAAACTTCAAAGTTAAAAAATCTAAATCTCGTCAATACCCAAGTATCGGATTCAGTTGTGGAGCAGTTGGCATCTATTCCTAATCTACAAAATCTTTTTTTATGGAACTCTAATTTTACAGCAAAAGGGGTAAATTTACTTAGATCAAAAAAAACTAATGCAGAAATTAATTTTTAGACTTAGGGCTTACCCGCCACAAACTTTTATCTGATCGTACAAATAAAGATTTATTATTAGCAGCAGGGGTGCAGAGAATGGTGTCTTGAAAGTCCATTTCATTAAGTACCTTAGCTTCTATAATGTTGCTGATGTCAATAATTTGGCAGATGCCTTCTTCGCTGAATAAAATGAGATTTTTATCGGTGGTTATTGGAGATGCACTTACGGGCCCCTTGATTCGCAATCGCCAATTTATTTCACCATTTTCCACTGATGCTGAAGTAAGTACATTAGCGCGATTGACAACGAAAACCTGATTGCCTGAAACGGTCGGACTACCTGTTCCTGGACTGAGTTTGTTATTACTCCATATTTGTGAAAACGGAGCTCCGTTATTAGCTTTTTTGATGGCGGTTATTCCATTAGATGGAATCAACACTGATCGGTTTGGTGCAATCGCACTAGACGGGATGGTGGATGCACCATCGTTGTAGGACCAAAATTCATCTCCGTTAGATGGAAGGACAAAAGATAGCCCCGTTTTGGATTGTAGACCTACCCATTCGGTAGAATTATCTTTGAGGATAATTGGAGATGTCCAATTGGCACCTTTCGGTCTTAATTTTTTCCAATTGGTTGTGCCATTTTGTAGATTCAGCCCAAAAGTATAGGAATCTGCATCGTTTTCAACTTGTGCAATTAATACTCCATTGGATATGACTGGAGAGGAGGACATTCCTAAACCATTGGCAATATTAGGATAGTCAAAAGTTAAACCGCGAAGCCATACTAAATTACCTTTTAGATCTAGGCAAAAAATATCATTAGAAGAAAATTGAGCAACGACAACATTTCCATTGCTTACCATTGTGGATGAGGCAACACAGGTTTTCTCATGGCATATTGTCCTCCCAGTTGCCTTAAAAACTCGTTCCCACTCAATTACGCCGTTTTCAATATCAAAGGCTAGAATGTGAAGGTTTTTTTGTTGCGGACCACTGGAAGCTGTCAGCAGAACTAAGTTGTTGACAATAATTGGGCTTGATAGGCCTCTGCCTGGCAATGAAACTTTCCAGGAATTCGATGATATCAGGTTCAAATCTGCCGGTAATTGACCATCAACAAAGCCGTTTCCGTTGTTACCACGGAAACCAAGCCAATCTCCAAAAGCAAAAGCGTTTAGTAAAAGAGATATGAGAATTAACTTACTGATTTTCATTTAATTATCTGGTGAAGAGTAGGGGGGTACCGCTCGTGTCGGTTATTCGAAAGCAGAATTCCCATTGCTTGGTCCAACTTTCGGTTTGTTCATTTTGGCAAACCTTAATTAGGATTTGATTTTTGCCCGCCTTGAGTCTGCCGTCCAATATGAACTGGTCTACACGAGTACTTCCTCGATGATACTCATCTCTGGCAAATATCAATTCATTATTAACCCACAATTTCCATGCATTTTTAGACCCGATTCGAAATTGAACAATGCTTTCCTTAGACGCGTTAAATTCAGTATATGCATAGCATAGAACTTCTTTAATATGACCAAACGGTTGGTTCAGGTCTAGAAGCCCAAGTCGGTCGCTAGTTGAGAAGTCTTGCCACTTAATCATGCCGGATTTCCCTTTATGATCTTGATTGTGGGAATCAAGTTCAACTTCGGGAGAATAGATTTTTACAAATCCATTTCTTGCAGTATTGTCAAAGGGGCCAATGACTTTCCAGTTCGTTATGAACCCCATGACCTTGAGTAAATTAATGGATTTACCTAATTCTGTGAGTGATTTGCAGGCATTCTCGATCTGGTCGACATCTCGAGCTTTCCCCAGAGCATATTCAAATGCGTCAATGGACTGTTCTTTTTTTTCTAGGGTGCTGGCTTGATCCAAAAGTAATTGGACGCCTTTTCTCCGGAGGCCAGGTTCAGGATCATCAATGAAAGTAGGAATGAGTGATTGAGCAACTTGGGGAGCACTTGAATTTAAAAAATCAAAAGCAGTAATGCGCGTATTACCATGGTTCTGAAGGTTTTTAATGATTTTTATGATATCGTTTTCCGGTAGTGTATTTTTACCCGAGGTATCAAGGATTTCGAAAATAGCTGCTCGTATCCAATTATCGCCGAGGTCATTTGCTTGGTTCATCCCGAGAAGAAGTTTTGGAATGTTTGACGAACTCATTTGCTTTACGGAGGACCACTCTCTGACGACCTTTGTATTACCTTCCCCCTTGGGACCGATCCGTTTAATAGCATTTAGTAAGTCTTCACTACTCCACAAGGAAGATGTCAACATTGCTAAAAGTAAGATAATGAGAAAATTGACCATACCACTCTTGTAATGTATTCATACGGATTATCACAAAGAAAAAATTTCTTCTTTTTTGCATTTCGCTCTAGATTCAATCATAAACTATCAAATCATGTTTATTCTAAAGAATTCATTGGTCTTACTTTTTTTGTCGTACATCCCTATCTATGGTTTAACTCACGAACAATTGAATCTATGGCCTTCAGATGCACCTGGAGATGTAAAAGGAGAAATTGGAGAGGAAGAGTACCGCTATCCAAAACCTGAGAGTAATGATGTTTTAAGGATCGCTAATGTCTCTCATCCTTCAATTACAGTTTATCAAGCCTCCGCCTCAAAATTAACTGGCACGGCTGTTATTGTTTGCCCTGGTGGTGGATATAATATTTTGGCCTATGAACACGAAGGCACGCAAGTATGTGAATGGCTCAACGAATTAGGGGTAACTGCAATTCTTCTCAAATATCGGGTACCGCGCAGAAAAAATAGACTTCCACATGAGGCTCCCCTCCAAGATGCACAGCGGGCACTTGGTATTGTCAGAATGAATGCAGAGAAATGGAGTATCGCACCTGATAGGCTTGGTATTCTTGGTTTTTCTGCTGGAGGAAACTTGGCAATGATGACTATGGCATCATTTACTGAACGTAATTACAAAAAGGTCGATCTTGCTGATGACTTTTCATGTCGCCCAGATTTTGGGATGTTAATTTATCCTGCCTATTTGGTTGATCGAAAAAAACGTGATGAATTGTTTCCCGCAATTTCAATTACGAAAGAATCTCCGCCATGTTTTTTTGTCCACACAGGAGATGATCAAGTCCCTGCAGAGGGCAGTGTGCTCGCTTACCTAGCGTTAGAGAAGGCAGGTGTATCAGGTAATGAATTGCATGTTTATCCTTATGGTGGACATGGATACGGCATGAGGAAGTTAATTAATCCAGTCTCAGATTGGCCAAACCGTGCGGCTTCATGGATGAAAGTGATGGGGTTATTGAAATTAAAATGAAGTCTTCAAATATTGCAGTTCGCTATCATGCGCATGGGGACCCCCTTAAGGTCTTGGGTATAGAGGAGTTACCTGTCGAGGAGCTTGGTTCCCGAGATGTTCGTATTGAGATTCAGGCTTCTACCATTCATCCTTCTGATATTGGATTAATCCAAGGAAGTTATGGCGAGTTGCGTCGATTGCCTGCTACTGGGGGTAGGGAAGGAGTGGGAAAGGTGGTAGAAGTAGGTTCTGGTGTGACAGAAGAAGTTTTGAATAAAGTCGTTGCCGTCCCAGATAAAGTGGGTGCATGGCAGGAGTATTGTCATGAAAAAGTCGATGATTTAATTCTCTTGCCTGCACTTGTGCCATATACCCAGTTAGCTGTTGCTCTTTTGAATCCAATGACAGCTTGGCGATTGTTGAACGATTTTGAATATTTACGGGAAGGTGATGTAATAATTCAGAATGCGGGAAACTCTGCTGTGGGATTAGCTGTTGTTCAATTCGCCAAAAGGATGGGGATTACCTGCGTATCTCTAGTCAGATCAGAGGAAAGAATTTCAGAATTAGAAGATTTTGGTGAAGAACATGTTTGGCTTGATGATGATTCGGTGCCTCAACGTGTTGCTGAATTTACGATGAAAAAGGGGTGCGCGATGGCATTCAACTCTGTAGGAGGACGCAGTGCCATTAGACTAGCCAAGTGCCTTACACCCAGTGGTGTTCATGTAACATTTGGTGCAATGGATGGAGAGGCTGTACGATTTCCAACTCGTAACTTGATTTTTGATGATATTCGGTTTGTTGGTTTTTGGTTGGATCGTTGGAAAAAACAAAAAACACCATCTCAATTACGCAGTGCATTGGAAGAAATTTTACAACCACTCGCTTTAGCTGAAATTAAGTTTCCTATCGATTCAATATACTCTTTGGATGAATTCCCTAATGCCCTGAATCGAAATGCCGAATCAAGATTTGGGAAGGTTCTATTGGCTCGGGATAAGAAAGTTGTTGAGAAACTTACGAGCTAATCCGTTTTCGAATAGTGGATAAAGAAAAGAATTTCCCTGGGCAGACAGTGTGATTAGGGTGGTGAACTTTATGTGTGGTTACTTGATTGGCATTTAGACCACATTTTTTCATCAAATATTCGCAAAGACCTTCCAAGCTTTTCATTTGCTGGGTTGTCGGAGCACGAAGTTCAAAATTTCCGATTAAACAGATACCGATACTTGTTTTATTATCTGTAAGTTTTTTCATGTGCCCACCATCCAACTGTCCATTCCATCTGCTACCAATATGTACTTCGCCATCATAAGCTTTTCGTGATCCATTCGAGATTACAAAGTGATAGGCTAGGCCATTTTTCATTCCTCTTGCTTTATGTACCCTATGCATATTCATGGCATCATCAACTGGCGTTGCTGAATGGTGAATAACGATTCGTTTCCACTTGCCTGATCTAGCACGAGTACTATTCAGAGCTGAAATAGTGGTTGGGTTTAGTAGTTTTGTGGGTGTTGGAGTCGTTCCACTAAGGGGGATTATTAACTTTTGACCAATTTTGATAAGATCGGGGCGGGAGATATTGTTGGTTGAAGTAAGAGTTGATTGCTTAACTCCAAATCTTGAGGCTATGGAGCCCAAACTGTCACCTTTTTTGATAAAGTAGCTAATTTGCCCCCTATCTCCTGATGGTATTTTTAGTTTCTTACCTACAAATAAAAGATTAGGATTAGATATGTTATTGTATGTTTGTAAGGCTGCGGTAGAAACACCGTATCGTTTAGCAATTCCTCCTAAAGTTTCGTTTTTACGCACAACATGCATAGCTTCTCCAAATAGTGACAAGCCAAAAGCAATGATCCCAAACACCAATAATTTTTTCATCTACCAACTTTATAGACGCAAGTGTCGGCTTTTTTTGCAACCCTCAATTCGTTTTTAAAATTAGAATTACAGCTTAAGTTTGTACTTCAATCCAAATTCAGATTAAATGATTTATTTATGAAATTAAAAACCAAAGTATGGCTTGTTTCCCAAGGAATGCTGATCGTCACTGCTATCATTATTCAACTCACTTTTTATAAAGAAATCAAGGTTGGTCCTATGATCGGAATGCCCAAAAGGGATTACTGGGATATTATAAACAAGGTGGAACCGGAAATCCCCCAATATGTAATAGAAAATAATTTAATCCCAAAAATGTATGACGCTAGGCTAGATCTTTCACTAGATGATATAAAGAAAGCTAACTTGGGTGCTTATCGAAAAGCTCACCGGCAAGAATCAGGATTACGAATGGCATTCAAAGGTGGTTTAATTGTTAATTTTATTTACCTGTTGGCTTATCAAATATTGGTGAGGTATTTCGAGAAAACAATTGCGAGAGCGAAAGTCGGTCGTAGTTAATGAATCAGTATTATTTAGGGTTGCCATAATTAGTATTAACATTTGAAATAATAACAGTTTCTTATGCCAATAAATAATCAAAAACTTGCCTTTGTTTGGTTATGCTTGCCTGCACTTTTGCACGGGCAATACTCAACAAACACCCGTAGTTCATTTTTAGCTGAAGAAAAACCAGTCAGCGACTATTTTGAAAAAGTAGACGACCGTAGCTTTTATCAGCAACAGAGGATCCATGGCTTGAAAGGTGAGTTGAATAATTACTCAAGTCGTTTACATACGCTGCAGCAGCGTTTTGACCAAATTTTTTATGGATTATCCTCTAAAGGCCAACACTCCACTCCATTTGACTTAAGTAAGTCACCTAGTCGCCCTAATCTTGAACAGAGAAGTTACGAAAGTAATTACAGTTCGCCAACCACGACTAACCAACCTCCTCTAATCGTAGAGGGCTTGCAAACTGAGGAGAAACCTTCGACATCACAGACAAATCAGCTCGCATTTAATGTTGATGCACCTGGGAAATATTCTAAAGAAGGGAAAGTTGCTTCTTTATTTGATCCGGCAAGAGCCGCTCATGGCAGCCTTGGTGGTTACTTGATCATATCGCCTGGTTTCTCTGTTCCTTTTAAAACTCATGAAGGAGATTCTTCTGCCACCAAGACTAGGCACCGGGATTACGATCCGGGTGTTTCTGTTAATATTGCTGGAGGTTTTGAGAAAAATCCTTTTCGTATAGGAGTTGGTTTTACTTACAAAAAGCATTCACTTGATGATTCTTCTTATGAAACAAACAAATTTGTCCCGCTTAATGAAGAACCTATTTCAGGACATAGCCAAACCTTTGCGGGATATCTTGATTTGGGACTCCGTACTCCTATCGCAAGTTCTTTAGACGCGTACATGGGGATAGGTCTTGGTTATTATTTATCGCTAATCGAAGATCCTAGAAAACGAAAAGATCACGGTTTTTTTGCGACTGGATCTTTGGGGTTGGCATGGAATCTATCTGATTTAATTGCACTTCGATTTGGATACCGTTATCTCCATGAAAAAGAAGTTCCATCTCATGTGGCTGAATTGGGTTTAAATTTCGACTTCTAACACAGCAATGTCCGGTGATAGGACTGGTAAGGGATTAAATCCTTTCCAAAATAGTTTTGTAACTAAATTTTTACTTTACCCATTCGGTCTATTATTTCGTATTTGGACCTTTTCTATTCGCTTTGAGTATAAATCTCAAAATGGAAAGACTGAGTTAGAAAACCACCAAGATCCGATCATTTTATTTCTTTGGCATAATCGCCTTTTTCTTGCTGGGGAATGGCATTCTCGATTTAGAAAAAATAAAAAATGCTATGGATTAATTAGTGCTAGCCGTGATGGAGCTTGGCTCGAAACTTTTTATGGATGGGCAGGTATTAAAGCTATACGTGGTTCGCAAAATAGACGTGGGGCTCAGGCTGTCCGGGAATTGATAAAGGTTATTAAGTTGGGCAACGATGTAGGAGTTACTCCAGATGGTTCTCGCGGACCAAGATATAAACCAAAGCAAGGTGCAGTCGTGCTTGCAAGAATTGCCAAGCAACCTTTATTACTTTTATCCTTCCAGTACTCTCATTGCATCAAGTTAAAGTCATGGGATGAGTTTGTTATTCCTTATCCATTTTCTAAGGTGATTGTTCGAACGCGTTTACTTTATCCAGGCGAGCTCTTTGATAGAGATGATGAATGTAAAGCTGTTGAATATGCCCAAAAGGCACTTATGGAAATGACATTTGATAAATAACAATATTTTTTATCAAAAGCGTTATTCGCCTTGAGCAAGGGTATTAAATTTCTTTTTCTTTTATTTCTTTGAATATTATTTTACAAACCGAAAATCTTACCAAGTTATTTTCTACTGTTCTTGCCGTAGACTCTCTGTCTTTTGGGTTAGAACAGGGTACTATTACGGCCTTGCTTGGAGGTAATGGTGCTGGAAAGACAACTACGCTATCTATGTTGCTCGGACTTATTGAACCGTCATCAGGTTCAATAAATTTGTTTGGTCAGGATTTTATCAAAAATAGATATTCCGTCTTGGGCAGGATGAATTTTTCTTCCCCTTATGTTGATCTACCCCAAAGATTAACTGTGAGGGAAAATCTTACCGTTTACGCTAAACTTTACGGTGTAAAAAATGTAAGAGAGAGAATTGCCTTAGTCAGCGAAGAATTTAGGTTGAGTGAACTTTTAGATCGCAGGGTACGTAAACTTTCATCAGGTCAAAAAACTCGAGTTTCTTTGGCCAAGGCAATGATCAATCGACCAGATTTTCTACTTCTTGATGAACCTACTGCTAGCCTGGACCCTGACACTACAGCATGGATACGAGATTTCTTAATGAAATACCGTGATGAGCAGGGTGCCACAATTCTATTTGCCAGCCATGATATGAGAGAAGTCGAGTTACTATGCGACGAAGTTCTTTTAATGAGGAGAGGGAAACTTGTAGAAAAAGGATCCCCTGAAGCATTACTCCGTAAGCATGACCGTGATAATCTAGAGCAGGTGTTTTTGGATGTATCAAGGGATGGAGGTTCCAGTTGAATATTGGTAGTTCATTCGGCCGTATTACCGCGTTGATCCTACGTTACCTATATCTTTTGCGTAGTTCTTGGCCTCGAATCATTGAGATCGCTTATTGGCCAACTATGCAAATGGTTATCTGGGGCTTTGTTTCTCAGCATTTTTCGAGTTCCAGTCCAGAGTTGACTGCTGGTGGTATTCTTATATCGGTAGTTCTGGTTTGGGACTGTTTATTTCGTTCACATATAAGCTACACATTGTCTTTTTTGGAAGAATTATGGTCCCGTAACTTGGGTAACTTATTTGTCTCCCCACTCCGTCCTAACGAACTGATTGCTGCACTGGCCAGTATTTCGATGATGCGTACCTTGATCGGCATGCTTCCCGCTGCATTACTTGCGATTCCCTTTTTTAATGTGTCTGTTTTTGATATGGGACTACCTCTTCTAGGCTTCTTTTTGAATTTAGTTCTAACGGGTTGGGCTATTTCCCAGTTTGTTACTGGTATTCTTATTCGCTACGGCTTGGGTGCAGAAAGTTTGACCTGGGTACTTCCCTTTTTGATTGCTCCTTTTTCTTGCATTTATTACCCACTTTCTACTCTTCCGCAATGGATGCAATCAGTTGCTGTATTCGTCCCTACAACTTATGTTTTTGAAGGAATGCGGGCTCTTTTAATTGATGGCATTTTTCGTGCTGATCTAATGCTTCAGGCTGTAGCTCTTAATTTTGCTTTCCTTGCATTTGGTTTATTTGCTTTTTTTATTTCGTTCCAAGCAGCTCGAAGGCATGGATTACTTTTACAGTCGGGTGAATAATTTTTCGGATTCCAAGTTGCCAAATTTATAATACCAAGCATCATGAAATTTCAATTACCTTATGGCTAGGATAAATAAAAATTACGACAAATTAGCTGCAGGTTATCTTTTTCCAGAGATTGCCCGTCGCACCAACGCATTTCTCGACCAGAATAAAGGGGCTCAAGTCCTGCGTCTCGGAATTGGGGATACTACCGAACCAATCGTACCGGCGGTACTCGAAGGATTACATTCTGGTGTAGACGCACTTGGTAAAACTGAGTCTTACTCAGGTTATGGGCCATCCGAAGGTATCACTCCCTTGAGGCAAGGACTTTGCGACCTATACGGGGAACGTGGACTTTCACTAGACCCTTCCGAGTTTTTCGTGAGCGACGGAGCCAAGTCTGACTCAGCAAACATACAGGGAATTTTCTCAGAGGATTGTATTGTGGCTGTACAAGACCCTGCTTACCCCGTTTATGTAGATAGCAATGTCATTTCTGGAAGGACTGGAATATCATCCGATTCCGGATATGAGGGGCTGGTTTATATGCCCTGTACAGAGGATAATGGTTTCTTTCCTGATATCCCCGACCGTAAAGTTGATCTTATTTATATTTGTAGTCCAAATAATCCTACAGGTGCTGTTGCATCCAAGGAACAACTCAAAACTTTTGTTGATTATGCAAACAAGCACAAGGCGATAATATTTTATGATTCTGCTTATGCTTCTTTTATTACCGACCCTGATCTACCACGGTCAATTTATGAGGTAGATGGTGCAGAAAAGTGTGCGATTGAGTTCAATAGTTTTTCTAAGACTGCAGGATTCACTGGAGTACGTCTTGCTTGGACGATTGTCCCCCAAGCATGCAGGACTGAAGATTCTGAGCCTGGGAAATTACATTCGCTGTGGACTCGCCGGCAAAACACTTTTTTCAATGGTGCAGCAAATATTGTGCAAGCTGGTGGCGTGGCAGCCCTAAGTCCAGAAGGTCGAATGCAAACGGATGCACAAGTCTCATTTTACCTTGAAAATGCTCAGATTATTAATCAAGGGTTAAAGTCTTTAGGAATCACCACTTATGGCGGAGGAAATGCACCTTATGTTTGGCTTAAAACTCCGGGAGGGATATCTTCTTGGGACTTTTTTGATAAGCTTCTTAATGAATGTCATGTGGTAGGAACGCCCGGTTCCGGTTTTGGACCTGCTGGGGAAGGCTTTTTCCGCCTAAGTGCTTTTGGGCATCGTGAGAATGTCGAAAAAGCAGTTTCCTCAATTAAAGAGAGCTTAAAGATTTAGTATTAGTAAGGTGGCAGTTTAAACAAAAGACTGCTTCACCGGCTTAATAACGATTTCAGGAATGTGAGCCCTTTCAGGTAACCCGCATATATGCATAACTACCGAAGCGATATCTTCTGGTTGTAGTATACTCTCTCTGTGGTCTTGTGTAGGTGGAATCTTCCGATTGTCTAGAATAGGAGTATTCACTTCTCCAGGGTATATATTAGTAATCCGGATTCCATTTTCCTTTTCTTCCTCTGCAACACCCACTCCTAATCCGCTCATACCAAACTTTGACGCGTTGTAACCTATCCCTGCTAAAGGAACAGACCTCCTGCCAGCCACTGAGTTTAGCAGAATAATTAGACCCTGTTTTTGGAGTCTCATTCTATCCAATGCTAAACGCATTACATTGTAGGTACCCGTCAGATTTATATTGATTAATTTGTCCCATTCTTCGGGACTAAGCTCTTTCATTGAGCGCATAGCTACATTAATTCCTGCCGCATGTACTAAGAAATCTAATCTACCTATTTGTTTATCAAACCATTGGTAGAGATGGTCTATTGATTCACGATCAGTTACATCAGCTTTTTGAGAGAAAATTGAGTCTGGGTTTTCCGCTAGGGATGCAGTCATTTCTAGAGGATCAATTTTCCTTCCGGCAATCACCACCTTTGCACCTTCATTGGAAAGAGCAAGAGCAGAGGCTCTGCCCATTCCTGAACCGCCTCCAATCAGTAGAACATTTTTTCCTGCAATATTATTAATCACACTCATATGGGCAAGAAATGAATTAAGGCACGGTTTCTAGCAACTCATAATCTTTATTAGACAAAAGGAACAAATGGAACCCCACAGCTTGAGATTAATAAGTATGCGATAATTAGAAGTATCAACTTGTACATTTATTTTCGGTAACTGAAGATATGGATTTAATCAATGCTAAGTCTTCACAACTAAGAATTATTTATCGTAGAAGAAATTATAACTGAAGAAAGCAAAGGTTGACCCAATTGATGGATACGACCTAACATGTTATAATGTTTATGAATTTAATAGCTTCCATTGAGAATTCCTTTTACATACCTAGGGCAATACTCGGTGTTATTGGGTTATTATTGTTCGCCTATTTTTTGAGTTCTGATCGAAAAGCCATTAATCTACGGGTAGTTTTTGGGGGACTTCTGCTACAATTCATCATTGCATTCGGAGTGCTGAAGATAGTTTGGGTTGAGTCTATTTTTGGATGGATAGCTCATTTATTTGCAGTTGCTTTACAAGTCTCAGTAGATGCTTCGGCTTTTGTTTTCGGACCGCTTGCCAATATTTCAAGTATGAATCAAGTTTTTGAAGACCAAGGCTTTGTTTTTGCTTTCATGGCTTTACCAAGCATTTTATTTTTTTCCGCATTGTCTTCCCTGCTTTACTATTTCGGTATTTTGCAGCTTGTTGTTAAAGCAATGGCTTGGGTAATGATCCGAATAATGAAATTGTCCGGAGCCGAAAGTCTAGCTGCAGCCGCCAATGTATTTGTGGGGCAGACTGAAGCACCCCTTATTATAAAACCTTACATACCGAGCATGACAAGGTCTGAACTTTTGGCCTTGATGGTTGGAGGTATGGCGACCATCGCAGGCTCTGTATTCGCTATATACATGGGAATGCTTGGGGGTGAAGATGAATTATCCCGAATGGCTTTTGGGAAGTTTTTACTTTGTGCATCTGCAATGAATGCACCTGCGGCCCTCCTATTTGCAAAAATACTTATTCCTGAAAAAGAATCTGTAAAGAAGCAACTTAGTATAAATCCGCAATCAATCGGTCGAAATCCGATAGATGCTTTGGCAAACGGTACTACCCAAGGTCTGAAGCTAGCATTAAATGTTGCTGCCATGCTCATTTCTTTTTACGCCCTTATATTATTGATAAACTATTCATTGTCTTATCTTGGTTCAATTTCGGTTGGAGCAGAAGGTGGGCTTAATGATTGGATTTCTAGAGTCACGGATGGAGGATTTAGTGAGTTAAGCCTCCAAGCTATTTTTGGATTCTTTTTTGCACCGATCGCCTGGCTTATCGGAATTTCATCTGATGAAATACTTCAGGTTGGGCAGTTGATTGGTACCAAGCTATTTGCAACTGAATTTTTCGCCTTCGCTGACTTAGCCGCTTACAAGGAAGCAGGTATGAGTTCACGTTCAGTTTATCTTTCGACTTTCGCACTTTGTGGATTTGCCAACTTTATGTCTATTGGGATTCAAATTGGTGGAATTGGAGCTATTGCTCCGGATCGCAGGTCTGAAATAGCTGGGTTAGGGGTCAAAGCATTAATTGGAGGAACCATGGCAAGCCTGCTCTCAGCAACTATAGCTGGTTTATTTCTTT
>Ga0233432_10000747_pt1 | contig 31266 bp, 21 predicted proteins | sample SI_122_August201_6_FD_179870 | JGI IMG/M metagenome (GOLD analysis project Ga0233432, IMG submission 179870) | Seawater microbial communities from Saanich Inlet, British Columbia, Canada - SI_122_August2016_10_MG | ecosystem: Environmental > Aquatic > Marine > Inlet | place: Canada: British... | reverse complement strand
GTCCCGGTTTGTTTTTGTGCCATGCTTGCGGGCTTTATTGCTTTGGCATATCGCACCCACAAGATGCTATGGGCATTGGACATGAAGAAAAAAAACTGATCGTTCGGCGCTGAGCAACGCATTGTAAGTATAAAATCTATTTGATTACTTCAAAGATTCTGTAAAATTCGGCAACGAATCATGAAGGGACTCCTCAGCCATATGAAAATGACGCGACCAGTGCCATGGATACTGGCAGCCTCGATGCTGGCTGCTCATTTTGGTTTGATTCACGCTGGAGAAGATGAAGCGGTTGATTATTTTGAAAAGCACGTGCGCCCCTTGCTTGTGGAGCATTGCTATGAATGTCATTCAGAATCGGAAAAAATCAAAGGAGGACTTCGATTGGATAGTAGACAGGGTTGGATATCTGGAGGCGATTCAGGAAAGGCCATCGAACCCGGAGCGCCGGAAAAAAGTTTACTACTGGAAGCCATCGCTTACAGCAATCCTGATCTGGAAATGCCGCCGAGAGGCAAGCTCCCCGCATCGAAGATAGCCCACATCGAACATTGGATACGCATGGGAGCTGCGGATCCCAGAGACGGAGATGTTTCCGAATCGGCTGACGAAGCCATTGACCTGGATGAAGGCAGACAATTCTGGTCCTTTCGGCCAATTTCTCTCCCTCCTGCCCCCAAAAACACGAATGAAGGCTGGGCTTTCAACTTGATTGATCGTTTTGTCATGGCTGAGCTGGAGAAGAACTCGATGCCACCGACCCGGGATGCCAGTGAAGCGGAACTTCTGAGACGGGTAAGTTTTGACCTTACCGGACTCCCCCCTTCGCCTGACCAAATACGAGATTTTCAGAAAGATGCATCCGAGCAACATTATCAATCCATTATCGATCAAATGCTCGCATCCCAATCATTTGGAGAGAAATGGGGACGTCATTGGCTTGATCTCGCTCGATATGCCGATTCAACCGGGGGCGGTCGCAGCTCCGTTCTGTCAAACGCCTGGCGGTATCGCAACTACGTCATTGACGCTTACAATCAGGACAAACCATTGGACCTGTTCATCAGCGAACAAATCTCTGGTGATCTCATGCCATGGTCCAGCCAGGAGCAGCGAAACAATCAATTAGTGGCCACCGCATACCTCGCTATCGGCCCCAAGAATCTGGACCTGCAGGACAAGGAGTTACTCCGGATGAATACCGTGGATGAACAGATCGACACGATGGGCCGTTCCCTTTTGGGAATGACCATCAGCTGCGCAAGGTGTCATGATCATAAATTCGACCCGATCCCGACAGAAGATTACTACGCGCTGGCGGGGATTTTCCGAAGCACGCGCACTCTGATCCGGGACAATGTCTCCAAGTTGGTGGAACAAGAATTAGAATTACCATTCGGTCGAAAGCAGAATTATCAGGAATACTCCAATCAGGTCAAACAACTGGGAAATTCGATCAAACTTTTAAAAAAGATCAAAGATGCTTCGGAGGATCAAAAAGCTGAGCTCAAGGCATTGGAACAACAACTGGCCAAGGTGAAGGATACCGCACCGGCGCCTCTGCCAAAGGCAATCACCGTCGGCGTGGAGAAGGATGCAGGGGACTACGCAGTGTGTGTCCGAGGTAATGTGCATCAACTTGGAGCAAAAGTACCTCGAGGTTTTCTCAAGGTCACACTCGATAAAAACGCATCAAGCCCAGCGATCCCTGAGGGAGAAACTGGACGCCTCGAGCTGGCTCAATGGTTAACCAGCTCCGACAACCCACTCACTCCTCGCGTGTATGTTAATCGAGTATGGCAGCACCTTTTTGGTCGTGGCATCGTGAGGTCTGTGGATAATTTTGGAACCACAGGCGATGCCCCCACCCACCCGGAATTGCTGGATTACCTCAGCTATCATTTTGTCCAGAACAATTGGTCCACCAAACGGCTGGTAAGGGAGCTTGTTCTTTCGCGCACTTACCGTCTGAGTTCATCAGACACAGATGCGAACCAGAGCAGAGACCCTGACAACGCACTGCGCTCACGCATGATTCCGAGAACCTTGCCTGCGGAAGCAATACGTGATTCGATACTGATTGCGAGCGGGCAGCTCCGTGGAGGCCGCATCACCAGTATGCTGCCTGGCGCAGCGTCTTCCGATTCTGCACTTCGTAATGCCAAACTGGATTACGAAAGCATTGTCAGTCCACGCGTACGATCTGTTTATATTCCGATTTTTCGTGAAGAGGGGAGGAATGCATTGCTGGATAACTTCGATTTTGCCAATCCAAGTTTCACCGTAGGACGCCGAACACCCGGGGTTCGACCGACTCAATCGTTGTATCTCATGAACAACGCATGGATCATGGACCAAGCCGAATTCGCGGCCGCCAAGTTGCTGAGTAAAAAAGATTGTTCAGACGGCGAAAGACTGTTGCATGCATACATGGCAACGCTTTCAAGGGAACCCAGTCAGGCTGAGAAGCTGATCGCCATGAATTTTTTAAGTAAGGCCGAAAACCAGCATCAACAGCGTAAAGCATGGGAAGGCATTTACCATGCGCTGTTTTCATGCGTCGACTTCCGCTACATTCATTGATCGATCATTCACATTGAATGCGCAGCATCGGACTTGCGTCTTTTACTTCACGTATAACAATCATCTTACATCTATGAAAAACCGCTCATTTACATATTGGATACTGACCGCCTTTGCATTTGCCTCTTCCATTCAGATTGGAATCGCATCTCCGGCAGAAAACAAAACCAAGCCACTGAAAGCTGGATATCATGAAATCAAGGCCAAAAAAGCTGGGCTATTGCTCAAGAATCATAAAGACCTGATCGTTCTGGATATCCGAACTGAAAAGGAATACGTCGCAGGTCACATTGCGAAAGCGAAGCATGTGGATTTTTATGAAAGCGATTTTAAATCCCGGCTTGAAAAACTGGATCGCAAAACCCCGTATCTCGTGCATTGCGCTTCGGGTGGTCGCAGCGGACGCTCCTTGGAGATTTTTAGAGATCTCGGATTCACGCGCATTTATCATATGAATGATGGATTCAAAGGATGGATGAAAGAAAAACTCCCTTCCAAAAAAGGGAAACCAGAGAAAAATAAAAAATAGTAATCACGCCCTCTTGACGCCGAATATTGCCAACTTCAAAGCCCTGTCATGATGACACAACCATTGATGGCTTTGTTTGGTGACCTGATGGCCCTAGTTCATGATCGTGTCATGAGTGCTTCACAAGGTTATTCGGACAGTTGTTCGTGCAGGCATCGAATCCATGCTGAAAAAGGTTCCACATCGAAGCAAGGCATGGCCGAATAATACACTTCATTACTGCTGGTTGCGATATTGCCCCAATTTCATCACATGAAAAACTCAAACAACCTTGGCGTCCTCCGCGCCTTGATCCAGCAGTTGGGGCAGGGCTGAGATTTAAATACTAAGACAAATCACAGCTCAATCCCGCTTACCACCTTTGGTCTTACTTGCTGCCCGGCTTCATTGCCTCTGAGCCTTTAAGATCATCGGGTAATTGATCCGGTTGAAAGGTCTCTACCTTCATTCGGATGAGTGGGCGAAATGGCACACCAAAATCAACGGTCCCATTGGAGCGATCAACCAAGACACCTATCCCCTTGACGTCTCCTTTGTGCTGTTGAATGATTTCCAGCGTTTCGGCTACACGCCCACCTTTGGTTACCACGTCTTCGATCAACAGTATTGGCTCTCCTGGCTCAATCTTAAAACCACGCCTAAGCACCAACTTCCCCTCCTCCTTTTCAACAAAGACATATCGCAAGCCCAGTTGACGGGCCACTTCCTGCCCAATGACCAGTCCCCCCATGGCAGGAGCGACTACAGTCGTTGCTCCGAGGCCATTCATTTGAGCCGCCAGACCTGCACCCAGTTGCTCTACAATGGGCATTTGTTGAAGCGCCATAGCACATTGGAAAAACTCACGACTGTGCAATCCGCTACGAAGAATAAAATGCCCCTTGAGCAGGGCTCCTGTCTGTTCAAAAATCTTTAACGCTTCCTCTTGTGTCATCAGTTCTGAGTATCCGATAAACGCGCCTGGGCCGCGAGTTTTTAATCGCTTTCAACTGGAATAAGACCTTAGCTTCGTTACATGACTGATTACGAAAAACTCAAAACCCAATTCAGGGAAATCGGATATTTGAATCGCACAATTGCGTTGCTTGATTGGGATCATGAAACCTATCTCCCTGCCAAGGGTGTTGATTACAGGGCAGATCAACAAGCTTTCCTGAGTGGCATGGCTCACAACAGGTTGGTGGGCGCAAAAGTCAAGGAGCTGATCGAAGCCTGCGAATCGAATCAAGCAAATCTGAACACTCACGAACAGATCAATATCCGTGAATGGCGAAAGGACTACGATCGATCAGTCAAACTCCCAACAGAATTTGTCGAGCGCTTCGAAAAAACCTGCTCGCTTGCCAAGGCATCCTGGGCCGAAGCGCGAAGGGAAAATAAATTTGAAATTTTCTCCAATCATTTGGAACAAATCATCGATCTATCCCGCCAGAAAGCGGATTACTACGGCTACGAGCAAACTGCCTACGATGCCTTGATGGACGTCTATGAGCCAGGCTGCACCACAGAGTCCTTGAGCCCCGTATTTGCAGATCTAAAGAAATCCATCGTCGATTGGCTCCCTGAAGCCATCGAAACAACCCAGGACATTACGGACACATTTTTAAAAGATGATTATCCCATAGCTGGTCAGATAAAGCTCAACGAAATTATTTCAAGAGCCCTTGAGTTCGATTTCGAATCAGGACGGATTGACGCAACCACGCACCCCTTCTGCACTGAACTGGGCCCTCATGACGTCCGCTTGACGACGCGATACGAAGCAGATGACTTTACGGTTTCACTCTACAGCGTTCTTCACGAGGCTGGGCATGGACTTTATGAGCAGGGTTTCAAAAGTGAACATGCGGGCACCCCCATGGCTGAAGCAGTTTCTCTCGGCATCCATGAATCACAATCCAGACTTTGGGAAAACAAAGTAGGACGAGCTCCTGCATTTTGGAATGACTGGCACTCCATCGCGTGTGAACATTTGCCCGCCCTTAAGCGATTTACACCTGAACAACTCACAAAAGCTGTGAATCGAGTAAGCCCCTCCTACATTCGGGTGGAAGCTGACGAAGTCACCTATGATCTCCACATCATCTTGCGCTATGAATTGGAAAAAGCACTGATAGCCGGTGATCTCCATGTGAAAGATATCCCCGGAGTCTGGAACGAACAATTCAAAGGCATGTTCGGAATCGAGGTGCCGGATGATGCGCAGGGATGTCTCCAGGATATTCACTGGAGCATGGGGGGCTTCGGTTATTTCCCCACCTATTCCCTCGGAAACCTCAATTCAGCGCAACTTTACGCCTCCGCTCAAAAAGCACTTGGCCCCCAGCTTGGAGATCTCCAAAACGGCAACTATCACGGCCTTTTGGAATGGCTCAGAACGAATGTGCACCAATTTGGAAAACAATACTCCCCTGCTCAGCTCATGCAGAATGCGACAGGTAAACCAACGCAGCCCGACTACCACTGGAGCTATCTCAAAGACCGCTTTTCCTCCATGGGCTGAGTTCAGGTCCCTGATGAGCCGTTTCATGGTGTTCGCCTTTCTCCTGCTTCAATAACAGGAAACAAAAGCGCATGCTCAGAAGACCGAAGATCTCGTTCAAGCTCGATGCCAATTGGGGTCAGGAACCAGATATGAAAGAAATTGAGGCTCTGGCTGACAGAGCAACCTTGCTGAAGCGCGTTGGAGCCCAGATGCCATAGTTAAAGATTTACTCTGCAACACGTCCCCTCTGGAACAGCAATGAGGGACACCCTAATTTAAAAACGCTTTCACAAACAGCCAAGATGTTCTGGAGCGCAGCGCAAGAGGCGAACCCGTGGCCTTGTTTACGTCGCAGGAACTGCCACCGCCGCCCATGGAAATGCCTTGGCAGCCATGCTGTTCATGCTGGCGTTCGGCTAGGGAACATTCCCCGTCATGTTCGGAATTCACACCAGGGGCAACCGGATCACCCCCAGGTTTCGAATGACTCTGCAGAAACTTATCCCTGCTGCCCGGTGAATCATGGGGGTGCTGTTAATCATTCGCGAACTCGATCCCGGCATCCCCCTGCCTCAGCCCTCATTTCTCAGGACTGAGTGGCGCCCGCCCGCATTGCCACTGAACCGTTTCCCCGTCTCCACAAGTCGGAACGAATCAATCCAAAGTTAGTTTCTTTTCTGGAAAGCAGATGGAAATTCGCAGCACTCAGCAAACTGTCAGGATCTGTCCAGTGGTTGGCAGCGATGAAAGTCACCCTGCGAAAAAACTGATACATCGCCCAGTGAACCCACCTTGCTCGAACCTTTTGCCATCCTTTTCTTGACGGGACTTGGAAGTCAGCTACCAGCCAACTGGCATCCGGCTTACAAGCATTTGCAATTCTGGGTATGAGGGAGGTCAACTGTGGCTGCGTGAAACAATCCAGAAAAAAGGGAGTGGTCACCAAATCGAAGGTTTCCGTTCCCAGATCCGTATGCAGGGCATCCACATGTAACCAGGTAACTTGTCCTGGATCACACCCTGATGCGATGAGAAGCTGCGTGGCTTGTTCCATCATCGGGCGACTTTGATCGACAACTACAAATTGCGCGTGAGGCATGCTTTGAATCAGCGTCTCCAACAATCGCCCGGGCCCTTCACCAAGCATCAGTACTCGAGAGCAAGGCTTCAAGACGTGCAGATGAGCGGTGCGCGCCTCTTGAAGTTTGCTGGACGCAAGGCATCTCTCCATCAGGCGGTATGAAGCAGCTAACTTGTCAAAACCGGAGTGCAATGGAAAAAAATCTGAGTTCAGTGGAGTGCCAGCGAAAAAACATGAGAAAACCACCCAAGGCATAAGCAAACAGATCCCAGAGATCTGAAACCGCATGATCGAACAGCAAAGGCCCTATGAATTCAGCCATAAAGCCCCACAAGAGGCCATGCCAGAAGATTTCAGCCCCGGTTACCCGCAATGCATGGGCACGCAGCCCTAATGCACCGTACAGGCTCAGTATCAACGGGAGAGCGCAAGGAAGCATCCACAGATCATTCCAATGACGATCCATCCAACCAGAATCAGGACTCAAGGCCTGCCAAAACCTGTGAATGACGTAGCATGCAATCGAGATGCCCCAGAAAGGATCTTTCAGCAATTTGAGATTCCAATGTCCTGAAGGGGGTTTCATCACAGCAAGGCTACCATGATCAAACCAAACCCTATGGCAATCAATGTTTTAAAAATTAGCGTAATCATTTCAGTCAAAGAAGCCTCTCCAAATGAAGGCAACAGACACGCAATCATGAAGTTCCAGCTCCACATGGCAAGTGTATTTCTGGAGAATCTCAAGCCATACTTAACGCATGAATCAGCCAGTATGCCTGAAAAGAAAAATGCGCTTTCAGCTAAAAAACACTTGCAAGTATCGGGCAACGGTTGGTAACCGTTGCCAACATAGCTCATGGGTAAGTCATTGATCATCGCAGAAAAGCCGTCCGTCGCTCAGGATATCAGCCGTGCCTTGGGCGGTTTTGATAAAAAGAATGACTACTTCGAGAGTGACCAGTATGTGGTTGCCTCGGCTGTAGGTCATTTATTGGAACTCACCGTTCCCCCCGAGACCGAAGTCAAACGAGGTAAATGGACCTTCGCCCAGTTGCCCGTTATCCCGGACCATTTCGCACTCAAACCGATCAGCAAAACTGAATCGAGACTCAAGCTACTCAAGCGCCTCATCAAGCGGAAAGATGTGGAAGAAGTGATCAATGGCTGTGATGCAGGTCGCGAGGGAGAATTGATCTTTCGCCACATTATCACGGAATCCAAAACCAAAAAAACTATCAGACGCCTGTGGCTTCAATCCATGACCAAGCAGGCAATCCGTGATGGATTTCAAAAATTGAGATCGGATGAAGCAATGCTTCCATTGGCATGCGCTGCTGTTTGCCGCTCGGAATCCGACTGGCTGGTGGGTATCAACGGCACACGAGCAATGACCGCTTTCAACTCGAAATCGGGCGGCTTCTTCTTGACCACCGTCGGGCGAGTGCAAACACCAACACTCACGATTCTAGTAGATCGCGAACAGAAGATTAAGAAGTTCATTGAACGAAACTATTGGGAATTGCATGCCAATTTTCACGCCAAAGCCGGACATTATGAAGGCCGCTGGTTTGACGAAGGCTTCAGAAAGAAGGACAAAGAAAGTGATCCAGATCTGAGACCAGAGCGCATTTGGTCCAAAGAACTTGCTGAGGAAATTCAGAAAAAATGCCTGCATCAGTCGGGAACCGTTACTGAAGAGAAAAGGCCCAGCAAACAGCTTTCCCCCCTGCTATACGATTTAACCAGCTTGCAAAGAGAAGCCAATTCTCGATTCGGATTACCAGCTGGACGTACACTGCAATTGGCTCAGGCTTTATACGAACGCCATAAAATGCTGACCTATCCGAGGACAGATTCGCGCGCCCTTCCGGAAGATTATCTGGGAACGGTAAAGGAAACATTGAAGGCATTTACCGGTTCCAGTTACGAGAGCTCAGCCTCAAAGATTGAGAGAAACAGCTGGGTCAAACCCAACAAGCGCATTTTCAATAATGCCAAGATATCAGATCACTTTGCCATCATTCCTACTTCGCTCGGCCCCAAGAAGAAGCTGAACGATGACGAGCAAAAGATTTATGATATGGTGGTTCGCCGCTTTCTTGCTGTCTTTTTCCCTCCCGCAGAATATCAAATCACAACGCGCATCACCCGAGTGATGGAGGAGGCCTTTAAAACGGATGGGAAAATATTGATCAATCCAGGTTGGCTTGAAGTGTATGGCAAAGCCCTGCCAACGGGTGAGGCTGATCACCTGACTCCGGTTGAAAACGGCGAAACTGTTGCCACGCAGGAGCTCGATCTGAGAGAAAACCAAACAAAGCCCTCTCCCCGCTATTCAGAAGCCACTTTGCTTTCCGCCATGGAAGGTGCAGGCAAACTGGTGGATGATGAGGAGCTCAGGGAAGCCATGGGGGCAAAAGGCCTTGGGACTCCGGCAACGCGTGCGTCCATCATTGAGAATTTAATCCGCGAAAAATATGTGATCCGCAATCAGCGGGAATTACAGCCAACCGCTAAGGCATTCAGCCTGATTACTCTTTTGCGCGGATTGCAAATCCCGGAGCTTTGTTCTCCAGAACTCACTGGTGATTGGGAACATAAACTAAAACTCATGGAACAAGGGCAACTGGATCGAGATTCTTTCATGTCTGAAATCCAGGAAATGACCCGTAAAATTGTTGAGCAAGCCAAATCATTTGATAGTGATACGGTGCCTGGTGACTTCGGTGTACTGAGCACTCCTTGTCCCAAGTGTGAAGGCAAAGTCAAGGAGACCTACAAAACCTACCAATGTTCGGCGTGTGATTTTTCAGTCTGGAAGATATTGTCGGGACGTCAATTTGAACCTGAGGAGATGGAAACTATTCTGAGCAAGGGTATGGTGGGCCCGCTTCAGGGTTTCCGCAGCAAACAAGGCTGGCCTTTCGCTGCCATCATCAAACTGGGTGAGGAGCACAAACTGGAATTCGATTTTGGCGACAAAGATAAGGATAAAGACAACGACGAGGAAGAAGTTGATTTTACGGACAAGGAATCTTTGGGGGCCTGTCCGAAATGCAAGGCGAATGTCTATGGACATGGCATGAATTATGTCTGTCAAAAATCCAAAGGACCTGACAAAACCTGCGACTTCAAAACTGGTAAAATCATCCTGCAGAGAGAAATTGAACCGTCACAAGTGCGAAAGTTGCTCGAAAACGGCAAAACCGAACTGATCAACAAATTCATCTCGAACAGAACCGGACGTGCTTTCAATGCCTTTCTGGCGATCAAGGATGGGGGTGTTTCCTTTGAATTTGAACCTAGAAAGACTAAGAAAAAATCTACTGCAAAATCAGAAGAACCCGCCAAAAAAATCAGCTTTGAAGGACAAAGCCCCTTGGGTAAATGCCCTCGCTGTGAAGGCAATGTTTTTGCGAGTGAATCGGACTACCTTTGCGAGCATTCCCAACGGGACACCAAGCCGTGTAAATTCAAATCGGGCAAGGTGGTGCTGCAACAAGCTGTTGAGGAGGATCAAATCAAAAAGCTTCTCGACTCAGGTCGCACCGACTTCTTGAAGGGGTTCGTCTCAAAACGAGGCTTCCCATTTGAGGCTGCTCTTGTGGTTGAAGGCAAAGGTAAAGTGGGTTTTGAATTTGCGCCCCGCGAGGAAGGTGCAAGCGATTCAGATTCAGAGTCCTGACCCAACGTATTATGGGCGCCACTGATTCCAATTGCGCCGTTCATGATCCGCTCATTGATGCCTTCATGGAAGAATTGAAGGGTGCACGTGCTGCCTCGGACCACACTTGCCGAAATTACGCACAGACACTCAATGAATTTGTTGTATGGCATCAGGAAACCCTGAGATCAGCACCTGACTGGAAGGCGCTTGACCGTGATTCGTTTCGTGCATATCTGAGATTTCTCGGCAGAAAAGAGTACAGTCGATCCTCGACCCAGATTCGATTCAGCGCCTTAAGGACTTTTTATAAATTCCTCATCCGCAAAGGCAGGGTAAAGGAATCTCCTATTCGAAATATCCTGCTGCCCAAAAAAGAAAAACGACTACCTCAATTCCTGACTCCCGAGCAAATCCATGCACTGCTGGAAGCTCCAGCCAAGGCCTGGGAAAAAAAGAGGCGCAATCAAAAAACAGGAACTTCGCCGGAAACGTTTCTGAGGGATTCCGCAGTGCTTGAAACATTCTATTCTTGCGGGCTGCGGATCAGTGAACTTTGCGGGCTCAAGGTAAGTGATCTTTTTTGGGAGGATCAGCTCATCCTTGTTGAGGGTAAGGGAAAGAAGGAAAGGATGACTCCCATTGGCGCACCTGCTCTGGATTCAATTCGTCTCTACTGGGATGGAATCGGCCACCCACAAAAAACTGAACAGCCGGTATTTTATTCAAAACTCGCCAGCGGAAAGGCACTCTACCCAAGACTTATCCAAAGCAGGCTGAAACTTTATCTTCTCTATGCTGGACTGGATCCAAACCTTACGCCTCACAAATTACGACACAGCTTCGCCACTCACATGCTCAATGCGGGAGCCGACTTGAGGAGTGTCCAGGAGCTTCTCGGGCATGCACACTTGGTCACCACGCAAATTTACACTCACCTGACGACTGATCGATTGAAACGTGTCTATGACCAAGCTCACCCCAGAGCATAAAGCATTTGCAAACTAGAAGGCTTCTACGCATGCTTGTCCCAGTCATTGAACGATTCATCCATGCATTCCGAACACACGCCATCCAAGAAAAAAAACGTCGCAAAAAAGCGATTTGAATCGAATGTTCTTATCGTTGCAGACACGCGGGTTAATTATTGGGCTCCAGACGTAAGCGATGCGTTCGAACGCCACGGAGCTGCATGTCACATTGCTGCACTTGAACCTGAACGACTGGAAGAACGATGGTTTGAGTATCGGCATGGATACATGAATCTTGACCAGGACGAGCCTGCGATCCAGCGTATCCGAGATCAAGTCAACAAGGCCGCTCCACGGCTTATCCTGTTCCTTGACCCCTTTGGAATGACATCCGCATTCTTCAAAGCCATTCAGAGGGATCTTAAGAAAAAAGCTACACTGGCAGCGTGGTTCAGTGACTGCAGACGAACTTCCTGGAAGGGTATCCAATGTTTTGATCATGTTTTTTATTCCGACTCCTCCATGCAGGAATCGCTGCAAAAAGTAAGACACGATGAGGATGGAAAGATGAAATATTTACCTCTTGCGGTTAATGAGAGGCGGTTTGCCCCTTCAGGCGTGGATTCAAGGGAAAATAAAATCATCTTTGCGGGAAGCGTTACCGAGTCACGATTGCAAACCCTCAATCGACTGCGCCTCAGGGGAGTCCCTGTTATCTGGGAAGGCCCAAAAACCACGAATTGGTGGACGAAGTTAAAAAGCAAAAACTTGGATTCAAACACCCTGAATCGACTTTATCAGGAATACGCAGTCGTACTGGATCTACCACGAAGGCCCAAGAATCTGAACGGACTGAACTTCAGGGTATTTGAAGTAGCAGCCTGCCAGAACCTGATGCTCACGAAATGGGTCCCTGATCTTGAACTCCAATTCGATCCATACGAAGAGCTCGTCGTGTATCGGGATTGGGATGAGGTGCCACTGGTTTATCGATCCCTCAAGTATGACCCATACCGCGCCGAAGAGATCGCCATGAAGGCGCGCAAGCGCGTTCTTGAGCATCACACCTACAGCCACCGTGTCCAAACGATGATTGAAGCCCTTGGACAAAAAGCTTGTTAGGAAACAATCCAGGAATATAATTCGAAGGAGATTACCCTTAGCTATGAGATTTGGAATTAATACCTTTCTGTTCACATCCCCCTTCACCACGCGGAGCACCGGCCTCTTGCCCAAATTCAAAAAATGGGGTTTTGATACGATAGAAATCCCGGTGGAGGATCCGTCGCACATTAATCCTGAGAGGGTGAAAGCCGCACTGGACCGCAACGATCTTGTTTGTGGGTCGGTATGTGCCTGTATGTCTCCTGACCGCGATTTGCGAGGAACAGCCCAGCAACAGAAAACAGGGCTTGCCTACATGAAGGCTCTCATAGACCAAATGGTCATTCTGGACTGCCCATCGTTGATTGGTCCGGTCTATTCTGCTGTCGGCCGCGCCGACGCGGTTCCCGCCAAGGAATATGCCGCCCAGTGGAAAACGGTGGTCAAGAATCTCAAGACCCTGAGTAAATACGCAGAGGATCGAGGCCGCACCATCTGTCTCGAACCTTTGAATCGTTTCGAAACAGATTTTATCAACACCTGTGATCAAGGTCTGAAAATGATCAAGGATGTGGATAGCAAGGCGCTGAAATTGCACCTCGACACATTCCACATGAACATCGAAGAGAAGAATCAAGCAAAAGCCATCAAGAAGGCCGGCAAACTGCTGGGACATTTCCATGCATGCGGGAGTGACCGTGGAACCCCGGGCAACGACCACATCGACTGGAAACCGATCGTTGCTGCACTGAAATCCATCAGATACAAAGGTGACGTGGTGATCGAATCCTTCACCACAGATGTCAAGGTTATCGCAAAGGCGGCTGCTATCTGGCGTCGCATGGAACCCACTCGGGATGAGATTGCAGTGAAAGGTCTCAAGTTCCTGAAGAAAAACATCAAGTAACTTAAAGAGCATCCAATAAAAAAACCGGCCGGATTTTCCGGCCTTATTTTTACCATTATGAAACAATTCATGCGATCCATTCTGGCAACGGCCCTGTGCGCGGGTTTAATCTGGCAAGCAAGTGCCGCAGACAACGAGGGTTTTACTTCGCTCTTCAACGGTAAAAACCTGGACGGCTGGGATGGAAACCCAAAATTCTGGTCTGTTCGCGATGGTGCGATTACAGGTCAAACCACCAAGGAAAACCCAACCAAAGGCAACACCTTCATTATCTGGCGCAATGGTAAGGTGGATGATTTTGAATTGCGCTTGCAGTATAAAATCATCAATGGCAATTCAGGCATTCAGTATCGGAGCAAGGAACTGGGTAATTGGGTCGTTGGAGGTTATCAGGGAGATTTCGAAGCAGGCAAAACCTACTCAGGCATCTTGTATGAAGAGAGAGGTCGGGGCATTCTTGCACAACGGGGTCAGATGACCAGTGTCGTACGCAATGGAGACAAACATAAAGTGGAGGTTCTTGGCTCGTTGGGAGCATCTGAGGATATTCAATCCCAGATCAAGAATGAGGATTGGAATGATTACAAAATCATTGCTGTAGAAAATCGTTTCGTCCACGTCATCAACGGTCGCGTCACAGCTATTGTTCTCGATGAAGATAAGGAAAAGCAAGTTGGCTCAGGGATCCTGGCACTGCAACTGCACGCAGGACCTCCAATGACGGTCCAGTTTCGCGACATCAAAATCAAGAAACTAAAACCCATCCAGATCGGTGGCGTGTGGAATATGGAAATTTTCTCTGACCAGGGGGTTGGCACTCCTGTATTTCACCTTCAACAACAGGGCAACCAACTCCAGGGTCAATATGAAGGGCTACTGGGTAAGAGCCCTGTGAAAGGGACCGTATCCGGAGATGTTGTTGAGTTTAACATATCCGGTGAATACGAAGGGCAAACCGTCACCGCCAGCTATAGAGGAAAAATGAAACCGAATGGTGCCCTTGCGGGAGAAGTCACATTAAATGATGAGATGCTTCTCAACTGGTCAGCTACACGCAAGAACTAAGCACCCTGAATTGAATCATGAAATGCAATCAATTGATAACACCATGCATTCTTGCCCTGCTTTGGGTTTGCAGTTTAACGACAAATCTCAAGGCGGACACCAAACGCATTGTCTTGATCGCTGGCCCACCAAGTCATGGTGTTCTTCAGCATGAACACAAAGCAGGCTGTATGCTCATAGAACGCTGCCTGCAAGGCGTCTCCGGCGTTGAAGTTGATGTTTACACAGGTGGCTGGCCTGAGGCCCCCAATGCGCTGGAGGGTGCGGATGCCGTTGTTGTCTTCTGCACGGGTGGTGGGAGCCATTTAGCCATTCAGGAAGGCAGGTTAGCACAATTGCGCAAGGTGATGAGTGACGGTGCTGGATTTGGGTGTCTTCATTATGGAGTCGAAGTTCCCAAGGATAAGGGAGGATCTGAGTTCCTGGAATGGATGGGTGGATATTTTGAAACAAACTGGTCGGTCAACCCTCACTGGACTGCTGAATTCACAAGCTTTCCGGATCATCCGATTACCAACGGCGTTCAACCGTTTGCGGTCAATGATGAGTGGTATTTCCATATGCGATTCCCAGAGAACATGAAGGGCGTTACGCCTATTCTTTCAGCTGTGGCTCCTGAAAAAACGATGGAGCGAAAAGATGGCCCACACAGTGGAAACCCAGAGGTACGCAAGGCGGTGGCCGCAGGCCTTCCGCAGCATGTCGCCTGGGCATACGAACGCTCCAATGGTGGACGAGGCTTCGGATTCACCGGCCTTCACAACCATCTCAACTGGCGGAATCCTGATTTCAGAAAAGTGATCTTGAACGCCATGCTGTGGCTGGCAAAGGCTAAGGTTCCTGAAAATGGGATCGATTGCCCGTTGAGCGACGAGCAGATACTCACCAATCTGGATCAAAAGCGTGGCAGAAACCCGCTGGAAATCCTTCGTGATGCCCGCCAAAACCAATCTTTCATCAGCCCCGTCAAAGGCGCAAAGTAAGTACCGATGAAACGATTATTGACACTCGTATTCACTGTCCTTTTGTCAGCAAACCTGCTTGCACTCGAGGATAAAAAAATCGTTCTGCTGGCCGGCAGGCCCAGTCACGGCCCGGGAGACCACGAATTTAATGCAGGCTGCATGCTACTTCAGAAATGTCTTGAAAACATGCCAGGTGTCCAAGTGGAAGTTCACAAGATGGGTTGGCCGAAAGACATTTCGACGCTGGACACTGCTGACGCCATTCTGATTTACGCAGACGGAGGGAATGGACACCCCGCTATACAGGCTGATCGCATGAAATTGATCGACCGCCTTGCAGAAAAAGGTGTGGGAATTGGATGCGCCCATTATGGGGTGGAAGTCCCAAAAGGTGACCCTGGAGAAGCCATGCATCGGTGGATCGGCGGGTATTACGAACATCAATTCAGCGTCAATCCAATGTGGTCTCCGAATTTCCTGTCTTTCCCCAAGCACCCAGTTACTCGAGGTGTGAAACCTTTCAAAGTAAAAGATGAGTGGTATTTCAACATGCGATGGCGCTCCGATATGGGCGGGATTACTCCTATTTTGACAGCCTCACCAACAGATGATGTGCGTGATGGCCCCTATGTCTGGCCCAAGGGACCCTACCCGCACATAAAAGAAGACAAGGGCCGCAAAGAAACCATGATGTGGGTGCGCGAGCGTCCAGATGGTGGGCGAGGCTTTGGATTCACTGGTGGGCATCATCACGTGAATTGGGGCAACGATGATTTCCGGAAAGTGGTGCTTAATGCCTTGTTGTGGATCGCCAAGGTCGAAGTCCCTCCTCAAGGTGTTGTTTCTTTTATTTCTGAGGAAGATCTAAGCAAGAATCTGGATCCTAAAGGTAAATAACTAGTTCCTGTTATCAGGAAAAGATTGTGAGGGCTCATGTCATGCGTGAGCCCCATTCTTTTGCATGTCTGTCGCCTCTCATTTCTTAATATCATCATCACTGGCTTGGATGACGCTCGTTTCTGCGTGGGCACAAAGTCCAGCTGGGGTGGGCTCCGAATCTGCGAAAGCGCAATTAAAACGTATGCAGACAGCTGAAGGTTTGGGGGTTCAATTATTTGCCTCCGAGCCCATGGTGCTGAATCCAACCAGCCTTGATATCGACCCCAGAGGAAGAGTTTGGGTGACGGAGGGAGTCAATTACCGTCAATGGCAGGCATGGGGTAAATTACGTCCCGACGGGGATCGCATCCTGATCCTCGAAGATAACGATGAGGATGGTAAAGCCGATAAAAGCACGGTTTTTTATCAAGGCAATGACATTAATTCTGCTCAGGGTATTTGCCTGCTTGAGAATCAAATTTTCGTGGCATGCTCACCTGATATCATCGTTTTAACTGATACAGATGGCGATGATAAGGCTGACAAGAAAGAGGTATTATTCACGGGCATTGGAGGCGTTGACCATGACCAGGGCGTGCATGGACCTGTCATTGGTCCGGATGGTAAACTCTATTTCAACTTTGGAAACCAGGGTTCACAAATTTCTCATGCCAACGGAAGTCCGGTAACCGATCTGATGGGGCGCACCGTCAGGGCCGATGGCAACCCATACTGGGGAGGATTGGCATTCCGATGCCGTATGGACGGCAGCAAGTTTGAAGTTATTGGGCATAATTTCCGAAATCCATTCGAGCTGGCGGTGGATTCTTTTGGAGCGGTATGGCAATCGGATCAAGCTGACCAGGGAGCCCGGGCAGCGAGGATCAACGAGGTTTTTGAATGTGGTAATTTTGGATATCTGGATGAGCTGACAGGAGCCAGATGGATTGAGAACCGTCTTAATATGGCGAAGGAAATCCCTCTGAGGCATTGGCACGAGCATGATCCCGGTGTGATACCGGCCCTTTTGAATATTGGCGAAGGGCTACCAAAAGGCATCATTGTCTATGAGGGAACTTTGTTACCCACTCAATTCCAGAACCAAATCATCTATTGCGACTCACAGAAGCAAGCGGTCCACGGATTATTAACGGAAAAGATCGGCGATGGAGGAAAAACTGTCATTCAGAATATCTTATCGTCTAAGCATCCATGGTTTCGCCCCTGTGATGTAGGCACTGCACCAGACGGATCGCTGATGATTGCTGATTGGAACGATGCCACAAGCGCGGAAAACCTGATGACAGACCAGCAACTGGGTTCAATGAGTGGACGTATCTATCGCATCGCACCTCTTGAGAGAACAAATTATACCATCCTGCAACCATCCCTTGATTCAGGAAAAAGGGCCGTTCAGGCGTTGAAATCTCCAAATGCTTCAACGAGATATTCCGCTTGGAGGCGCTTGAAGGAAATTGGTAATAAAGCCACACCTGAACTACTCGCACTTTGGCGCAGCACCACACCTCATTTCAGAGCGCGGGCACTTCACTTACTGGGGCGCCTCAAATATGCGTCAAATCCTTATTTGATCGAAGCAATGAGCGATGAAAATGCGTCCGTTCGAGCCACAGCCATAAGAATAGCTCGTGAGCAAAAAATGCGTGTTATTGATTTAATTAAACGCGCGGTCAGAGACGCATCTCCTGCGGTGCGACGAGAGTGCGCCATTGCATTGAATCACTCAAAATCCACTCTTGCTCCTGAATTATGGGCAACAATCGCCATGCAATACAGCGGTAAGGACCGGTTCTATCTGGAAGCTCTGGGTATCGGGGCTCAAGGCAATGAAGACGCCTTTTTTGAGGCTTGGATGAACCTGGTGAACGATGATTGGAATACCCCAGCAGGACGGGATATTATATGGAGAAGCCGAAGCAAGTTCACACCAGCAAAACTGGTTCTATTCATCAAGGACCCGTCAATCGATGAGTCAGAAAAAACTCGCTATCGCAGAGCATTGGATTTTTTAGAAGGCCCGGAAAAAGATGCCGCTCTTCTACAGTTACTGGGTGAATAAGACTACAATTTACTCAATGTACAACCAGCAGAGGGTTGCGTGAGAAAGAAGTCTGCAGAAATACCAAATACCTGAAGGTAATCATGGGCAATGATTTGGGTGACCCTTTCCACGGCTTCAGGTTCGACCAAACTCACGGCACAACCACCAAAACCCCCACCTGTGATACGACAACCATAAACACCTTCCCGACCTCCTAGACTTTGCATCCGATTGACAATCCAATCCAATTCAGGGCAGGAAACTTCGAAATCGTCGCGCAGTGAAAAATGACTTTGATAAAGTAATTCCCCCAATGACTGATAGTCACTTGCCTGAATTCGCTCGCATGCTTCCAGTGTCCGATGCATTTCAGAAATCACGTGTCGTCCACGCCGCAATTCCACTTCATCCAACTTGCCAGCGGATCCCAATAATTGCTCCATGGAAACAGATCTCCAGGATGCGCTGCCCAGCTTGAAAAGTGCAGATTCACATTGTGCCCTGCGGGATGCATATCCTCCATCCGTCAGCGCATGTTTCACGTTGGAATTGATGATCAATAGTGCCGGAAATTGCTCGCCTGCTTTGATGAGTTCATGCGTATTTGATTGGCAGTCGATTTTCAGAAAATGATCTTTCCGGGCCAGGCCTACGACAAACTGATCCATGATGCCGCAAGGCATCCCTACAAAATCACTTTCAACTTGCTGACACTTCAAGGCTTTCGCCACAGGATCCAATTCAAGGCCCCAAACTTCCCCAATTAACGTGGCAAACGCCATTTCCAAAGCAGCGCTGCTGCTCAATCCGCTGCCATATGGAACATCTGATGCAATCGCTAATTTCAGTCCCACTGGTCTCGTTTCAAGGCGTCTCCAGTATTCTACGACACCTATCACATAATCCGTCCATTTTCCGGAAGGAAGGAGCGGAGCATCCAAAGAAAACTGCACCTGTTGCTTTTCCTGCTCAGAATAGATCAGGATTTCCGGATGATTCACAGGAGAGGCAGCGATACTCAATCGACGATCAATGGCAGCTGGCAATACGAATCCATCGTTATAATCAATATGCTCTCCAATGAGATTAACCCGGCCCGGAGCATGGGCTACCCACTTGGGTGTTGATCCGAATTGTGCCTCGTAGCTGGCAATCGATCTTTGAAAAGATGTCACGGAATCAGACAAAACTGTATATCAAAACTGTTCTTGGCACAGGGGGGGCTATCCACGTTTTGCAGTCAAGGAGCTAGATTTTCCAGGGTTTCCGGTAACTCCTATCCAACAAAGCATTCGCCTCAGGATCATCCAAGACCCTCTCGACGCGCGCATCGTATTTTAGTTTGCGCCCCAGCTGGTGAGATGCATATCCCAAATGACCGGGCGAAATGGATCGATGACCCGTCTCCGCCGGGGCGATGCATTCCTTGCGCTGCGCCACACCTTCAATGAAATTACGGATGTGATTACTTGATTGATATACCTTTGCGGGGCCGGGATTAAAATCCTTGGCCACCCACCGTGAATCAGATGCCTCTAACTTGCCTCGATTGACATAAATCCATCCGTTCTCGCCAATCCACTTGGTTCCCATTTGAAATCTTGAGCCGATCAACCACTCTATCTGGCCTGGGTAAAGGCATTGTATCTCGAATTCCACAGGTGTGTCATAGGCCGGAGTACTGGATTCGGTCCATCCGACCGCTTCAACTTCAATAGGGCCTGAATCATCCATTCCTGCACCCCAATGTGCAATATCGTTATGATGACCAATCCAGTCCATGATGTTGCCGCCACCATAAGCCAGATGTCCTCGCCATAATTGATGATGACGTGCCCGCATGTAAGGAAGCAATGGCGCTGGGCCAGACCAGAAATCGTAATCCAAACTCTCAGGGATGGGTTCGGTCACAGCGGGAATACTTGGTTCTTTGTAGCCCGCAGGCAACCCGACCTCAACACGTTTGATCGAACCTAAGTGCCCGTTACGGACCAGCTCAACGGCACGATGAAAATTTCCTGTTGATCTCTGTTGTGATCCGGTTTGAAAAATGGCCTTTCGTCTCAACACTTCGCGGTAAATCATTTTTCCTTCCATGAAAGTATGAGTAACCGGCTTTTCGCAATAAACGTCTTTCCCGTGCTTGAGTGCTTCCATGACCTGGTGGTAATGCCAATGATCAGGCGAAGCGACCACAATGGCATCCACATCCTGACGAGCACATAGAACACGAAAATCCTTGTCCGCATGACAGCCCTTGAAATTCCCGGATTTCTGTTTGTCTCCGTAGTATTGATCCACAGCACGTCTGGCCGCATTCAGACCAAATACTCGGCCTTTACCCCAGGCATTGGATCGGTAGTGCTCCAAATCCACATCACAGACAGCGGTAACCTGAACGTCTGATTGCCTCAAAAAGGATTGCATGAGAGCAGACCCCCTGCCCCCTAGACCAATCACTCCGATGTTCAACCGATTCGATGGAGAGATATTCCTCGATTGCCCTCTCGCAATCAAAGGAACCACAAGACCTGCGGCAGAAAGCGCAATACTTTGTCGAAGGAATTGACGACGATTCAAAGGTGAGCAAGCTTGCGTAGACATGGTTGCATGCTATGAAATAAGCCCTGCCTTGAAAGAAAATTATTGACTCAAAACGGACTCTAGCCAAGGTGCCACCGCATCAAACCACCGAAGCCCATGCTCCTTCAGACCTTCTGCACTGAAATGGACTCCCTGACCATTTCGCTCTCTGAAATGCCCCTTGATCGCATCAGAATCCGGCCCCTTTAAAACAATTCCGTCTCGCCAAAGTGAGGTCTGAGCTTCACGTATTCCAACCGAGCTTTCATCTCCGGGAATGTGATAACTCACAAGAGCCACAAACCATGGAACATCCCTTGAAATCGCTTTCCTCGAGGAGAGAATAAGCTTTTCAAGATATTCGCGATAAAGCTTTCCGGGAAGCGTGCGCGCAGGATCTCTCTGATTCGCATCACTTTCACCCTGGTGCCAGAGCACTGCACGAAATCGCTGAGCCTGCAGCGATCTCATTCTGCCTATCAACATGTCATGGGCTTCCCCCTTACTGGTCCATTCACCATTAGCCAGCAACTCTACTCGTCCAGTCAGTGTTGGAGGGTTGGGAAACCGACTCCCGGCAGGCAACCATTCACGCACACTTGTCGCCCCTATGCCACACGCCACGACACCAATCGGGACCTGAAAGTACCGGGCCATGGCATCACCAAAAACTGGAATGAAACTTCCACCTTTGCCACTGGCACCTGGTTGCGGATCATCCGCAATACGCCAATGGATTCCGTCAAAAGCTGAAACCATTCCGGAAAGAACTCTCTGGCGTTCCTCTCCATGGTTGGCAGAATTGGATTGCCCGGCGACGATAAACAATTCACCCACGCCAACATGGGGAATGATGTATTCCCCCATGGAAACACCTCCCTTGATGATCCGTAATTCCACTTGATGCCAGCCTCCCGCGGGCACTTCGACGTTACAATCGATAGATTCATTTTTAAGAGCTGTTTCCGTATCGATCCAATCCTTGTTCGGATGGTCGCCAAGCCGAAATTGCAAGATCGATGCTGCAGCGTCCAATCCCTCTACTGTCCCTTTGATGGTTATTTGACCTGATTCAAGAGACTCTCGTTGGAACACTTGGTAATCCAGAGGTGATTGGATATTCCATTGGATATCAGCTAGATTTTGAGTGACCCCAAGGCAGTGAAAGGCCAACGCAAGCGAAGAGGGAAATAATCGTCCTTTCAAAGTGTTGAGGCACTTTTTAACTCGCATCATTGGGTCGTGGTTCATTGAGTCATTGTGCGGTTGATGATTGGCTTAGGTCCAAGGATTCCATCAGTAAAATAAAAAAGACCTGTTCGGCGAAGAATGCCGAACAGATCTTGTCATTAAGTTATTTGAGGTGACGTAGAGTTCCCTGTGTTTATTTCAGAGCTTCCAGCTCAGCATCAAAAAGCTCTCGTGTTCGGCCGAGCAGACTCGAGATCTCAATCTTTCCAGAGTCGACTTTCTTGATCAGTTCACGTTGTGCTCGATAATCCTTGTTATCCACACCCGCCTTACTCTGAAGCATGCGCCATGCTTTCCGCCTCTCAACGGCAAATAATACCATTTGACGCGAAACAGAGAAGAAACGCATTTTACCGCTGATTTCAGCTTTGATGTAAGCCCCGAAGTTTGGCACGTGCGATCGATGGCTTGCATCAAACACCCTGCGATGAGTGACATCATCCTGCGTAACACACAATAAAACGTCATCAAAGTGGATGAATTCCATGGCTTCCTCTTCCTTGATTTCCTTGACATGCTTGCGGAATCGGGCCTCGGTCAATGCCCAGTGCGCAACGGTGTATCGATATTTCTCGCCAGTGGAAGCATACTTGGTTTCCCACCAGTCACGATTCAGAGTGGGATTACCTTTAAGATTGAAGGTTTCCTGTGAAGTTTCACCTCCTCTGGGATTGAACACAAACTCAGGCATTGCTCGTGAATCACGTGCGAGTTTCGCCTGATCAGCCGACATATGATCTGCAACACCATGTTCTGGCTGGCAAGTTGTGTAAGATTGGAAAAAAGCAGTGCCTCGATACTCAATACCATCCAACATGGCTTTATACATCTTTGCTGCATTTGCCATGGAAACCTGCGCCACGAATGGAGACCCATGGCCAGAAGTGAAAGCCTCAGCAACATTTTTCTTCTCGGTCAATTTACCTTGAGAGGCAGCACCGAATTGATTCATGTCATATCCACCCAACATGGTGGAAGAGTCGGAGTTCTGACCACCGGTGTTGGAGTACACCTGTGTGTCCAGCATGAGGATTTTCACATTAGGACGGTTTTGGAGGATGACTTTAGAAACATTTTGAAATCCAATATCACCAAGAGCACCATCGCCACCGATAACCCATACTTTAGGTAATTCACGCAACTCCTGCTCGGTCATCAAAGCATCATCGAGACGAGCAAGGTTGAAGTATTCCTTATCAGTAAGGACCGATTCATCGCGCTGCAGAAGACAATCACTCAAACGCTCAGGAACCACGGACCTGCGGGCATGATTCACGATGAGAGACTCACCCATAAGCCAACTGATTGTGGCGCCATCCTGGAACAATGAGTTCATCCAAGGATATGGATGAGGATTGCCCGGAGGCGTTGAACCATAGACTGTGTTACAGCCAGTGCTGGCTCCCATGAACATCACAGATTGGCCACGCGCGTCTCGACCGTCCAATGACTGGAGATCCTTGTGATTGAAAGCATCCTGGCGCAAGACAGCGACCAGCGCATTGACTATTTCTTCATCAGAGATGGGCCCGTGCTGCTCCATGCGATGGGTGGTATCTTCCTCCGTTTCGCCTCCCAATCCCATGATAATATGAGCAATGGAGCGTGTGTATAAAACATACGTTTCAGGATCAGAATCTTTCAGTTTTTGCAATCGATCCAACCCGCTGGCTTCGAGCACATCTGCTTTTTTGCGCAGTCGGTCCGCTTTTTGATGATAGAGAGGACGCATGTAAGCTTCGGTGACAGACGCCACAGCATGGAGTACTGATTTTTCACCGCAACCTGCGCAAGCGCCATCCCCGGATACGAGTGCTTCATAATTCCGACGCACCATCATGTGGTTACGCAGGGCTGCCTCGCGTGAGTCCTGCGGCGCATCATCCTGATAAAGCCCGAGAAACTTTTGAGGAGTATCGGGTAAGAGGCGAGAGAATATTTGAGCTGTTGTCAGCTGTGCATTCAACTCCTCTGTTTCAATTGTCATTCGTAGAGCATCATGATCACCGCAGACCTGCACGCACTCACCACATCCCTTGCAAAGGTCCGATACGAAAATAGAAAATAAGCCGCCATTACCAGGGCTTTTCTTTTCTACAGCTCGGAATATTGCTGTGACGTTGCTGTATGCCAATGGCAATTGGGCGATGATGCCGGAGAACTCTTTTTTGGTTTTGTCGGATATATTCTCGAGACCATTTACAAGCTCACTGACGATTTCACTGAACGGCTTGTCACTTTTGGCCTGAACGCTTTCTACCATCTGTTCTCTAGATTGTCTCTCAATCTCGGGAATGGCCTGCAGAAGGGTAACACGCTCCTCTGGGTTGTTGATATAATTACGAGCGGCTGTGCTCAGAATAGTTTCAACATCTTGTGAGGTGTTCGGTAACGCAGTATCCGGACAAGCCGTGATACATTCCATACATTGGGTACAATTTTCAGCGATGTAGACCGGAGTCTCACGTCTGGCCACATACTTGGATTGTGTGGCACCAGTGCCCGAGGCCATCACCCCCATTGCCGACAAAGCACCAGCTGGCTGGTGGTAACCAAGACCATTTCTGTACTCGGAATCGAACTTTGCCAGAGTTTGGACGGGAGCCCTTTCAGGTTGCTCCTCAGGTGGCTCGCAGGAACTACAGCCTGATTCAGCACAACCTGCAGTAGGAGTTATTTCATGGTCTCCGAGAGGCGCCAATGGTGACTGCCTCATACTGGAGGTATCAGCATCTTCAACTTCTCCGTATGTGATTTCCTGGGTGAGATTGAATCCCTGAGTCATCACTTCCATGTTGGAGGAGACAACAGCTTCGCCAAATCGGCCGAATTTTTTCTGATATTGCTTCTCAACAACATCCCGGAACTGAGCTTCGTTAATGCTATTGTCATCAAGGAAGGCAGAAACACGGAAAAACGCTCCCAAGAAGGAATTGCCTTGCATGCGCAGCTGAAGGTCCTGTCTTGAGGTTGCGTTACGGGCAATCTGAAAACCAGGTAGGATAAAGATACGAATATTGTTATCTTTGACGAATTGACGGTGTTTTTTGGGAATTCTTTGCCAGGCGGTTTCAGGGGAATCACTGGATTCCCAGACCAAGCAACCACCGGGGTTCAAACCTTCAAGAGGGTTGGTGTGTGTGAATGCTTTTGGATCGCAACAAAGCACAACATCCACATGGTTCAACTCGCAATTGACTCGGATGGGTTTGGGGGCAACAACAAGGTAATAATTCGTCGGAGCACCCTTTTTCTCTGAACCATATTTCGGGTTGGCACTAACAAACAATTTGTCTTCAAGTGCCCCAAAGGCATCGTAGGACGGATCTTTCTTGGAAATAACATCACCGAATTCACCAATGATTGATCCCAAGTTTTTACCAGTAGTGATCATTCCCCAGCCACCTATGGAGTGAAAACGCACTGCGATAGCCTTTTCAGGCAAAAGCGACGGAGTAGCTTTTGATATAACAGCATAAGGATGATCCACACCTAGAACGAAGAAGGTTTCTCCATCATGAGCGCCCTTGCCATCTTTGCGATGGGTCTTGCCTTGAGTATACTCGTATGCGCCAAGCACGTGCTCCGGACGAAAATCACGACTACCAATACCATAACTACCACGGAAAATAAGAGGTCTTTCCTCAGGTTTTATCGGTGGCAATGTCCCTTTGTGGCGATGCGCCTCAACACCCTTGCTCAGGGCGCAACGGATGTCGCGTGCGAGAGGGTTATCACCGGAAAGGCCTTCATCTGTTCTTTCAAGAACGATGATGTTCTTTTTGCCTCGAAGTGCGTTGATCACGGCAGCTTCGGGGAAAGGTCGAATCACATTGACATGCATGGACCCCACCTTGGCTCCCTCATTATCTCTCAGGTGATCAACCGCTTCTTCGATGTTTTCTGCAGCGCAACCAAGCGTCACATATACAGTGTCCGCGTCCTCGGTTTTGTAAGTGGATACCAAGCCGTAGTGTCGACCTGTTAATTCTCCAAACTCTTTGTATGCATCCTCGAGGAATCCAAGAATCGGTTCATTGAAGTTGTCACGCCGAGCAACAACACCATTCATGTGGTGCTCCTGGTTTTGGACTGGACCGAGGAGGACAGGATGTTTGAGATCCATCATCTCGGGCACACGACGACGTTTGGGGCCAAACAACTCACTCTGCGCGGGGGTTGGACTGTCTATCATGTCCCAAGGAGCACCCAGGAACTCCCGCAGGAAATCTGCTTCGGGGGCATAGTAGGTTCTCTCTGAGTGAGTGGTCAGCATACCGTCCTGAATGTTCATTCCAGGGTTGAGAGATAGCTCACATACCTTGCGAAGGATGACAGCCTGATCGGCAGCCTGTTGAGCCGTTTTACCCATCAGCATGATCCAGCCTGTGTCCAGAGCTCCGTAGAAATCGTCGTGACCACAGTGAACGTTGAGAGCGTGCTTAGTCAAGGCACGCGCGCCAACTTCGAGCACCATTGTAGAACCCTTGCCTGGAGCATGATAATACTGCTCCATGGCATAAGCAATGCCTTGGCCGGAGGTAAAGTTGACAGCACGCTTGCCTGTCATGGAGAATGCAGTGGCTCCGCCTTGAGCCGCATGTTCGCCTTCGGTTTCGATGGCGATTTTTTGTTGGCCGAATACATTCAATTCGCCCTGAGCAAAGGACTGCTGGTAGATTTCGCCTCCTTCTGTAGAAGGGGTGATAGGGTAGTAAATTCCGCCTTCGGTAATACGGGTTTCAACGTATTGGGTAACAAGTTGATTACCGTTGCAAGTCAGTCGAATGCCGGGGTATTTTGGCTTCCTTCCCTCGCCGCTTTCGGGGGAAGTCCCGCCACTGGCGGCATTTGTGTTGGACACGGTTGTTTGATTTGCCATAATTTAAATTTACGAAAAGAGTAGATCGGCCTTTATCCTCATACCAAGATGACCTTAAGATCTCTCAAATAATTTCATTTTCAAGCATTCATTCTACCTCTGCAAGCGGATTTTAGTCTCACTTACCAGATGAAGTGCAGCGCTCAGTGTGGCAATCGCTCTGTTTAAGAGTAAAGCCACACAAGAAAGTTAGATTGAAGCAGATACTTCCGGGACGTTATCGATAAAGCTAAAATACACCCATTAAGTCTTTTTTTTATCGCTTTCGCTCATTCACTCCAAAATGGGATAGAAAGATTGGAAAAATGCCATTCAGTTGAATGAAGCTAACGACTTGCTCCATTGTGAAACTCAAGAAAATTTACAACTTACCACAACATTGCTTGTATTTTTTTCCGCTACCGCAGGGACATGGATCATTGCGCCCCACTTTAGGCCCACTGCGAACCGGAGTTGCCTTGGCAATGGCCTCGTTGACCTCACTCACGACTTCGCTGCCCTTTTTATCTTTCATCTCCTGCTTTTCAAATGCTGTCGTTTCCTGATGGTGCGTTCGCTGGGGCAACTTACTCAGGAATTGCTGAAAAGCCATCAGGCTGGATGCGCTTCTGAAAATATTGTGACAAATCTCGGTTTTGATATTCACCATGAGTTCATCAAAGATCTTGAATGCTTCACTCTTGTATTCGATCAAAGGATCCCTTTGACCATAGGCACGGAGACCAATACTGTTGCGCAAACCATCCATGCTGTAGAGGTGCTCCTGCCAAAGCTTGTCGATCGCACCCAGGATGGTGAAGCGTTCCATCGATTTCAGAGCATCTTCATTTTCAACGCTGATTTTTAATTCATAGGCCTTGCGTACATTGTCCGAGATAAGAGTGGCGACAGCAAATTGTGCTGAGCTCATTCCATCGAACAAACTCCCTGAGACAGGCTCCTCTTTGCCTGCTTCGGCAGCCTGAATGAGTTCTTCCTCGGGCATTCCCAAGGGGAAATTAAGATTCACCCAATCGAGAAGAGCACGTAGATTCCAATCACGAACATCTTCGTTGGAAGATGAGAATTGGTGCACTTTTTGAACAGTGACCTCTTCCATGATATCCATCAACTGGTCCTGAACATTGTCCGATTCAAGCACTTCATTACGGAAACCGTAAATGACTTCACGCTGCTTGTTCATCACATCGTCGTATTCCAATGTGCGCTTTCGAATTTGGAAATTGTGCTGCTCGACTCGCTTTTGAGCAGTCTCGATTGATCGGTTCAAAAGCGGATGTTCCAACTCCTGACCTTCTTCAAGCCCCACTCGCTCCATGACTTTCACGATTCGGTCAGAACCGAACAAACGCATGAGGTCATCCTCCAGCGAAATGAAGAAGTGAGATGAACCCGGATCACCCTGACGTGCACAACGACCTCGCAACTGCCGGTCAATACGACGTGATTCATGCCGTTCTGTGCCAATAACATGCAACCCCCCAAGATCTGCAACTCCCTGACCAAGTTTAATGTCTGTACCGCGACCTGCCATGTTGGTAGCAATCGTGACTCCACCTCGCTGCCCCGCACGCGTGATGATTTCTGCTTCTTGCTGGTGGTATTTGGCGTTTAGAACAGCGTGAATAATCCCCTCTTTTTTGAGCTGCTTTGAAATCAATTCACTTACTTCAACGGATATGGTTCCAACCAGAATAGGACGACCTTTTTGGTGGATTTCTTTAATCTCCAGGGCTGCCGCCTGATATTTTTCACGACGGGTTTTGTAGACGGAATCGTTCGAATCCTTTCGAGCAACGGGCCGGTTGGTCGGGATCACCAATACTCCTAATTTGTAGATATCAAGAAATTCACTTGCTTCGGTCTCCGCAGTACCCGTCATCCCAGCGAGTTTGGTATACATGCGGAAGTAATTCTGGATGGTGATGGTGGCGTAAGTCTGAGTTTCACGCTTGATTTCAACCCCCTCTTTGGCTTCCACCGCCTGATGCAACCCATCGCTCCAGCGGCGTCCGGTCATCATACGCCCCGTATTTTCATCGACGATAACAACTTCGTTGTTTTGCACAACGTATTGAACATCCTTTTGGTAGAGGCAATACGCCTTGAGCAACTGAGAGATGGTATGGATGCGTTGCGCTTTCTTTTCAAAGTCTCCCTGCGCTTTTGTCTTAGCATCCATGCGCTGCTTGACATCGCGCGCTTGATCGGAATCTATTTCGTGATAAATCTCGGTCAAATCAGGCAACACAAAGGCATCCTTGTCATCAGGACTAAGAAAGCCACGGCCTTTTTCGGTCAAATCAGCGTCGTGACTTTTTTCATCCATCGCAAAAAACAACTCCTCTTTTTGCGCGTAGAGTTGTTTTTTGGTCTGGTCGGTGTGCAGGGTCGACTCAGCCTTGTTCATCAGACGAATATTATCCGGATTTTCCAGAATCCTTAAGAGTCGATCTGATCTCGGTTGCCCAAGCTTGGCTTTGTAAAGAAGCAGCCCCAGTTCATCTTGGAGCTCTTCCTTGATATCTGCGGCAGCACCCTCTTCCGAATTCAACTTCTCGAGCACATCCTCGGCACCCTTCAGGAACTGATCGCAAAGTTTCTGCTGACGATTTACCAATGATTGGATCACCGGTTTAATCTGATCGTAGCTGTGATCATTGTTGACCACTGCAGGACCACTAATGATCAGAGGTGTTCTGGCTTCATCCACCAGAATGGAATCAACTTCATCAACAATTGCAAAATAATGACTCCTTTGAACCTGTTCATCCACACTGGTCGCCATCCCGTTGTCGCGCAGATAGTCAAAACCAAATTCAGAGTTGGTCCCGTAGGTGATGTCGCAGTTGTATTGCTCACGACGCAGGGCAGGTGGTTGGTCATGCACGATACAACCGACACTCAGGCCAAGGAATTTGTAGACTGCTCCCATCCAGTCGCTGTCACGCGCAGCAAGGTAATCATTTACAGTCACCACATGCACTCCTCGACAGGTGAGCGCATTGAGATACACAGGCAAGGTTCCAACGAGTGTTTTACCCTCACCTGTGGCCATTTCAGCAATTTTGCCTGTGTGCAGGGCCATCCCGCCAATAAGCTGCACATCGAAAGGAATCATATCCCAACGTATGGGGTGCCCGCGAACGATAACATCTTGGCCACAAAGACGACGACAGACGCTCTTCACCACAGCAAAGGCCTCAGGCATTATTTCCTCAAGCTCCTTCGCGAGCTGATCATTGTCCTGAATCTTGGAAAGCTTTGCCTTCCAATCTGCGGTCTTCTGCCTGAGCTCGTCATCAGACGCATTCTCAAGGGACGTTTCTATCTCATTAATTTTTGGGACAAGCTGACTAAACTTGCGAACTTCGCGGTCATTAGATGTTCCAAAAATTTTCTTAAAAAGTGATTTTACCGATCCAATCATTGGGTTGAATAAAGCGTATTTGCGTCAATTGCGCCTAGCTCGAGGAACTAGCGACAAGCGGTTAAAAGTAGGTGATAGACAAGTTTGCGTCAAAGCATTTAAGAAATTTGAACAGCCACAGAACATGATCTTGTCAATACAACAAGCCATTCACGTTGCATGCCCTTACTCGGGATGGGACCAACAGGCCTGATCTGGACATTCTGCAGACACAGGAAAGGTGAAGTAAAAACGGCCAACAAAGCCATGATCCTCAATAAAATGCTTCCTTAAGTATATTTCGACTTCAAGGGGATTCCTAGCCAATGGGATCAGGCAAGGCCAGACGCACCCGCTACAGGTGCCTCTGAACGCGAAAATAAAAACGATCTGCAAACATGAGGCCTGATTCAAGGACGGCGAATTAATTGCGTCTTGAGTGGGACTCTCGCACTCGTTTTTCCAATGATTCCATTCGATGGGACGGATCTTCAAAGGCACGCTCCATGTGTTCCATATGCTTCAGGACCACATTGAACCGGTGTTCGACACCTTCCATTAGCTGGCGCATTTGACTATTGAACGAATGATCATCATGTTGCCTTTGGTTCTCCATGTGCTGGTGTAGTTCTTGTTCGAGTTGCTCTGCCATCTCATGCCAGCCAGCAGCATGCAAATGCTCGATGGCGTTGTGAATGTGATCTTCGTGTGAAATATCCTTTCTGTCGTGACGCTCATCGTACCTTTTTTTCAGAACGGTGGTCATTCTCTTCATATTGTTCGCGTAATGGTCTATGGCCGCGCTTGTGGCCATGGTATTCGCGCTCAGATTCTTTTCTTTCG
>Ga0233432_10000744_pt1 | contig 31344 bp, 21 predicted proteins | sample SI_122_August201_6_FD_179870 | JGI IMG/M metagenome (GOLD analysis project Ga0233432, IMG submission 179870) | Seawater microbial communities from Saanich Inlet, British Columbia, Canada - SI_122_August2016_10_MG | ecosystem: Environmental > Aquatic > Marine > Inlet | place: Canada: British... | reverse complement strand
AATCATATATTATTTCACCATCCCTTTAATTTTTATTGGATGTGCCAGTAATAGTCCACCAGTGATTCCAGCTATTGAAGTTGCTCCTGATGTTCCTTATTTATGGCCTGATGAAGAAATTGAGACTGAAGTGATTAATGAGAATGAAGAATATGGAAATGACTCTACTTTAGGAATCGAAAATGGAATTATTGCGGTTGTTGGGGATAAAATTGTAACTCTGAATGAATTTGACTATCACTTCTTTCAAGCATTACAACAATATGGCGATTCCGTTCCTGGACAAGAATTGTATATTAAAGTTTTGGATATGATTATTGAACGCTTTTTATTACTTGAACTTGCTCAACAAAAAGAAATTAAAGTAGAAGAATTAGAAATTGATGATGCATTTGAAAAACATTTAGAAAAATTAAAAGTTAGTTTCGATAACTACAGAAGTCTCTTAGCAGAACAAAAAAAATCTATTGCTGATATTAGAGAACAGATTAAAGAGAATATTATCCTACAAAAATTGGATTCAGTTATTTATCGAGGGCTTTTTTCTCCTTCTCCAAAAGATGTTTTAGCGCAATATGAAAAAAATAAAGAATATTTTACTTCGAAGGAATTACGAGACATTTCTCTTATCGTAGTTTTTGTTGGGACTTATGATAGTACTCAAAAAGCTGAATCAGAAATCAATAAAATCAAAAGACGCTTAGAAACCGAATCGTTCACTACTGTAGCAAAGCAAATGAGTGGTGGAGCTAAAGCCGACAAAGGCGGTAGGCAAGGATTTGTTGCTTTTGATGATTTAGCCGAACCGATAGCAAAAGTAGCTTTTTCAATGAAAGAGGGAGTAATTAGTTCTGTTACTCAAATGCCTGGCGCCTTTTTTATTGTGAAATGTCATAAAATTAAGGAACCTCAAACAATTTCTTTTAAAGAAGTTCAACCTAAAATAAAACAAAATCTAATGACAGAAATGAGAATTAAAAGAAGACAAAAATCAATTTCTCAAATTAAAAAACTCACCTATATAAGAAAACTCTCTCCAACAAGTTATCAAAAATATAGTCAGGGATTGAAACGATGATATGTCCATATTGTAAAACCGATAACGATAAAGTTATTGACACAAGAAGTAGCGATGGAGGTCTTGAAATTAGACGACGCAGAGAGTGTTTGAATTGTGCAAGACGCTTTACAAGCTACGAAAAAGTAGATTACATCACTGTAAAGGTTATAAAAAAAGATGGCTCAGAACAAACTTTCGATATTCGCAAAGTCATTAATAGCGTTGAAATAGCTTGTCGAAAAACACAAATCACTGACGAAGAAATTAAAGAAATTGGAGATAATATTGAGAAAAAAAGTTTAGAAGCCGAATGTAAAGAGATTTCCTCTAATGAAATTGGGGACATGATCATGAAAGAGCTTAAAAAACTTGACCCAGTGGCTTATGTACGCTTTTCAAGCGTTTACCGCGAATACACAAATGTCGATCAGTTTATATCAGCCCTTCAGGGTATAAAGAAAAAATAAAATTCTAAGTCGATGTAATACTATTCCCGTAAAAAGGGATCCATATTTATAACATTTATCCGCAAAGTGGAATTTTATCTTTTACAGGATTAATAATATTTTTCAAGACATAAGATCAGGTTAATCCTGTCAAAAAAAGAAAATACAAGTAGGTTTATATAGTATTTTATTTTTATGATTGGTCTAATACTTTAAGACCACTTCCATTAATTACCTTTTGTAATTTTTGAAATATAAAAACATAAATACTCTTTAATATCAGAATCTGATAAACTATCGTTAATAGTTGTTACCTTAAATTAATTTTATAAATCTTGCAGACACCTTTCTAATTCATCTTGCCAATGTGGCATAGTTAGGTGGTAACGATTTTTTATTAAATTTGTATTTAAAGCTGAATATTTAGGTCGTTTTGCTTTTTGAGGATACTGATCGGAAGGAATACCTGATATCTGATCTGGATTTTTAATCTTAAGATCATTTTTTTGCTTAGCTAAATTAATTATTTCAGTAGCAAACCCGTGCCAACTTGTTATACCTGTCGCTGTAAAATGAAGTAAGTCTTTAGTGTCCTTAATCTGATCATTATCAATAATAGATTTTAATAATAAAAATGTATTGTGAGCAATAGTACGACTCCAAGTAGGCGCTCCAAATTGATCATTAACAATACTCAGAGCATCGCGTTCTTTGGCAAGTCGAATCATAGTCAGTAAAAAGTTATTACCCATCGTGCTATAAACCCAACTCGTTCTTAATATGAGATGATTGCAATCAGACTCAACTATAAAATTCTCTCCAGCCAACTTACTTTCACCGTATACATTCTGAGGATTAGTTTTATCTGTCTCTAACCATGGTTGATTTGACTCCCCATCAAAAACATAATCTGTCGAATAATGAACCAATAAAACATTGAACTCTTTGCACATTTTTGCAATGATCTTTGGTGCTTCAGCATTCACCTTAAAACATAGATCTTTTTCTTCTTCAGCTAAATCTACTTTTGTATAGGCTGCTGCATTCACAATAATTTGTGGCGATTCGTTTTTTATTAATTGTCGTAGTGATTTTTCATCGCATATATCACAATCCTGATGAGCATACGCTTTAACTTCACCTAAGGGTAGCAATGCAGACTGTAGTTCAGTGCCTACCTGTCCATTTTTTCCAAAAACAAGAGTTTTAATTTTCATATTTTAAGTTTGGGAAAAGTTCTAAATCACTCAACGTATCTACATCTCTATAGGTATCGATAAAAGAATAATCACAATGCATACCCTCTAAACGCCGGCAAGTTTTTTTTAGGGTATATTCATCACTCCAGGGAATATCAGTAAAACAATTTACTGGTAAATCTTTTGTTCCATACAAATAAAACCCGCCATCTAAAGCTGGACCAAAAACATTTTTATTATGATTCAATTTAGCAAAAGCATTTTCTAAAATATCTTTAGACATATTTGGTAAATCTGTTCCAATGATACATATTTGATCTGCATAGTTGAGTTCTTCTCGTATAGCATTTTCCATGCGCAAACCAAGGTCTGCTCCATATTGCCATTTAACCGAATTCAACCCTAAACTGGGCCAAAGAGATGAATCACCTGAACCGTAAAATACTACTTTACGATTTGTCTTCTTCCCACACCACTCTTCACTTGCGCTTTTTGTTATCGAAAATAATTCTCGATAAACGGTGCATGCATTTTGAGCTCCTATCTCAGCAGCTAGGCGTGTTTTTACCTTACCAAGCTCTGGACTTTTAAAAAAAACGATGAGGTTTTGAGAAGGTAACAATAAAGACTTTTTAAGTTTTTTCTTCTATCATACGGTACAGTTCTTCTTTAAACTTCTCAAACGAAAGCGTTTCTTGTTCTTTACTACCATATTTACGCCAAGTCACTTCCTTACTCTCTTTTTCTCTATCTCCTAAGACTAAAATATTTGGATGTTTACTTGTGGCAAACCTTCTTATTTTTTTATTCAAGCTATCCCCGCTATCGTCTATTTCTACACGAATTTTTTTCGCAAATAACTCGCTTTGGATTTCTTTTGCATACTCAACGATTTCTTCTCTTACAGGAATTATTGCTACTTGAACGGGTGAGCACCAAGTTGGAAATGCACCACCGTAATATTCAATTAGAAAACTAATAAATCTCTCATGAGTTGAAAGCGGAGCTCTGTGAATGATCACAGGACGATGTTCACTGCCATCAGCACCAGTGTATTTTAGATCAAAATTATCAGGACTTAAAAAGTCTAATTGAATGGTTGATACCGTTTCTTCACGACCGATTAGGTTTTTAAATTGTACGTCGAGTTTTGGCCCATAAAAAGCAGCCTCACCAACACCCACCTCATAAGGTATTTGAAGTTCATCTAGTACTTCGGCCAAAATTTTCTCTGCTCTAGTCCACATCGCATCGTCACCCTGGTATTTATAGCTTTTTTCTTCACCGCGAATGGATAGACGATAACTATAATCTCTCAAATTAAAAGTTTCATAAAACTCTTGGTACATTTCCATCGTTTTTTTAAATTCATCTCGAACTTGATCTTCAGCTAAATAAATATGCGCATCGTTCATACACAATGATCTCACCCTTAATAAACCACTTAGCTCACCACTTTTTTCAAATCGATAACAATGACCATACTCCGCTAGTCTCATAGGCAGTTGGCGATAACTCACTGTTGAATTGTTAAATATCATATGGTGGTGAGGACAATTCATTGGCTTTAAATAATACTCTTCTTTTACTTTAGTGCTGCCATCCTCAGATTCTTCTTCAACAATCATCGGTGGAAACATGCTATCTTTATAAGCCGGTAAATGTTGTGATTTATAATATAATTCAGCACGAGTGATGTGTGGTGTCGCAACGCGCTTATAACCGTATTTAAATTCCATATCATTAGCGTACTCTTCTATACAGTCACGAATGATGCAACCATTCGGAAGCCACATTGGAAGACCTTTTCCAACTGTTTCCGATATCATAAAAATACCTAATTCTTTGCCTAATTTTTTGTGGTCTCTTGCTTCAGCTAATTTTCTTTTTTCTAAATAATCTTGTAACTCTTCTGGTGTTTCAAATGCATAGGCGTAAATGCGAGTTAACATTTTATTTTTTTCAGAACCCATCCAGTAAGCACCAGCTAAATGGCTTAACTTAAAAGCCTTAGCTGGTAATTCTCCAGTGTGTTCAACATGAGGACCTTCACATAAATCACTAAAAGGACCGTTTTCATAATAAGAAAATTTACTGATTCCTTTTTGCTCTAAATTTTCAATTTGGAGTGTTTTATACAGTTGAGATTCACTTTGTGCTCTATTTAAAGCTTCCTCTTTACTCAATTCAATTCTTTCGAATGGTTGCTTTTGGCCGATCATTTTTTTCATCGACTTTTCAATTTTTTTCAGATCTTTTTCTTCAATTTTTTCTTCACCAAAATCAAAGTCATAATAAAAGCCATTATCCGTTGGTGGCCCAAAACCAAATTGTACCTTTGGATAATGCAATTGTACAGCCTGCGCTAATAGATGAGCAAGCGAATGCCTTATTTTATACTGAATATCAGTGACTGTTTCCATGAATTCTACTATCAATTTCTCACAAGACGGGTTAATATTCTAAAAATAACGATTATTCAATGTCCTGTAACAATTTTTATCAAACCTTAATCTAGACTAAATGTCTAATTCTATTGAATTTTCATGATTTCATCTTTGCTTTTCGTACTATTATATCAACATCCTATTAATATTTTTAAATATAGATTTCTCACTTGCATCAATTTCAATTAAAAAAGAAAATTTCATCTGATGCAAAAACCCAAACTTACATTGCAATCGATTCTAAATTAGGTAGAAACGTCATTCTGGTTTTACTCAGAAATAATCTAACTGAAAAAGAAAATAGAGAATTTTTATTACAAGCCAGATCACTGGGCATTCTAAGTCATCCAGGTATTTTACCTGTATATGATATGGGTTTAATTGGTGAATCTTTTTTTTATTGTTTCAGACCCCCACCTGATGACAATTTAACAAAAAAGTTAATCAAAAATAAACAAAAAAGCTGGATCTTTAAGAAAAGTCGAAGTTTTCGCTTGCAAGTTCTAGAAAATTTAGCTGGAACCGTTGCTTACGCTCATGAACGAGGTGTTAGTGTTGGTAAAATAGATTTTAATTCCATAGTGATTGGTAATCACGGTGAAATCATTATTTCCGATTGGACCAAAAGCCGCTGGGTCAAAAGCATCTCTGAGCAAGATAGAAATTCAACTTTCAAAAGGTGGATACAAGAAGACCTTCAGCAATTAGCAAAACTCGGTATGCATTTATACCTATTAAATAATGCAACAAATGATTTGAGCCTTAGTAGATGGAGTCAAGCCTCTAGTAACTTACCAACAGATCTTTTAATTGCACTAGACAGAGCTTACTTAGGACGACCCAATGAATATAAAAGTGTTAAAGAATTTCAAAAAGATATCGACAACCATGTCAAAGGCAAAGCAAGTAATAACTTCAAAGGTGATTTCTTAACAACTATTACAGGAACATACCGTCAGCATAGCAAGGTAGCTTCATACTTAATAGCTTTATGCTTAGTATGCTTTGCTATTTTATTTTATATGACAATAAAAACATCTGGGGTGTCAAATGAAAATATAAGCAAGGAAATTACTAAGACGAGATTAATTAGTAGTTTAGAAAATCTAAATGACGAACTCAAATCTATCAAAAATAAAAACGATGAATTCCAATTAGACAAAAAAAACTTAACTGACGAACTCAATTGGAATAATGAACAACTAAAGAAAAAAAATGCTGACAAGAAAAGAAATCATGAAGACTTCGTATTACTCAAAAACTCTGTAGCAACTCTACAAGCGAATTTACATAGCATTGAAAAAGAAATTACTAAAGAAGATGAACTACTCAAAGTTGATATAGAAACCAAATTAAAAAAAATACAACAATCCATAAATCACAAATCACAACAAGTAAAAACACTTGCGAAACACAAAAATTATCGTCTCAATTCTTATTTCTCAGACAAAAGTAAACTAGAAAATTACCGTTCAAATTTACCTAAATATATAAAGAACAAAGGCTGGTTTAGCGATTACTTAATTAAAGCAAACAAAGGACAAACTAAAACCAATAAGAAAAATAAAGAAGTACTTACCTACACTCCTGAAAAAATCACAATTAACTCTCTAGGCAATTTAGCTGCATGGGTTGAATCTAACAAGATATATATATATGATTTCAATGCGAGTTCAAAATTACAAAAATTCTCAACTAAAAATGATAATCTTGTAGGTTTAAAATTTTCAAACGATAACAACATATTACATGCGATCAATGAAGACTATATATTCATTTACAAATATATACCAGAAGAATCACAACTTAACTTAGTTTTAAAAATAGAAAATGAGAAATATAGCCAACTCATTGCATACACACCTGAACTATCTCTAGGTTTCTTAGAAGGTCAAATACTGTATTACATCGAGTTCACTAAACCCGAAGAAAATACCGAAGGTGCTTGGGAGCAAAGAACTTTTAGCAGACGTTTACCAGAAGGTTCTAGGCTTATCGCAGCACCTTCTGGGAAACACATGTTGATGCATGATAACGAAACCTTCCTTTTACCTCAGATGAGACCAATTCAATACGAAGGACCCAAACTGCATTCTATTCGATCAAGTGACTACTTATACAGTATATCCGGAAATACTCTCACTACCTACAAACCTGAGGTCAACATACCTTTTGACAAAAAAATCACACCCCTGCAATCTATTTCTTTAGATGCCGAATTGAATTCAATTACACTCAACTCTGAAAATAATGCCTGTATTATTAATTTTGTCGATGGCACTAATAAGTTATGGTCTTTCAATGAATTTAAAGGCCTAGAAGAAATTTCATTCATCGGGAAACCTATACTTTTCTATAAAGGAAAAATTTTATTACAAGATAATAAAAACCTATATACACATAACCTTGGTACAGACCCTCAAGATATTCATGAATATCTTGAGATTTTTAAAGAAAAAACAGACGCAATTAATGAAATTGTTCTCGATGATGATAGTATTATAAATCAAACCCATTTAAGGAATGAACATGACTTACTCGATATTGAACTCCCCGAAGAAGATAATCCAATTGGGTTTATTTTAAATGGGCCACACAGAATTGAATTATGGGACCTAAAAGAAAAAATACGGCTTGATGTGATTGGTATTTCTAAACGAAAAATGAATCGTATTTATTATTCAAAAGAGCATAAAAAAATATTTGCTATCGGTGATGATAAAATGATGGAATATTGGGAATAATTGTATTCATTGCTCTAAATAAATCTTTCGTTTTTATTTTAAATTCTTTTTAGCTCAAACAAATAATTCTAGTTAACATTTCCTGAAACAGATAAAATACTCCATATTTGAGTACCAGAGCTTATCACTTTTAAAAAACCTAAATTTCCGGAACTCAATATAATATTGGTACTCATATCAATATTTCCACCTCCTTGTATCACAACATCGTTTGTAGAAATTATTTTTTTAATCGAATATAAACGACCTAGAACACTTGCTGAGTTAGGCAGTGTCAAAGTGATTTCACCATTCGATGACCCAACCAAAATGTTACTATTACCGCTTAAAGTTGTATTATCACTTATCGTTTCAACACTAAATCCTAAAGTCCCATAAATATTCAATGTAGAGTTTGAACTAGTTGAAGAACCTATGGATAAATTATTTGTAATAATTGAATTACCCGAGACATGTAAGTTAGCTGATGGAGCACTTATGGATATTCCCAATCCATCTGCATTGATAGTCACTTCTGTTATCCCATTATTGTCACTATCAAAATTTATGTTCCCTGAAATCGAATCCAAGTCTGCATATAACTGAACTCCTATTAGAAGAAATATTACTATATAAATATTTAATTTTTTCACTATCTTAAGTTATTTGATCCTATAACGTGTATTATCTCTTGTTATGTAAATTCTACAAGTTGAAAACTATGAGTGTAATTTAAATCACTGAATTTTTATTTTTTTGAATATTCCACATTTAAAGCCATCATTTAAACCATAACCCATCTTTATATTAAAGATATTTTTAACATTCCATAAATCAGGAGATAAGTTTAAATATATGGTGTTTTCAAAGGGATTTTTTGTTTTCATTATTTCTCTTTCATTTGATCGCCACCCTATTTCCATATCAATTTTCTGGAAAATTTGACTCAATTCAATAATAAAAACTCCTTTTAGCTTTTTTAAATATTCCAGTTCGTAATTTAGTTGAATTCCAACTTTGGATTGGGTTAAATTCATTCCTGAAACCTTCGGTTCCCCTTGTCTTGGGTCGACTCTATTTTCAAATTTATCACCTTTAAGATCACTTCTCTTTAAATCAATAGCAGACAATAATGATATTCTTGAGTTTATAACTCTCTCATACTTCAATTTAAAACGCCACACTATCTCTGGACCATTCTTAAAAATATATGAACGATTATCATAAGCAAACTCAGTATAATTTAGGCCAAATCCCGCATAAATTTGAACGGAATAAAGTGTGAAAAGTTTTTTCATCAAACTACTTTCATAACTTCTTGAATTTAGTGTGATATTCTGATTTGAATCTGAATTGAGTTCATGGGTGCCACCATGCATGACCTCAAAATAAAAATCTTTTTTTAACCAATCCTTAAAATTTTTTTTTATATCGACAAACCCAAGAGGTTTTTCATTATCATATTCAACTCTATATAAATGTTCTTTCTCATAAAAATAAAGTTTAGTTTTTCGATGAACCAAATGGTCTAAATGGTCGAATCCGAGTTTAAATGAAAACTTTCTTCTTCTTAAAGTATTTTTTATCTTATTAATTTCATCTACATATTTATCAATTAATTCTCCTGGAATCATCCAGCTAATTTGGTATCCCTTTATTTCCTTTTTGATAAACTTATTTATTTTAAATTTACTTTCATTTGGGGAAAACATTAATTCATCTTTCTCAGAAAAAATTTTATCTAGATAGTTTATTTTATCTAAACTTACAATACAAAAACTTCTCGTAATACTCAGTATCAAAAAAGTAATTAAAAAAAGGGCTCTTTTCCTATCACACATTTTATAGTTTTTTATTTATCTTTAAAAAACATCCACCACCACTACCGCCTCCAGCATTGCCTATTAACCCTTTACCAGGTTCACCTAATACCCATAATGATAAATGATCAGATACTATCGTTACAACATTTTTATGGTAGTCTACAAACAGTATTTTTTCATTTGGAAATTCTATCCAGCTAACACCTTGGTTTTCGCTATAATATATTTTGTTGACATAAGGTTCCCAATTAACTGGATCGAAAATAAAACTCAAATAAATTTCTGAGACTTGGTTTTTACTTTCGAGAAGTTCAACTTTTTTTACACCATTATTTTCTAAAACCGTATAGGCATCAACGGTATATATTGCTCCAACAAAATCACTGCTTTGATAGTGTTGTATGCGTTGACTCGTTCTTTCAAAAACCACATATTTTACGTTTGAACTTACCCCAAAAGGTGGAACTTCAAAACCACTATGATCAGTTATAGATAAACCATTATCATCGATGATTAATTGATTTGATAAATCAGATTTACCTCCTCTGACAATATTTACCATTTTTTGTATTTTTGCTTCGGTATTATCTTTTGCGGCAACTGCTTGATCAAGGGTAAAAAAGATGTCTGTTGTTCCTTTCAATCCGTTTTTAGGCTGTGCATTAAATGAAAAGTTTACAGATGCTTCACTCTGATTAGATGGAACTTTGAAATCAAAAATCATCATTTTTTTATCTACATCATAACGAAGAGAACTCAAATACTGTTTATCTATCCCAGTAAAAGAAGATAAGAGTTCATCACCTGAAGAGAAATTGGGTTCTGCTGTAATTGCTATGTGATAAATGCCTGAACTAGCATAGTCGTCTGCTTTATGAACTTCGTATCCAAAAAGAGTTTCTTCACTTAAACTAAAAGAATTTAAATTTATTTCTTTTTCCTTCTCTCCAGGAATCAAAGTAAAACCAATAACTTTAAAATCATAGCCCGCTTTATTTGAACCTATCTGCCATTCTTCTTTAATTAAAGCTTCATTTACATAAATCTCAAAACTACCATCTACTGAAGTCAACGTACTAAAATTACCATGTTTACCATGATTCGCCACTACTTGAGCAGCACTCAAATATTTTGAACCAACAGTAACTTTGCCAAAAATTCTAACCCCACCTTGTTTTAGTACAATCGTTAAAATTTGGTTTATTGGTAAAGAACTTTTTGATTCTGCCGAAATATAACCTGATGCAGATGCTTTTAATATTAAATCATTTGTTTGGTTAATAGGTAAAGAAAACTCAACCAAACCCCTTTTATCAGTATCTAAACTTTTAAAACCAACTAGCTCTACTCTAGCATTTTTGATAGGACTACCCAGTTCATTTACTATTTTCACTGATCCCGTTCTAACTAAACTGCTACTACTTGAAGTTTGTTCATCAACCAATATTTCTATACTAAAAACCTCTGAATCAAATGCTCCACTTGCATCTGATATTTTAAAAGTAATATTATTTTTTTGGGTTTTAGGTATTATCGGAACACTTCCTTGAATCACTTGTGTTGATTGGTCTAAACTCATCCAACTAAATAAATTATTCGGTTCGTGATTTAATACTTTATCGTCTGGGTCGTAAACGCTATAGTTCCATTCCCACTTAGCACCTGAATATAATTTGTAGTCTGCTAATGTGTTGGCTGTAGTTAATACTGGAGGATCGTTAACGGCTATAATGTTAACCGTTAGATTATTGGCTGAGCTCCAGTTTTTTCCATCATACAGCTCATAACTCATTGATCTAGTTTTATGAGTACCATAGCTATCTGGATTATCACTACTGTTACGGTATACAATACTTGAAATAACGCTTTGATAAACACTCATTGAAGCTACTCCACTTAAACGTAGCTCATATGTCGAAGAGTCCAATACATAACTCAAACCATTGTATGGAGTAAAGCTCATCGAATCACTTGAATGTAAATCACTTATTTTAATACGGGCCTGAGATATAGTATCATTTTCAACATCATTCAAAACTATATTTTGAAAAGGTTTTGCCGAACCTTGATTTTCTATATAGGATAAATCTTGAACAAATGCAGATGGAGGGTCATTTTCAGAAAGAATACTAATCGTTATTTCACTCGCTTTACTCCAACTAACTCCATCCGTGATTAGATACTGTACCGTTCTAGCCTTTTGACTACCTGATAAGTCTGGGTTATCACTTGTATTGATATAACTAAGTGTTCGGAGTATATCTTGATAATGGCTCAAAATAGTATTGCCATCAATCGTTAAGATTCCTGCTGGCGTATCATAATTTATAGTTAGACCAGAGCTTCCAATATTAGCCGTTAGAATATCACCCTCAGTATTACCCGATGTTAAATAGACAAATGCCTTTTGACAATTTAAATCATCAACGTCCTTTACAATTAAATCAGTATCTAATTGTAAATTGCTTGCATTTTCAATAAAGTCAACTTTGCCATCTAAAAAGAGTAATTCAGGTCGATTATTGGTTGGGTATAGTGTTACGATGATTTCAGTGTTTCCGCTATTCAAGTCACCATCACTCACTTCAATGTTAATTCTTCTTGTTAATTTTGTAGAATAATGAGTTGGGTTATTACTCGTAGATGAATAAGTCGCAGTTCGCAATACTTTCTGATAATTAGCTATATTTGATGAGCCCGTTAAGCTTAATAGACCCTGCGTACCATTAAAAGATGCAGTGATCCCAGTGATTCCAACACTAACTGATAGTACATCTGTTAATTGAGGAGAACTAATTTGAATATTCGCACTTGTTAAATTTAAATGGTCTGGATCAGCTAATGTAATACCAGCCCATATTTGAGAAGCATCACCACCTTCTGCATAACCAATATTTGTAATCACAGGTACTGATAAACCAGGTTTGTCATTTATAGGAATAATAATAACTGTTTGCACCGAAGGCACACTCCAAGTAAATCCATCATAAACACTGAATTGAAGTTCACGCCTTTTATTTGTTGTGTATATATCTGGGTTATCACCAGCAACTGAAAAAATTACCGTTCGCAGTAATGATTGATATTCACTTATTAGTGCATTCCCCTGAGCAATGTATATACCTGAAACGGTATCGAAACTAACCGTAATTCTATTTGTGTTTGCTGAACTTATTACGTCTCCATTTTCATAATTGCCACTTATACTAATTTTTGCACTACTCAAATATAAATTATCTACATCACTTAAACTCAATGATGGCTCTAATATTAACGACGTGTTTTCGATAAAGTTAGTACTCGTATTATTAAGTGATAAAATCGGTGAATTATTAAAAGGAACCAGGGTCATCAGAATAGTCTGCGATTCTCCCCAATTAAGACCATCATTGATATTATAAGTTATTGTTTTTACAATACTGGAGGTATATACTGTTGGGTTGTTATCGGTATTATTGTATTTGATGCTTCGTAAAACTGCTTGATAATCTGCTTTACTCGCATTGCCAGTAATCGTTAAATTTGCACTAGCACTGTTATAGCTTGCAGTTAATCCAGTTGTACCGACATTTATTGATAAGGTTTCAAATATACTTCCCTGTAAAATAGCAACAGTCACGCCTTGTATATATTCATGGTCTTCATCTTTTACGACTAAATCTGTATCACAAAAAACTGACCCTCCACCCTCTGCAAAGCCAGGTGTAGCCCCCTGAAGGTTTTCAAAAAAGGGTGCATCGTTGATACCTAATGTTTTTAATTTTATATTTGCCTCACTTGATAAACCACCTGTGTCGTAAATTGTTATTGAAACCTTACGGTTTGCATTAATTCCAGTGACATCTGGATTCTCTCCCGTATGTCTATAACATAGGGTACGCATATATGTCTGATAGTCACTCAAGCTAGCATTACCACTGATTCGTATGCTTCCAGTAGTAGATTCATATGCAAATGCAAAAATATTTGATGAAACTGTTCCTAATTTCAATTCATCACCATTTACGAGATTATCACTAATGATAATGTTTGCTCCCTTTAATTCTAAGCTATCAATATCAAGAGTTATTAGGTTGGCAGAAAGATTTAACCATGGATCGTGCTCTTGGTAATTTTTTGAATTATCAGTCCAAGTTATACTTGGTGCATCATTCACTCCAATTATAGTTGTAACAATATTTGAATTAGCCGAAAGTGAGAGTTCATCATAAATACTCATTGTGATATTTCGATCACTAATAAACCCATAATAATCTGGATTTTGATTACTACTAGAAAAATATACCGTTTCTGCGATAGACTCATAAACCGTTATGTTTGCTGAACCGCTTAAAGTCAATATCCCTAATGCTGAATCGTAGCTGGAGCTTAAACCACTAACCCCCAGCGTAACTCCTAAAAAATCACCTTCTAAAAAATTAGCACTGATCGAAATATTAGCTCCTATCAAATTAATACTATCGATATCACTAAAAGTTAAACTGTTATCTAAAATAACCGCTGAACCTTGCTCAGTAAAAATAGGAGCCGTATCAAAAGCATTTAAAACAGGAGCATCACCAACTGCCACAATACCAAATGCAGTTATAACGTTATTCGATATACTTGTATTATCAAACAATTGATATTTAAGCTCCCTTTCTGATTGTGTGCCAAATGTGCTCGGGTTCTCTGTTGGATTTATAAAAACAATACTTTCTAAAACATTCTTATAATTCGCTAACGTATCATTCCCAGATAGTGATAATAATAAATTCGCACTATCATAACTCGCCGTTATTTGAGTATTACTCACTGTAGCACTCAGACTATCACTACTTAAACCATTTGTACTTATAGTAATATTGGCACCTTGAAAATAAAGGTCATCTACATCACTTAAATTAATGCTAGTATCTATTGTCAGTGATGCGTTATTTTCTGTATAATTCCCCGATGAGTTCAAAGCACTCAATACTGGAGCATCATTAACAGCAATTATATTTAAAAATGTATTGTTTGAAAAAGAAAGCGAACCAGAATCGACAATGGTTAGCTGTAATTTTCTAGCTAACGTTTGACCGTAATTATCTAGGTTCTCATTATTACTCGAATAGCTAAGAGTTTCTAAAACACTTTCATAAACAGCTAGTGTAGCTGTGCCAGCTAGTGACAAAACCCCTTGTGAAGCATCAAAAGAAGAATTCAGTCCACTGTTGCCCAAACTAACGATTAAATTATCTCCACTTAGAAAATTAGCACTAATGATAATATTCGCTGTCGAAAGGTGTGTGCTATCAATATCACTTAAAGTTAATGTTGTATCAACAGCAATATTTGCTGAACCCTCAGTGTATGTGGAAATATTATCAAACAGAGAGAACGAAGGTTTATCATTGACTACATTTATTGCAAGCGATGAAAATTCTACGCTCGAATTACCTTCAGTATCGTATACCTCATAACTCAATAATCTATTTATTTGTGTACCATAATTATCTGGGTTTTCAGAGTTATTTGAAAAAGTTATACTTTCTAATACTGTTTCATAATTTGCTAAGCTATCATTCCCTGATAAAGTTAATAAATATGTCGAAGTATTATAACTCGATGTTATAGAAGTTGCTCCTACTGTTGAATTCAATATATCCAAGCTAAGGGCATTTACACTTATGGTAATATTTGCTCCTTGGATATATAAATTATCTACATCACTCAAAGTTAAAGTAGAATCAACGCTCTGAGAAGAACCATTTTCTGTGAAGGTTGCAGTTGAATTTAATGTTCCTATTACTGGTACATCATTACTCGCGTTCACTGTTAATGTTAAACTCAGAGACTCTCCATTACCAGAAGAATCGTATAATAAATATTGTATCTCTCGTTGAATATTAGCTCCGTAATTGGTTGGATTATCTGTATTTTGCAAAAACGAAAGCGATTCCAGTGCAATCTCGTATTGACTCAAAGTAGCATTTCCTGCTAGTACAAGCGAACCGGTACTCGAGTTAAAAGATGACGTGATATTTGCTAAAGATGTTATTGTTAAGTTATCTCCACTTAAAAAGTTTGATGAAATATTTATATTCGCACCTATCAACTCAAGGTCATTATTATCTGAAATAGTTAAGCTCGGATCTAATACCACCGCTGAAGCATTTTCCGTATAATTCGATGAAGAATTCAATAAAGTCAAAATTGGTCTCAAATCTCTGACGATTAAGTTAAGTGTTTTTGTAAAAGTAGCTCCATTTGCATCCGTTACTAAAACAGTGATCGTATGAGTTGAATTTGTGGCACCCCTTACATTTTTATCAAAAATTTTAATCGAATTACCACTCAACGAAATTAGTGTACTCGTCGACTGAGTACTCATTGAATAATCGTGGATATCACCTACATCTGCATCCACTGTAGATAAATAACCTATAATCAATCCATCACTACCATGTAAATCAATAATATTAGAACTCAAGGTTATATCAGTTGGGGTAGAATTATTTGCTACAGTATAAAATTGTACTATCACATTTGATGAAGTCCCATCAGGAGTTGTTGTCCATTTATCGGTTACGGAATAGCTAAAACTATCTAGACCTTCATAACCCGTCGCGGGTGTATAACTAAACTTCCCATTTCCCGATAAGGATATATTTCCGTTCGTTGTTTGAAATACTTGGTTCTCGTCATCACTGTTAAAACTACCCGTGAAATTACCACTCGAAACGATGTTAATTCTAAATAAATCTAAATTTGGATCATAATCATTTGCAACAATGCCCTCTAATCTATTTTTGCTCAAGGTTGTATTTGTGCTGGTTCCATAGCTATCCGCTGATGCCACTGGAGGAGAAGGGGTATCTGAACTTGGAGCTAACCTAACGTTTCCATAGATCACATTTTCTTGTGAGTTATTGTAAAACCCAACTTTTCCTCCAGCTGCAGTAACGGTCTGATCTATTACCAATTGATTATTAATACGTACACGCACAGCATTAGTAGTATGTATAATTCTAAAACTGTATTGAGTTTTATCTTTCCAGCCGGCATAGGTATAATCTGAAAGAAGTAAATTAAAACTTCCTGTAGTTGGGACAGTCGTTTGATTTTCATGAATCCAAAAATAATCTTTATCATCATTATCAGTATTCATATTTCCGTTTAAATATCCCAGAGTAATACCTTCAAATGATGTCACACCAGAAAAACTTTGCGATGCTTGCTTCCAATCGAAAAGAACCATTTCATAATCTAAGGCCGTATTCGTAGCAGGAGCCGAATTTGGATTTTGATAACCTACTACAACACCGATCATATCATCATCATTATTGGTATCTACTTCAATCGTACCCATGATAGTCACATTGATATAATCTTTAGTTGTTACAAAAAACGAAGGTTGGCCATTTACCGTTTGTTTTACTGTCCTTCCTCCTGTTAGCACCGTCCAATTTGATTGATTTGCTGGTCCTCTTTTATTCCAGGCATTCATATCGGCAAATTCTACTTCTGATAATTCTACAGGATTAGCCAATATTCCTTTTGCTATTAATAGCAAAAGAAATATTAGTCTAATTATAAAATTAAATGATGTTGAATGTTTATGCAAAAAAGTGATGGATTAATCTAATAATGTGAGTATAACTTATGAATAATTGATGAAATAAATAAATTCTATCCTTTATCCATAATTAACTCAACATATCGAGCAGTAAAAATACCCTTAAACGGTTTTCTTCTAAATTTTTGGTCTAATATAATTCCTACCAAGTTTTAAAAATTAAATAAATGATAAAGCGTATCGTTTCAAAACCAATTATTGATTTCAGTATGGATCCTGAGCATTTAAAAAATATAAATGGGCCATCTGCTATCAGAGTTCCCGATTGGTGTGAGAATGCTTTGGGAAAATACTACCTCTATTTTGCTCATCATCAAGGAAAATTTATTCGCTTAGCCTATGCCGACTCAATCGAAGGCCCTTGGACCATTCATAAGGCAGGTACGCTTCAATTAGAACAAACTCACTTTATTAACCACATAGCATCACCAGATGTGCATATTGACCATGAAAACCAAAAAATTATCATGTACTACCATGGCGTTCTACCGACAAGATTTGATGAATTTTGTCCACAGAGGACAGGAGTCGCAACATCAAAAAATGGAATTGATTTTGAATCTGTAAACACAAAATTTCTTGGACCTTTTTACTTTAGAGTTTTTGAGCACGAGGGCTGGAAATACGCAATTTCAAAAACTATATATGAAGGAAGTGGCGGTTTGTTGCTACGAAGCAAAGACGGTTTCAGTGAATTTGAAATTGGTCCCAAAATACTTGAACGCCAACGACATGTTGCACTCCATAAAATTGGCGACACACTCGACATTTATTATACCAGAATAGATGATAACCCTGAATCAGTATTGCTTGCAAAAATGGACTTAAAAGGTGACTGGAAAGAATGGCATACCAGTGAACCCAAACTTATACTTCAACCTGAAACAGATTATGAAGGCGCTAATCTAGAACCAGAAGCATCTCGAGAAGGCGCCATACATAAACCGGCTAGGCAATTACGAGATCCAGATATTTTAATTGATGAAGGCTCTAAATATATGTTTTATTCTTGCGCTGGTGAAACATCTATCTCAGTTGTTCAATTAGTTGATTATTAATTGAACTAACCACTAAATTAAGATTGCTTTTTACGATATGCCTCAGATTCCCAGTTAATAATAAAACTCTGAGCAGCATCCGTCATTAATTCAACTCCACCAAAGGCTTCACTCAACTGCAATACATATGCCTCATCCATTGCTAAAGTCATCGTTAGTTGCGCACTCATTTGAGTTTCACCAACTGCGATAAAGCCATCATCTGAAATTAATAATAATGGAAGATAACCATTATCATGTTTAAAAGATTGTAAATTTTTGACGTTAGGTTCAGCTGTGAATAACTTTGCTTTCATGTAAACAATATGATCAGGTGTAAGTGGTTGTTTGGGAAGCTCTAAAAAATTTCCCGTCGCTACGCAGGGAGTTGATCCATTGATTTCTTTATAACTTTCCAATATTTGTTGAAGTTTTTTAGCAATATTTGCCTTAGCAGGTTTAGAAGTCATCACAAGGTCAACATTGTTTTCATTATATTTTTTCCTTAATGCCTCCATCATATCTTTATATAAAGACGTCATTTCTTCGACAGTGTCAGCAGCTACAAACACACCATGGTTTTTCATGAAAAGTAATTTTGGCTGTACATTATTTTTTTTGACGTATGTATCGATTTCTCTCATTACTTCTATACATAATGTATAACCCGGATCAATATAATCTACCCACAAAGCGTCAGGGAATAATTTTGCACATGCTTCTTTTCCATTAATCCCACATGTCATACCATTCACCATAGGGGGGTGTGTATGAACAACATAGCGTGCATCGAATATATTATGTAGAGGTGCTTCAACTGAAGCTCTTGCTGGAACATCTTCGCACTTTGCATTTTCCATCACAGTTAAAACCAATTTTTCTCTTTCGGAAGCAACTTCAGGTGGGGTAATGCTATAGATTTCACTTAATCGTTTTCTATCCATTTCAACAAAAGTATCTGGTTGTAAACCCAACAATGTGGTTCCTGAAGGTTTTACCCAAAGGGTGTTTTCATCTTTAACTGACGTATTACCACCACCGCCTTTTACATACTCACAACCCCCGTGTAAATGTGAAAGAATCGTGATATTATTTAACAACTCTGCTTGTGACATATTTTTTTCTCTTTTTAAATTACTCTATCGTTACCACCATCTATAGGAACCTGGGCTCCAGTGGTTGCTCTGAAAACTTTGCTTGCCATAACTGATAATAAATTTGCAACATCATTTGATGTTATTTCTGCACTTAGTAGGTTTTTTGTTTTGTATTCATCAATGCTCATCCCATAGCGTTTAGCTGATTTTTCTAAGGCTTCTTCTGTCCATAAATCAGTATCAAAAACGGCATCAGGATGAACGGTATTCACGCGAATACCATCTGCAGCTAGTTCCATTGCGGCAACTCTTGCTAATTGTGTTATTGCAGCTTTACTCGCTGAGTAAGCACTAGCACCTGGTCCAGGTGCAGAAACATTTCTCGAGCCTACTACAAGAATAGACGAATCAATTCCCAATTTCAAAAAAGGTATGCTATATTGAATAAACCTCTGAGTCGCAGTTAAATTAATCGCCAGTGTATTATCCCAGGTTTCCATGCTCGTATTTTCAATGGTTTCACCAGATTTAAAAATACCTGCATTACAAACAATAATATCAATACCCCCATAAGCCGCGACAACATGATCAATTGCATTTTTCAATTCTGTATTATTTGTAATATCACAAATTATTCCCTTTTTGTCCGCTGCATTAAAAATTTCTATAACTCTAGGTGATATATCTAAAGCGACCACCACCGCTCCATCTTTATGCAACTGATCGCAAGTCGCCTTACCAATACCACTTGCACCACCAGTTACAATGGCAACTTTTCCCTGATGTGGTTTTATAGCTCCGTTTTTTCCTAGCTTAGCTTGTTCTAAGCTCCAATATTCCATTTCAAATAAATCCTTTTCAGGAAGTGCTTGCCACCCTCCAAACGATTCACTCGTTTGAATAGCCCATGCAGTATGTTCGGCAATATCAGTAGTAATTGAACACTCTTTTATACTAGATCCAAAAGCCAAAGTTCCCGTTCCTTTCCATATGCCAGCTCTCGGTGCTGTGTCTAGCATAGTCAGACCTTCAAAAGCATTCTTTTTATAGTATGCTTTGTAATTATTTGAAAATGCTTCTATTTCTGTGATCTCATCATTACCTTCTTTTTCAATTATTACTGGAAACTGTTTAGTGCGGATTATATGATCTGGCGTTATCGGTCCTCTCGTTGCAATAGAAACTATATCGGGTTTACTCGCATAACCGCAGGCTGAATCCGTTGAATTCAAAACGGCTAACTGTGCTGAACCACGAAGCTCTGAGACAGCTTTTCTAATTTTAGCCAGTCTGTGTAAATCGATTGCACCTACTGTTGATTCTGCTTGTTTTTGTTCACAATTTTTTGATATATATGCTTCTGCTCGATTGACTAATTCAATCATATTGTCGTACGCAACTTTCGCATTATCACTATAAGTAAATATACCGTGATGTAAAAGAATGATTCCTTTGTAGTCTTTTAAATTTTTATCTTTCAAAGCAGCATAGACTTGTTTCGCCAAAATAAAACCAGGCATGATATATGGTAAAACTAAACAGTCTGGGAACACTTCAGACATGATTTTATCACACTGAGGGTTATTCGTCAGAGTTACGACTGAATCTGAATGGGTGTGATCAACATACTTAGGGCTCATGATCGCATGTAAAATAGCTTCTACTGATGGAGCTGGAGCAGATTGATTTAAAAGTATACCGCGAAGTTCTTTAACCATATCCCCATCGCTCAAACTATCGCGTTCAGCCATCATTATCGTTTCATCTAAACGCAAAGGGGCAAAGCCTGGTTTTTCAATTGTTTTCAAATCCCATCCACTTCCCTTAACATAAAGAACATCGACTTCTCTACCAAAAAAATCTTTTACTTTTGATTTAACGGAGGTATTGCCACCACCGTGTAGAACAAGAGCATCTTCTGTACCCAATAATCTTGAGGTATAAACTCGCATTGCAAGATCATCGTTTTTAATAAGCTCAGATTCACTGTCGTTCCAAATGTTTTTCATATATTTATCGTTCGGTTTAAGTCTTTTACTTTAGGTTCAATGTTATAGGGATTTGTAAATATTTTCAAGTTCATTGAGTCGTTCACTCCATTTCCATTGGTTGTGATACTTTTGTGCGTTAGTATAAATTTTTTCTCTTATGCCATTATCTGTACATATCTTTTCAACTGCTTTAACCCATGAGTTGACATCAAAATCTTTTAATACAAATCCATTTTCGCCATCGCACACTGCTTCAGGTAAACCCATCACATTACTGCAAATAACGGGAATGCCCGAGGCTATTGCTTCAATACATACAACGCCGAAAGGCTCACGTTTTGAGGGTAATAATAATACGTGTGACTTTTTCATGACATTTGTTATCTCAGTGTTTGCAATATTGCCCAAAAATTCAATCCGCTGGTTTATTTTTTTTTCTGCTGCTTCTTCTTTATATACGCTTTCAAGCTCACCGCTGCCAATAACAGTTAAATAATATGTGTCGTCTAATTTTTCCATTACTGAAATTAATAAATCGAATCCCTTTTCAGGGATTAAACGTCCTATAAATAATATATTTTTTTTATCTACTATTTCAACTTTTGGTAAAAGTGGAAAAGCATTATCATCATACCCCGCATAAAAGGTTTGAGGTTCTGATTTTGGCACCCAGCTTTTGACTTTCGATGCCGTATATTTACTGGCTGCCATTATTTTAGTACAATTTTTAATAGCATATTTACCAAAATATGATTGTAAAAATCCCATATCACTAACATCGTAACCATAACATAATACTATTGATTCAGCATGCGTTTTTGAAGCGTATTTTGCTGCTATAAAACCACCCGGTAACAAACAATTACCGTGAACAATATCAGGTTTGAGTATTTCTAACTTTTTTAATCCAGCTTTAATTTCACTGAAAAAACGCAAACCCTTTAAGTTCAAATACGATAACCAATGAATAGTGTATCCGCTTCGTTTTTCTTCACCTCTGCCTCTTTCTAATGGACGGGTTATCACCACATGTACTTCATGACCTTGTTTTGCCATATGTGTGGCCATAAAATGCGTTCCTAACTCTGCACCCGCAATTCTATCTGGAGGAAAAAAAGAAGTCACATAAACAAGTCGCACTTTTTATTGAGACATCTCCACAATTAAAGCAGCTACTTTTTCTTTAATACCATCCCGTATTTCAGCAAATGCTTCTTTATCCATATGTTTAGGGTCTGTTATTTCCCAATCTAAACGGTTATTAGCTTTTAAGTTTGGACATTCATCACCACAACCCATCGTTATTGCATAGTCAAAAACGACATCTGGTAATGTATCCAAAGATTTTGATTCATGTTTTCCCAAATCGTAGTTAACTTCAGACATACTCGCTATTGCTTTTGGATTTACCACCCCTGAAGCTTTAGACCCAGAACTATAGAATGTTAGTCCCTCGGGGTTAATCATTTTCGCGAATGCTTCTGCCATTTGAGAACGACAGGAATTTTCTACACAAACAAAGACAACATGTTTCATTGGATTCTCCATTTTATATTATTATAAATCTTATAATACTTCTAACTTTTCAAATTCCAACATAACTATTTTTTCGCCACTTTTGTTGAAATAAACTCTTGCTTTCGATGCCGCACCACGACCTTCTAAATTTAATACCACACCCTTGCCGTACTTATCGTGTTTAACCGTACAGCCCTTCTGTAATTGAGAATCTTTAGATTTACTTTTTAAATAATTTTTAAATAAATTATCCTTCTTAGGTTTAATTACACGACCTCTTTTAGCTATCGCTAAATATTGACCTTCCATCTCACTCAAGAATCGACTTGGGTTATGAATCTCACTCCCTTTAAAGGAATAACGTTCTCTAACACTAAATAATGTTATTTCTTTTTGCGCACGTGTTAAGCCTACATAGCATAGTCTTCTCTCTTCTTCAATAGCAGTTAGACTTCCCTCATCTACCGAACGTTTATGAGGTAAAATATTCTCATCGAGTCCAACAAAATAAACGATTGGAAATTCTAAACCTTTTGCTGCGTGAAGTGTCATCAGAGTCACCATTTCTTCTTCATCTTCTTCTTCCGATTTCTTTTTATCGTTCACTAGGGCAATTTGTTCCATTAATCCACTAAGGTTTGCACCTATATTATTTTCACTGTACTCTACGACATAACCCATAAATTCTTTTATATTTTCTATTCTATCTTCTTCGACAATGCCATTCTTTTTAGTGTAGCTATCAATTATCTTTGTTGTATTGATGATTTTGTTGACCAGTTTGTCTGGTGATTCAAATGAATGTTCGAAAAAGTCTGCCATCATTTGGTTAAAATGCAAAACAGATTCAGCACCGCGTTTAGGAAGGGATTTAATAAAATTTTCAGAAATCATACTTTCCCAACATGACAATCCGTTATCGTCAGCATACATACGGATTTTTCCTTTTGTGGTTTCACTAATACCTCGAGAAGGTTTGTTAACAATTCTCATCAAGGAAATACTATCTGAAGGGTTGTGAATAAATCGCAGATAAGCGATTAAATCTTTAACCTCCATTCTCTCAAAAAAGCTCACACCCCCAACTATTTTATAAGGTACTTGATGTTTTCTTAGTCCTTCTTCCAAGCTCCTGGATTGTGCATTTGTCCTATAAAAAACAGCAATATCGGTCATTTTTTCTCCATTAGACCTTTTTTCCATTATAAGTTTCGCCACAGTTTCAGCTTCTTCTTCTGCATTGATAAGTGTGTATAACATTGGCAACTCACCTGGAATATTATTCGACTTTAAATCTTTAGGGTAACGCTGAGTATTATGCCTTATTAATTGATTCGATAATTGTAATATATTTTTAGTACTGCGATAGTTTTCTTCCATTTTTATGATCTCAGCATTTGTGAAATCTTTTTGGAAATTTAAAATATTATTGATATCAGCTCCACGCCAACTATATATAGACTGATCTGGGTCACCTGTTAACATTAAACCCTTTGTTTTTTCAGCTAAAAACCGTATAAGTTTATATTGAACCATGTTTGTATCTTGGTACTCATCAACCAAAATATATTTAAATCTATTTTGATAATTTAATAAAACTCTCTCATGTTTTTCAAATAACTCTATTGTTTTTAAAAGTAAATCATCAAAATCTAAGGCTTGGTTACTAACAAGTGCTTTTTCATAATCTTGAAAAATTTTAGCAAAGAGTCTATCTCGATAGTGGTCGGTATCGTCAGCAGAATTTTGTGGAGAAATATTTGCACTCTTGCAATTACTAATGCGAGAGATAATTTCTGCTGGTTTCCAATCTGCTGGATCAAGCTCTTTTTCTTTTAAAACAGACCGGATAATCGTCTTTTGGTCATCAGTATCAAATATGCTAAACTGTTCAGAGAGCCCTAAATGACTTGCTTCTTTCCTCAAGATGCGAACACACATGGAGTGAAAAGTGCAAACCCAAATGCCATCGACATTATTTGCAGCAATGCGTTCACGCATTTCATTGGCTGCTTTATTTGTAAAAGTGATTGCCAATATATTGAATGCATTCATGCCTTCATTAACCAAATGGCTTATTTTCTCAACAATGACTCTTGTTTTACCCGACCCCGCTCCTGCAACGACAAGTAAAGGACCTTCGAGATGTGAAACGGCTTCTTTTTGTTTTTGATTTAAATCAAATGTAGGTGCTGCTACTTCATCCATTATAAAGAATCATTTTCTGAATTTTCATCATTATCTAAATCAGAAAATAAATTTTTGAGTTGGTCAATCACTTCCGGAGGGAGAATAGATTGCATTTTCTTCATCATTTCTCGAAGTTGATCAGGGTCACCACCCATATCCAACCCACCTATATTAAAAGGCATATTTATTTGGTTTTGAACTTTTTCTTTTGGTTTATTTTTCAAACGTCGCAAGAGTTCTTCTATAAATGCTCCAAGCAAAATTGCTTGTTTATCTGGATAATCCTGAAGCGGTTTTAAAAAATCGAGAAGTAAAGAGCCACGACTAGTTGGACCCACATTGAGGTTTAATAATTGACGCATTTGAATAAACTCAGAAGCATATTCTCTTAAAATGTAGTTATCGTTTTTTTCATCCATATGCTTACTGAAGAAATTAACACTTATAGGTATATATTTTGAAGAAAGAAAATTACTGAAAACGACTGCTTTCTCGTTAAAATCTAGAATATTTTGAAAATAATAACAAATTTCTGATATTGTGTTTTCTCTGGGTTGATCCTTATTAATTTCAAACCATCCTTTTAAATTGTGTTCTAATTTACTTTTATGTTTATTCGTATAATTTTCAATATCATTTTCTGAAATTTCACATGACTCAATATCTGTTTCATGTCGCGGAACTAAACCATAACACTCACAAACAGTAAGCATAGCTGCACTGTGTTTGTCTGCATCTAAAGTATCGATTTCTTTTAATAAACACCATGATTTTTGATTTATATCGAGTTTGATATTACCCATGATATCAATTAATTTACGTGAAACTGTGTCTTTGTACATGCTTCTACAATTCAATAAAGAAGTCTGCATTACACGGCTTTTTTGATAAAAGCAAGTACTACTAAATAAAGCGTTTCTATCAATTTTATGCGATTGACAATGATACCTTATGACTTAGATTACAATTTTGTATCGGCTTAATATATGTCATATTTCGGAGTCATCACCTGCCCAAAGTGCGGCCAAAAAGTCACATTGACTCCAGAAGAAGTAATCAAAACCGATACCGGATTTAACTTCTTTTGCCGTAGATGTCAATTAGAAGATGTTTTCCCAACTGACTTCCTGTTTAAGACCCCTGTTGGTAAAGACTTATCAATTTCTGATGTTCTTAAAGCTAAAAACACCCTAAGTTTTTCACCATGGGGTTGGATTAAAAATCTCATTTCAAAAATACCTTGATCAATGAATTTGTTAAGAGCATCCAATTTATCTAAAAGCTACGGTGGAAAAGAAGTTGTAAATGATGTCTCGATTGAAGTTGAACCTGGCTCTATTGTTGGACTTCTTGGACCTAATGGTGCAGGTAAAACGACAACCTTCAAAATGATCATCGGAAGAATTGAACCTAACGGTGGGTCAGTAAATTTTGCTGATCACGATGTCACCAAACTACCTATGTACAAACGTGCACGCTTAGGCATGAGTTACCTCGCTCAAGAACCTTCTATCTTTGACGGCTTATCAGTTGAAGATAATTTATTAGCAATACTCGAGTTTTACGAACCTAATAAAAAGATTCGTTTTCAAAAGTTAGAAAAATTATTAAAAAAATTAGATCTCACAGAGCATGCTAAAAAACAATCTTCAAAATTAAGCGGGGGACTAAGGAGAAGACTTGAAATCACACGTGCACTCATCACCGAACCAAAACTGATTTTACTCGACGAACCATTTGCTGGAGTTGACCCACTGGTTGTCGAAGACATACAAGACATAGTTCGTATTCTTAAAAATGATGGACTCGGCATTCTTATCACAGACCACAATGTACCAGCTACACTAGGTATAACTGATCATACTTACATTATTCAAAATGGTTCCGTCTTGATATCGGGGTCACCTAATGAAATTGCAAACAGTGAGATTGCAAAAAAAGAATATCTCGGTAATAATTTTATTTTACAATAAACAATATGAAAAACGAAGACACCTACTCAAACCCACTTGTTACTCGCTATGCATCAAAAGACATGGTGAGAATTTTCTCTCCAAATTCTCGTTATAGTACTTGGCGTAAGTTATGGGCTGGTCTAGCTAGAGAACAATCTAAGCACGGCTTGGATATTAATGAAGAACAATTAAAACAATTAGACGATAACATAAATAATATTGATTACGATGCTGTTAAAAAATATGAAAATGATTTGCGTCACGATGTTATGGCTCACGTCAAAGCTTTTGGTGATAAGGCTCCAAAGGCAGCTGGAATTATTCATGCCGGTGCTACGAGTTGCTTTATAACAGATAACTCTGACCTTATTCTCAATAAACAGGCTTGTGAAATGGTCTCAAGTAAAATTGCGGCTCTTTTGAATGTTTTTGCAAAATTTTGCGATGAGTATGCTGAAGTACCTTGTTTAGGCTGGACCCATTTTCAAACGGCTCAGTTAACAACGGTAGGTAAACGTGCCACGCTATGGGCTCAAGATTTATTGATGGATTTGAATGATATCAATTTGTATATAAAAGAACTTCCCTTTAGAGGTATTAAAGGTACTACTGGCACTCAAGCTAGTTTTCTAGAACTCTTCGATGGTGATTTTAAAAAAGTTAAATCAATTGATCATAACCTAGCAAAACACTTTGGCTTTGTTAAAACTATTCCAGTGAGTGGACAGACATACACGAGAAAAATTGATGAAAAATTACTAGGTATTCTTTCAGGCATAGCAAGTTCTGGAGCAAAATTTGCTTCAGATATTAGGTTACTCATGCATTTAAGAGAAATTGAAGAACCTTTTGGTGAAAATCAAATTGGTTCATCAGCGATGGCTTATAAACGCAACCCAATGCGTTCAGAAAGAATTTGCTCACTCGCTCGTGTTGTTCAATCCCAACAGTCTGTATTGACTCAAACAGTCTCTAATCAATGGTTAGAAAGAACTTTAGACGATAGTGCCTGTAGACGCATTGCGATTCCTGAGGCTTTCATGGGTGCTGAAGCTATATTGAGTATCATGCACGATATAATGAGTGGCGTTGTTGTTTATAAAAATAGAATTAAAAATAGAGTTACACAAGAATTGCCCTTCATGGCTACAGAAAAAATTATCATGGAGTGTGTTAAACGAGGGGGGGATAGACAAGAAGCTCACGAAGTTATCAGAACTCTAAGCATGGAAGTCAGATTGAAAATAGATGAAGAAGGAAGTAAAAATGATTTAATTGAACGGCTTCAAGAGACAAAAGTTTTTGCAAATATTAAAGATGAAATTCCTACATGGATGGACCCCATGCGATTTATTGGAGCATGCCCTCATCAAGTTAAATCTTTCTTAGAAGATGAATTGAATCCACTTGTTAAACAAGTACAACAAGACTTAGGTAAGATATCATTTGAACCTCTTAGTGTATGAGCTATAAACAAATTGCAGTTGATGGCCCTGCCGTTTCTGGCAAAAGTAGTGCTGCTAAATTACTCGCCCAGAAATTGGGTTGGCTTTATTTAGATAGCGGTGCTATTTATAGATGCATAACACTTAGCACTCTGAGAGGTTTCCAAATCAAAGGGGAAGCTTTATTTTCTCGTTTAGATTATTGCAAAATTTCGCTCAAACAAAACCCCGTAAAACCTGGTTGTATCGTATACATAAATGAAGAGGATGTATCTGAAAAGATACGTGAACAAGAAGTAAGTGATCATATTTTACCTATTTCTGGTGATCCAGATGTAAGAAAATGGGTGACAGATTTTTTACGTCGAGCTGCCAATAGTGACAATGTTGTTATGGATGGTAGAGATATAGGCTCAGTAGTTTTTCCCGAAGCAATCTATAAATTTTATATGACAGCTAGTTTAGAATCGAGAACTGAGCGAAGGTTTAAAGATTTAAACGATATAGAAACAAAAACACATACTCGAGAAAATATTTACGAAATGTTAAAAAAACGCGATGAAGGTGATCAAAATCGGAAAATAGCACCTTTAATTCAAACTGCAGATGCTATTTTAATAGATAATTCTCAATTGAATTTAACAGAAACGGTCGATAATATGATGGCTTATTTAACTAAAATTTAGGGTAGAGTTATGGATACTAACAGTCTAACAAATGCTAGTTCTCAATTAATTGATCAAAGTACAAAAAAAATTATAGACTCAGCCAAAAAAATTCTGAATGGAGATATTAACCCAGCTGATACGGCACGATCTCATGTAGAAGCACTAAGAGAGACACAAATTGCAGTGAATATGACTCGTGTTTCTCAAGAAATCGGTGATGAAATCATTGAACTTTTAGCTGATACCGATAGCCGTAAAGGTAGGGCTTCTGACCATTTTAGTTAATGCCTGAGCCAAATTCAACTTCAAAATTGATTGAGTCTAATATCATTGGCAATAGCAGTGTCATGCGAGAGTTATCCAAAAACATATCGCGTGTTGCCGACAGTTCTACTTCTGTCTTACTCACAGGCGAAACAGGCACTGGAAAAGAAGTGGTCGCTAGAGAAATTAAGCAACGTAGTCCTCGAAAAAACTCTAAGCTCATCAAACTTAATTGTGGAGCCATCCCTGAAAACTTAATCGAATCAGAGCTTTTTGGTCATGAAAAAGGATCATTTACTGGAGCTATTACTCAACGCATGGGTAAATTTGAACTTGCCAATGGAGGAACTATTTTTTTAGATGAAATTGGTGAATTGCCTCAAGCAGCTCAAGTTAAGTTATTACGCGTATTACAAGAAAGAGAAATAGAAAGGGTTGGTGGTACTCAATTAATTAAAGTCAATGTACGTATTATTGCTGCAACTAATCGTAATTTAGAAGATGAAGTTCAAAATGGCAATTTCCGAGCTGACCTTTTTTACAGGCTCAATGTATTCCCATTATACGTTGCTCCTCTTCGTGAGCGAGGCGCAGATATTATGCTTTTAGCAAATTATTTTGTAAATCGCTATTCTACTGAGCTTAATAAAAAAGTAAACCGCATCGACACGCCAGCAATAGATATGCTCATGGCTTACCATTGGCCTGGTAACGTGCGTGAATTAGAAAACACCATAGAAAGAGCTGTGTTATTATCAGAAGATGATACGATTCATGGACATCATTTACCACCATCTCTGCAAATGCATGAACATTTACCGACTGTTTCTCAAAAAGGTAAATTTGAAGTATTGGTTCAAAACTATGAAAAACAACTCATCGTCGAAGCTCTAAAAGAAACCTGGGGAAATCAAACCGAAGCAGCTAAAGCATTGGGTACAACGAAACGGGTTATTCAATATAAAATCAATAAACTAAACATAAATTATAAACTTTTTTCGCACCACAATAAAAAAGGTTGATTAACCAATATTATTTTTTATGATTTATTTAGATCATTCAGCTACATCTTTACCTAAACACAATGAAGTTATTAAAAATATTCAACAGTTTATAAATTCTGCAAATCCAGGGCGTTCGGGTTATGGACCAGCCATAGAAGCCAGCAGACAAGTTTATGATAGCCGATACCATATAGCCCAATTATTAAAACTGAAAGATGAAAGGGGTATTATTTTCACTGCAAATGCCACTGCTTCTTTAAATATTGCAATACAAGGTTTATGTTCAGATATACAACAAAATGTCTTGTGCAGTTCTATGGAACACAATGCCGTTATGAGACCTCTCCATGCACTCGCTAATGATAAAAAAATTAATTGGTGTCACATTGAAGAACACAACTCTGATTTTTACTTGAATCTTAAGAAATCTATGTCAGATAAAATTGATATCGTCGTTTTAAGCCATGTTTCCAATGTAAGTGGTAGACGACTTGATCTTAAAAGAATATCGGAAATTGTTAAAAAATTTAATAGTATTCTCATTATAGATAGTGCTCAATCTTTCGGGTGTGAGCCCATTGATATGACTGGTATTGATATTTTATGCGCAAGTGCTCATAAAGGCTTACGTGGACCAATGGGCATTGGTATAATGGCTGTTCAACCCCATATTAAACTCAGTCCTCTTATGTATGGTGGTACAGGAAGTTCTTCAACTAGTTTAGAAATGCCTGTAGATTTACCGGACCATCTTGAAGTTGGCACTTTAAATGTACCTGGGATCATCGCTACTGGGAATATATGTGCTGAATTGTCAGATAATATACTTAAAACAAGGGATTTTGATCAGCAAAATAAAAGGTCTTTTCTTATTAAT
>Ga0233432_10000743_pt1 | contig 31360 bp, 27 predicted proteins | sample SI_122_August201_6_FD_179870 | JGI IMG/M metagenome (GOLD analysis project Ga0233432, IMG submission 179870) | Seawater microbial communities from Saanich Inlet, British Columbia, Canada - SI_122_August2016_10_MG | ecosystem: Environmental > Aquatic > Marine > Inlet | place: Canada: British... | reverse complement strand
ATACACGGGAAGGGTAAAGGTGTATTAAGAAGGGGTGTCCATGCTATTTTAGAACGAGACCCACGTGTGATTTCATTCGAAATGGCCAAAGATCGGTCTTCATGGGGAGCTACAATCGTACACCTGACACCAGCTTAGTAAGCCCTTGAAAATAGTTGCCATTATAGTGTTAGTCTAAGGCGTATACCCGGACATAATCAATTTCCATGGTAGCAGGAAATATGGAGTCATCTACCCCGTCTAATCCGCCTAAATTTCCACCTACGGCAATATTCATTAAGAAGTAGTGAGGTTTATCAAAGGGCCAATTTTCTTGGTTGTACTCTTCTGGCCTGTTGATAGTTAATAAAACTTGTTCTGGACCGTTCACATAGAATACCAGACGCTCCTCTTCCCAAAGAAGTCCAAAAATGTTGAACTCCTCCTCAATATTTGGAAGGGGTACGAATCCTGAACTTAGTTGAGTGCCGTTCATATGATTATTGGCTTGAGAGTGGATAGTCATTAGAACAGAATCAGGGTTGGAACTTATGTATTCCATTAAGTCAATTTCTCCACAAAGTGGCCATCCAAGATCCCCGATATTCTCACCTAACATCCATAATGCAGGCCAAATACCAGGTCCTTGATATTCGGGCATTTTGGCACGTATTTCTATTCTTCCGTATAAAAAAGATTCCCGACTGTTAATTCTTGCGGAGGTATAATCACCTACCCGTTGTCCGGGCCCCGTTTTTCGTGCAGTTATTCGAAGTGTGCCATCCTTTACTTCCACATTATCAGAGCCTTGTGGCTGATAATCTTGCCATTCGTTATTGCCCCATCCATGATCACCAGTTTCAAACTTCCATTTTGTGGTATCAATAAAGTCCCCTTCAAATTCATCGGACCAAATTAGATTGTCTATACCTGTACCGTCCTCTTCTGTTTTTGGAGTACAATGAATAGTGCTCATAAGGATACCGAGGAATAGGAGTGGTAAAATTTTTTTCATGATTGTAAAACAGCTTAATGGGAGTAATGGTTTGTGATTAAAGAGTATTTCTATGTAGAGTTACCAAGGATGTGGTTATAGTAAACAGATAACGTACCCATATTTCACAAGACTGAAATTAGTCTATAGATACTAGAAATGCTAAAAAGTAAAATAACAAAATAATGTAAATAGACTCCTGATCAATTAAGCAAGCTTAAATCAGCAATTATGAGGGCTAATTTTTGTGTTATAATCTGTAACAATCGTTTATCCAAAGCGTACTAATCCACAACTCAATCTGTTACTAATGGGCAACTCATCCTCCAATAAAATCTAACAACTTTCTCTATCATGTTTATATTGAAAAATGGACAGAAGTGCCGACGAAATCACAGATCATATATAAGTAAACCTCTTGCCGGTATAGTGTGTGCGATTCTTTTCATATCGACTGCGGCAGTGTTTGGCCAGTCTACATTGAATGCAACTCGATTGAGCGAAACCAATACTATAAAATTAGATGGTTTGCTAGACGAGGAAATTTGGAAATCAAGTGATAAGGCAACCGATTTTACTCAGTTCACACCAGTAGATGGTGGTGTTCCTACTCAGCCTACAGAGGTTTCAGTAGCTTATGATGATCAATATCTATGGGTTGGAGTTATGGCCTTTGAGCAGGATCCGGATTCTATCATTGCTCCCATATTTAGAAGGGATGGTTCCTTTTCCTCAGATTGGATTTATGTAAACATTGATAGTTACAATGATAAAAGGACGGCCTTTACTTTTGCGGTTAATCCTCGCGGTGTCCAAAAAGATGTTTTGTATTACGATGATACTCAGGAAGATATTCTTTGGGATGCGGTATGGGAAGCAGTGGCAGTCATACTATCAAATGGTTGGTCAGTAGAAATAAAAATACCTCTATCTCAAATCAGGTACGATGCAAAAAAGGTGAACCAACTATGGGGGATAAATTTTCAACGCCGTATAGCTCGAAACTCAGAAATCAATTTTTGGGCACCTATTTCGCGTTCTGAGGGTGGGATGGTGTCTAGGTTTGGTTCACTATATGGAGTATCTAAACTTAAGTCGTTTAGTCGATTAGAGATAACACCTTATGCATCTGTTACAAACATTAAAGAGCAGAAAGTGACTGGTGATCCGTATTATGATGTTAACAATATTAGCCAGAGTTTTGGTGGCGATATCAAGTATGGTATCACATCTGATCTTACCTTGACGGCTACAATAAATCCAGATTTTGGGCAAGTTGAAGCAGATCCGGCTACCATAAATTTGTCGGCATTTGAGATATACTTTCCTGAACGTAGGCTGTTTTTTTTAGAAGGTGGTGATATCTTTCGTTTCGGTCAAACGCAAACTGATTTCACAGCTGGCAACCCTATTACTTTTTATTCGAGGAGGATTGGTCGCGCACCCTCGGGTTCAATAGGAGGCTATAATGCGTATAACAGCTATTCTATCTATAAAAATGACGAAATCGATCAAGTATATCAGGATAGACCTAACCAAACCCGAATTGCGGGTGCCGTGAAATTAAGCGGAAAAACACGGAGCGGTTGGTCTATTGGAGTCTTAGATGCGGTAACCAGAAGAGAAGAAGCCTCCTATATGGTTCGCTTACAAGATGGCTCGGAGCAGACAGGAGGCATTTATCCAATCGAACCCCTTGCAAACTTTTTTGTATCTAGAGTGAAGAAAGATTTTAACGAAGGAAATACGATAGTTGGGGGCTATGTGAGTAGTGTAAACCGTTCTGTTAAAAATACTTACTTTGAACAGTTTATGGCAAATTCAGCTTATTTAGTGGGTACTGATTGGGAGCACTCTTGGAAGAATAGGCAATGGATAGCTAGTGGAACTGTTTCTTACAGTAGGGTAAATGGAGATGATTCGTACATAACAGCGTTGCAACAATCCCCGGCAAGGTACTATCAGAGGGTAGATGGTAGTTCATTTTCAGTGGACGAAACAGCCACCTATTTAGATGGCTTTGCAGGTGAATGGAGCCTGAAAAAAGCATCGGGGGAACACTGGACTGGGTCACTTACTTACTCCATAGTGACGCCGGGGTATGAAACGAATGAAATTGGATTTCAGACTCGAGCTGATTATAAATCATTGGCAGCCGCTGTACAATATGCTGAGGTCGCACCAAGTATTGGGCGTTATTTTCAAGCTTGGAACTACTATCTGATAGGTTGGAATTTTGATGGAGATGTTGGGAATCAAGCTTCCAATATAGGTTTATATTGGATGTTTGATAATCTATGGTCATTAAATGTAAATGCTAATGCAAATTATGGGCGTATTAATGATCGTTTAAGCCGTGGTGGGCCGATTACGGGGTACAATAATGATGTAGGTATTAATGCTAATCTTACTACCAATCAGTCTAAAGTTTGGAGCGTGCAATTAGGTCAATATCAGCGTCGTGATGCAGCCGAAGAATACGATAGTTACTATTGGATGGATTTTAATTGGCGGCCACGATCCAATATTCAACTTGTTTTTGGTCCCGAGTTGAGCTATGAGTTGGATCAAGATCAATATGTGACCACTATCGAAAGGAGAGCGATTGACCCTGATTTTGACCAGACCTACGGGTATCGATATATTTTTGCTACAAATAAAAGTTCAAACTTATCCGCTAACATTCGCTTGAATTGGACATTTTCTCAAAGAATGACCTTAGAAACGTATATAAGACCGTATGTGCAGTCAGTACGTTTCTCTGGCTTTGGTGAATTGAAACAAGAAAGAACCTTTGACTTTGACTTTTATGGTGTAGATGAGGGAGAGCTAAACGATTTGGGAGCAGGCTTGTACGAGGTTAGTATTGGGGATGAACAACCCACAACCTTTAGATTTTATCGACCTGATTTTACCTACACAGCCCTCCAAGGTAATGCAGTCTTTCGATGGGAATATAGCCCAGGGTCTACATTGTTCTTTGTTTGGCAACAACAAAGGGATGGTGTTATGGGAAATGGACTAATGGATATTTCTAGGGATTTTGGTGATATGTTCGATCACAAGCCCACCAATATTTTTCTAATAAAGCTTAGTTATTGGTTTGGAGTGTAATTACAGCGTTGTTATAACATTTTTTAGCGAAGAAGATGAGTCTTTGTTCGTATATTTAGATAGATGCCTATTTAGGGCATATTCTATTAAACTCATTTATCTAAATCTTTAGTTATGGATATGCAGTCAAGAACTTATATAGAAAGTATATCAACAGTCGAAGCTGATTTTATGCAAAAGGTCTATTTATGGATGACTTTTGCATTAACTCTGACGGGCTTTGTAGCCTATCGTACCACCCAATCTGAGTTTTTGTTAGAACTAATATTCAGCTCTTCTTTTGGTTTCATTGGGTTAATTTTGGCTGAACTAGCCTTAGTATTTTGGATTTCATCAGGCCTTCAAAGAATGTCATCCAATATGGCGATAGGATTGTTTCTTTTATACTCAGTACTCAATGGAATGACACTTTCCGTGCTGTTAATAGCCTATACTGGGGCTTCTGTTGCTTCCACATTTTTCATAACCGCGGGTATGTTTGGGGCAATGAGCGTATATGGCTATACCACCAAGCAAGATCTTTCAAGCTGGGGAAACCTCCTTTTCATGGCTCTGATTGGGCTTATTTTAGCAAGTGTGGTTAATATTTTCTTGCAGAGTTCTGGACTCTATTGGCTAATTAGTTATATCGGGGTTCTCATCTTTGTTGGACTCACAGCCTACGATACCCAGAAAATTAAGCAACTTGCCGCTCAAGTAATTGTGGAGTCAGAAGTGGGTAGAAAGGTGGCTATTTTAGGGGCACTAACTTTGTATTTAGATTTTATAAACATGTTCATTTTTATGCTCAGAATTTTGGGCAACAGGCGATAAATGGTAGATGAAACATCGCAGGTAACGACTGATCATTCAATGGATGAGTCCTCTTCTGTTGAGAGGGGGCAAAAAGAAGGCTTTTGGGATAGACTCGGCATGGGGCTTTCGTCGGTCTGCGCAATACACTGTTTGTTGGTCCCAGTTTTCGTCTCATTAATACCATTATGGCCTGCCTTAGAGCATGTACATGAATTTACTCATTTGGTATTCTTTTTAGCAATTGCGCCAACCGTGGTTTTATCCCTTAAACGACTACATGCAAATAGGTGGGTGAGTTTTTATTTGATTTCTGGCACGCTTATTATTTTCTTGGCTTGGTTTTTTAATAGTCAACTTGGTGAGTACGGTGAGGCTGGTGTTACTTTGGTTGGAAGTGTATTTCTAATTACAGGTCATTGGATTAACTACCGAGCAAAAGTGCTCTGCAAAATTTAATGATAAAGACCATGTATCATATTCTTAACGCCAATATTTAGTATGCATAACTAAACGCCTTTCAATCTGTTTATACAGAGTTGAGCTTAGCTAAGAAGTTAGCAATCATTTCAGGTTTCTCAATGCTACTTAAAGATGGTGTGGACGGTAAAAGGGTAAGAGTACTGTTGATTTGTGGTTCTCCCAACAGTTCATTTGTCTTTGTTACTATCTCATTTGCTAAACCCCATGAAAGTGTAACCCCGGCCCCACCTAATCCATAAGCATGTATGTGAGGCAGATCCCTAGAGGAATCCACTTTAAAACAAAGCGATGAATTAGGTCCTAAGTAGCGGTATCCAAGTAACTGGGATTTAATTTGGGAAGCATCTATAGTCGCATTCGTGCTATGTTTAACTAGAATTTTATTAAGTTCAAATATAGCGGCATATGGCCAGTCTAGTTTGCTTTCTATAAAATTGTAGTTTGTGAGTAGGTCATCACCTATCCACTCCCCGTCGATCAAATGACCAGCAATTCTACTTCCGCCAAGAATCATCGAGCCACTTCGTGGGTAACTGTAGATATCTTGAGCTTCCCCATTCAACGTTCTGTATACCTTAGTTGGCGGGGTATAATTATATGAGAATAGTTCACCCTCTGGATTACGTAGTGTTGGCCCTTTTGAAATTTCTACTAAGTGACCTTTAAGCAAACTTAGAGGTTTATTACATGTCTCTTCGAAACCAGAACCACAAGCTAGTATAGCTAATGAATAGTCATTGGTGGGGAACTGAGAATCTATCTGTGAAAAGTCAATGGATTCAATGACTAGAGGAATTTCAAGAGTGGTAAACGTACTTAGTAAATACTTCCAATAAATAGGCCAGTCAACGAAAAACATGGAGGATTTCCATGCTCGTGATACAGGATTGTTGGGGAGATGAGGAATGAAATAACGCCCAGTCACAGGTATCTCAGTATAGCCTGGAAGCCACGGTAAATAAGTCGGATTATTCTTGAGTGCTTCAGAAAAAACTTCGTAGTGAATTTGGCGTTGAATACCTGGGAAATTATGCTCAAATAACTGATGATAAAATTGGGTTGAGCGTAGAAAAAGTTTTTTTGAAATAGGGCTTTTAATGGAATGGGGAAGTATAGAAGCTGCGGGGAAAGAACTGGCAAAAAATGGGTTTTTATAGTCAATTACGGGGTGTTCACGAGAAAACACCTCTACCTTGTATCCCGACAAACGAAGAAGTATTGCTGTCGTTAGTCCAGTTACTCCGGCTCCAACAATAGCAATTTTTTTTAAACTCATACCTAAAATTACCTTATTTTATTCATCACTCATTAACATCGAAGTTACTATTTCAGACAATATTATGTCAGACAACACAACGCTAGGCAATGCTACGCCAGAAATTATCCTACCCGAAGTAGAGATTAATCTATTTACCCCGAAAAACCCAACTACGGCAACCATTGCTGAGAATTATATTTGTACGGACGATTCTAGCCCTAATGTTATTCGACATATCACCATTGATCTTTCAGGCTCAGGCCTAGAGGGAGTTTTTAGATCAGGTCAGTCTATAGGCATACTACCGCCCGGAGAAAACGAAAAAGGTAAGCCACATAAACTAAGGTTGTATTCGGTTTCTTCGCCATCAAAAGGAGAGCAGGGTCAAGCTCACCTTGTTTCTACCACTGTTAAAAGAGCAAATGAGGAGGTAGACGGGGTGTTTTATACCGGGGTTTGCTCAAATTATTTATCTAATTTGAAGCCTGGTGACTCTCTTCAGATAACGGGTCCCAGTGGAAAACGTTATTTGTTACCGGAAAATGCAGATGAATTCAATTTTGTATTTTTTGCAACAGGCACGGGCGTGGCTCCCTTTAGAGGTATGATCATGGAGTTAATTGAAGCTGGGCATAAAGGGCAAATTGTGCTAGTATTTGGATGCCCATACCGAACCGACTTGCTTTACAAAGAATATTTCGAAGGCTTAGCCGATGCACATCCGAATGTCCATTATCTAACCATGATTTCTCGAGAAGATCGACGTCAAAATGGATCAAAAAAATACGTTCAAACAGCTATAGAAGATTATTCTGAGTTATTGTCGCCTATTTTAGGTTCGAATAACACCTTGGTCTACTTATGCGGAATGAAGGGAATGCAAACCGGCATTTACGAACAATTAGCAAAGCAAGGTTTCTTAGATTACCTGAGTCTGCGTGGTGATTTAGCGGATAAAGATCCAAAGGAATGGACTTGGGAAGAGCTAAAAACTCAGGTCAAACCATCCGAAAGGACTTTTGAGGAAGTATATTAGAGTATTATTTCCCAGTTTGGCTCACTCCGCCTGAAACAATAAGCCGCATGGCTTGTGAAGGATCCATGTCCATGGGGAAGACTCTAGTTGCATCAACCAGAAAGAGATTTCCGGAAAAGTTGTAGGAATGAGGACAGTAAACGGCTGTTAATTCAAAGGAGTCGACTCTGAAATGTTCCTGGGTAATGAATCCGATCCGGTAGGGACCGTCGACACTTAGTTGAACGAGTACAGGTCGGTCGAATTTTTTCTTTTCGCCCACAAAAGCTTCGGTTAAATCTTTGAGGGAATGATATATGATACTGATGATGGGTGTTTTTGTCAGTATTTTTTCGACGAATTGGATAATAGGTTTGGTCAGGGTGATAGAGAAAATCAGCCCTATGGCTACAATAATGGCAAATGAGAGCAGTAGTCCTAGGCCTGGAATGGATTGAGCCCAATCCCCGGGTATCCAGCTAGAGCTGAGTGAGTTGAGCCATTCAATGGAGACGCCGGTAACAAAAAAGGTAGCACCTAATGGAAAAACTACAAGTAGGCCTCGAAAAAAATAATTAAACAGAGATTTCATAGAGTGTGGGCTTGATTGTGGGTATTGGGTTAATATAGCCAAATGTAGGCGAATTAAGCAGGGATTCAGCTATGTGTCTGATAGGTATTTTTTCTATCTTCTTGCTGTAATAAGCCTGGTATTTGTATGAATGAAATTGTATAAATGATCCAGACCTAACTCACACATAAATCGAATGGCTTTTAAGACGTCCTCTCAAATACGGCAAGAATTTTTAGATTTTTTTGGCGCTAAAAATCACGCTATAGTATCTAGTTCACCTGTTGTTCCAGCGGATGACCCAACTTTGTTGTTTACAAATGCAGGGATGAATCAATTTAAGCCCCTTTTTTTAGGGGAGCAAAAAACCTTGTCTTTTGAGGGCAAAGAATGGGTGAGAGCAGCTAATACGCAGAAATGTATCCGAGTAAGTGGTAAGCATAATGATTTAGAAGAGGTAGGGCACGACACCTATCATCATACGTTGTTTGAGATGTTGGGTAATTGGTCATTTGGAGATTATTTCAAGGAAGAGGCTATTGCGTGGGCTTGGGAGCTGCTGGTAGAACGGTGGGAGTTGGACCCTACTCGGTTGTATGCAACTGTTTTTGGTGGAGATCAAGAAGATGGTTTAGATGTTGATCAAGAGGCCATTGATTTGTGGAAAAGTCAAACCAATATTGATCATGCGCATATACTTAAATGCGGAAAAAAGGATAACTTTTGGGAAATGGGTGAGACAGGGCCTTGCGGACCTTGTTCTGAAATTCATATTGATTTACGATCAGAGCAGGAGCGCGCAGAGGTGGATGGGGCTAGCTTGGTGAACAAAGATGATCCAAGAGTTATGGAGATTTGGAACCTCGTTTTTATACAATTTAACAGGTTAAAGTCAGGCGAGTTACAAACCCTTCCTGCCAAACATGTGGACACTGGTATGGGTTTTGAGCGAATTTGTGCGGTTATGCAAGCCAAAACCTCGAACTATGATTCAGACGTATTTAGTCCACTCATTCAGGCTATTTCCAATCGTGCAGGCATAAGTTATGGAGATGATGAATATACCGATATTGCTGTTCGTGTGATTGCCGATCATATTCGTGCAGTAGCATTTAGTGTGGCCGATGGGGCATCTCCTTCGAATGATGGAAGGGGGTATGTGGTACGTAGGATATTGAGGCGAGCCATACGATATGCATGGGATCGGTTAGGTATTAAAGAACCCTTTCTGTTTGAATTGGTACAGGTATTGGGGCAGCAATTTTCAGAAGTCTTCCCTGAGCTTATAGCACAACAAGCCTATGTAGAAAAAGTGGTACACTCTGAAGAAAAAAGTTTTATTAGAACCTTAGGGCAGGGTATCGCACTATTTGAACAAATGACAGAGCATAGCGAAGTACTTACTGGAGAAGATGCATTTAAACTGCATGACACCTATGGATTCCCTATTGATTTAACCCAATTGATGGCAAGAGAGAAGGGATTACGGGTCGATATAGCCGGCTTTGATGAGCGAATGAATGAGCAAAAGACTAGGGCTAGAGCGGCTGGAGCTTTTTCAGTGGATCATAACGAGAAAGGGCAGTGGAGCTGGGTTGCGGGGAAAGAAACGTACTCGGAATTTGTAGGCTATGATCAGCTAAGTATTTCAACCAGTATTCTGGCTTATCGCGAAGTGGAAGATACTTTTCACTTATTGCTTGAAAAGAATCCCTTTTATGCCGAAGGAGGCGGTCAAGTAAGTGATAAAGGAGTATTGAAACAATTTCTGAAACCAGCGAATCAAAACAATGAAGCCGATCAAGAGTACGCGGTTATTGATGTTCAAAAAAGTCCTTTTGGGTCAGTTTTGATTGTGCAACAACTTCCTGCCCTTGATCAACCAGTAGAAGCCACAGTGAATAGAGTGTCTCGAGAGTATACTTGCGCTAATCATTCTGCTACTCACTTATTGCAAGCAGCGCTCATTAAGGTCTTAGGTCCGCATGTGGCTCAGAAAGGTTCCTTAGTTAATCAGGACTATCTTCGCTTCGATTTTACTCATTTTGAAGCTATGACAAAGCAGCAGCTCTTAGATGTTCAAGCGCTAGTTAATGAGAAAATAAGAGCGAGTATACCATTAGAAGAGGATAGAGAAATTCCTATTGAACAGGCAAAAGAGCGGGGAGCTAGAATGCTTTTTGGTGAAAAATATGGTGATAAGGTTCGCGTAATCAGCTTTGATTCTAATTATTCGATGGAACTATGTGGTGGAACACATGTTCAGAATACTGGGGAAATTGGGTTTTTCAAAATAGTGCATGAAAGTTCAGTAGCAGCAGGTATTCGTAGAATCGAGGCACTAACGGCTTTTGGGGCTGAGCAGTGGGTAGTAGAGCAAGAAAGTAAGTTACAAACTGTAGCCACTCTATTGGGTACTTCCAATGAACTTGCGGAATCTATTGAGCGGTTGCAAGCCGATAAAAAAGAGTTAGAGCGCAAAGTTGAAGCCTTGATTCAGGCTAAAGCTACTACCAGTCAACAGACTCTTTTGAACACAGCAGAACAATTGGATAACGGTATTAAATGGATTTATGGTCATATAGAATCCTTTGATATGGATACTATTAAAAACATGGGATACAGTATATTGAATGAATCACCTAATATGACAGTTAGCACTGTATTTACGCATGACGAAGATTCTGGTAAAGTGTTAATACTGGCGACTGTTACCGAGGATCTTATTCAAACAGGATTAAAAGCAGGGGCTATTGTTGGGAAATTAGGACGAATAATTGGCGGCGGTGGCGGTGGTCAGCCTAGTTTAGCAACGGCTGGAGGATCAAAGCCAGAAGCGATACCTGAAGCAATAACGGCTGCAAAGAGTATGCTTACTGACTAAGCTGGTCATTTGGTCCTGTCTATGGGGTTTGTTGAGGTGTTCCATTGCTCAGACCCATAGGTCTGCTTCTTAAGCGTAATTAATTCGGATGAACAGTAGTACTTTATTACTGCCGCATAATTTGAAGAAAATTCGGTATATTATAAGACTATAATAATCGTGATTACTTGAATGACCCATTGATAGTGTACAATTGAATGATAAACCAGAAAAATTCAATGATCTAGTAAATGGTACATAACCAAATAGATATGATTAATATTGCGCCTTTAGGATTAGGCAAAGCGCGCATCAGAAACTTAAGCATCTACTTATTACTGTAAAACACAATAGCATGGCGAAAAAAGCAACATCTGATATCCGATTTGCTCCTACAGGTATGGAAAGCCCTGAGAAAGGTGGAGTCCAAAAAGGGGTCGATTTACCTGCAGCAACCAGAAAAAAGCATAAAAGCCTTGGTTTAACGGCCCAACAGCTCAAAGATATGTACCATCAAATGTATCTGCAGCGACGATTTGAGGAGCGGGCAATGCAACAATATCAAAAAGGTAAATTTGGTGGCTTTTTACACCTATACATAGGTCAAGAAGCTATATCGACTGGGACAGTGTTTGCATTCAATAACGATGATGATATCATAACTGCCTATAGAGATCATGGATGGGGCTTGTGTCGTGGAATTAGTGCGAATGAAGGGATGGCAGAATTGTTTGGTAAAGCCACTGGTTGCTCTGGAGGAAAAGGAGGCTCAATGCACTTTGCCAACGTTAAGGAACATTTTTGGGGTGGTTATGGAATCGTTGGTGGTCACATACCCATCGCAAGTGGACTTGCCTTTGCAAACAAATACAATGCTAATGGACGAATCTCAGCCTGTTTCTTTGGCGATGGGGCTGTCGATCAAGGTGCATTGCATGAAACCATGAATTTGGCTCAGTTATGGAAGCTCCCTACTATATTTGTGGTGGAGAATAATGGATATTCTATGGGAACAGCCGCAAAACGACATACTGTTGCGGAAATTGTTGACCGGGCGAAAGGCTATGGTATGAAATCAGCCATGATCAATGGAATGGATGTTTTTTCTGTGTACGAAAAAATGAAAGAAATTGCAGATGATGTACGTGAACATTCAGAGCCTTGGTTTGTTGAAATTCGTACCTATCGATATCGTGGCCATTCGATGTCGGACCCTCAAAAATATAGAACCAAAGAAGAATTAGAGGAATACCAAAATATAGATCCTATTGAGCGACTTAAATCCTATTTAGTTGCTGAAAAAGTGTGTAATGAGGCCGAGATTAGCTCAATAGAAGAGAGTATCGAAGACGAAGTATTGGCAGCAGTTACCTTTGCCGATGAGTCTCCATTCCCAGACCAGTCGGAATTATATACCGACATGTTTGTCGAAGACAATCCTTATTTTCACGTTTAAAGAATATTACGATGGCAGTTTTACAATTTAGAGAAGCACTTAAGCACGCAATAGATGAAGAAATGTCTCGTGATGAGCGAGTCTTTGTAATGGGGGAAGAAGTAGCTGAATATAATGGAGCATATAAAGTAACGGAAGGCCTGTTGGATAAATACGGGTATCGCCGAGTCATTGATACTCCCATTTCGGAATTGGGTTTTGCTGGGCTTGGGGTAGGGGCCGCCATGAATGGTCTTAGACCAATCGTTGAATTTATGACCTTTAACTTTGCGGTACTTGCTGCAGATCAGATAATAAACCATGCAACTAAGGTAAAATACATGACGGGTGGCCAAGCCGATTGTCCCATTGTTTTTCGTGGCCCAAATGCCTCGGCTGGACAATTAGGAGCGACTCACTCGGTGGCCTATGATTCTATGTATGCCCATTTTCCTGGACTAAAAGTTATCTATGTTTCAGAGCCTAATGACGCAAAAGGATTGATGAAATCAGCCATTAGAGACGAAAATCCTGTTCTTTTTATGGAATCTGAGCAAATGTACGGATTAAAGGGAGAAGTTTCTGATGAAGAAGATTTCATCATACCTATTGGAAAAGGAAAGATTAAACGAGAAGGTTCAGATGTTACTCTCGTTGCACATGGAAAGATGTATCACTTAGCGGTTCAAGCTGCAAATGAATTAGCTAAAGATGGAATTGAGTGTGAAATCATTGACCCAAGAACGGTCAAACCACTAGATTTAGAGTTAATACTGAAGTCAGTTAAAAAAACCAATCGATGCATTGTCATTGATGAAGCACATCCCTTTGCTGGATTTGCTGCTGAAATTGGATTCTTAATTCAACGAGAAGCATTTGATTATTTGGATGCACCGGTACTGCGAGTTTGTTTACCAGATGTCAACGCTCCATTTTCGAAACCATTATTCGATGCATGGTTGCCAAGTCCAAAACAAATTATTGACGCCGTTAAACAGGTAAGCTACTAATATAAACACTGCAAAAAATTAAGCTATGGCCATTAAGATTGAAATGCCCAAACTCAGCGATACCATGGAAGAAGGGGTAATCGCTAAATGGAATGTTAATGAAGGTGATTCGGTATCAGCTGGGGATATCATCGCCGAGGTAGAGACCGATAAAGCAACTATGGACGTTGAAGTATTTGATGCTGGTACTATTCTGAAGATTGTACCGGGTGAAGGAGATGCGGTACCGTTGGGCGGACTTATTGCTATCATTGGTGAAGTTGGAGAAGATATTTCTTCTTTGTTAGATAATGATTCTAGTTCGGCGCCGACTAACTCGTCTCCTGTGGCTGAAGATGATAAAGTCACGAAAGCCGAAGAAGCAATGGCTGCTCCAACAGCCGTTGTAGCCCCATCACAAGGGGACGGCCGAATTAAAGCAAGCCCTTTAGCAAAAAAAATTGCCGCAGATAAAGGAGTGGATTTAAACAGCATCTCTGGTTCTGGCCCTGAGGGAAGAATCGTTAAGAAGGATGTTGAAACGGCACAAAGCGCAACTTCAAGTACACTTACCCGACCTGGAGCTCCTGCGCCAATGGCTTCATCAACAGCTAAGAGTTTCTCTTCATTAGCCTCACAAGAGGTCAAAGTCTCCCAAATGCGTAAAGTCATTGCAAAACGACTCTCAGAAAGTAAATTTACCAATCCGCATTTTTATGAGACCATAGATATTGATATGAAAGCGGCTATTGAAGCAAGAACGCAGCTCAAGGATAAGTTGGACATTAAAATTAGCTTTAATGATATCGTGGTAAAGGCCTCAGCTGTGGCTCTTTCAAGACACCAAGCCATCAATAGTTCTTGGATGGGCGATTCGATAATTGAGCATGGTGATGTACATATCGCAATAGCAGTTGCCATTGATGAAGGTCTAATGACACCAGTACTTAGACACGTAGATCAAAAAGGACTCGTTCAGATTTCTTCAGAAACCCGTGAATTAGCAGGCTTGGCAAGAGACCGAAAATTAGCACCAGAGCAAATGGAGGGAAGTACATTTACTATCAGTAACTTAGGTATGTTTGGAATAGAAGAATTCACCGCAATCATTAATCCTCCAAATGCATGTATTCTTGCCGTAGGTGCTATCCGAGACGTTCCTGTTGTGGAAAATGGTGCGGTTGTGCCAGGTAAACGAATGAAAGTTACCTTATCCAGTGATCACCGAATTGTAGATGGGGCTAAAGCTGCTGAATTCTTGAATACACTTCGTTCACTTATCGAGAATCCACTTTCGATGTTACTCTAAATTTCTATGCTTAAAGGCGTTATACTTGCAGGGGGGACAGGATCTCGTTTATATCCTTTAACCAAGGTAACTAACAAACATCTGTTACCAGTTGGCAATAAACCTATGATTTTTCATCCAATTGAAAAACTCACGGGTCTTGGTATACAGGATATTTTGATTGTCACCGGCACCGAACATATGGGTGATGTGGTGAATTTATTGGGATCTGGTGCCGAGTATAATTGCCGGTTCACCTATAAAGTTCAAGATCAAGCAGGAGGAATTGCACAGGCTTTGGGACTAGCGGAGAACTTTGCAGGACAGGATCCTATTGTGGTTATTCTGGGTGATAACATTTTTGAAGACGATCTCACTACGGCTGCTCGCACATATACAGGTAAGGGCGCTATGATTTTGTTGAAACAGGTGCCCGATCCACAACGATATGGTGTCGCCTTACTAAATGGTGATAAGGTTGTAGAAATCCAAGAAAAACCAGAAAATCCACCTACATCCTTTGCGGTAACAGGTGTCTATTTTTATGATTCTAGAGTGTTTTCAGCCATTCGAGATTTAAAGCCATCGAAGAGAGGTGAGTTAGAAATAACTGACGTAAACAACTACTATATCCGTGAAAATCAAATGAGTAGTGTGTTATTGGGAGGTTGGTGGACGGACGCCGGTACTCCAGAATCTTATCGGTTAGCTAATAAATTGACGATGGAATAATGAAGTTTTTGGTAACGGGTTCTGGTGGACAACTTGGTAATGGGTGGCAAAGGAGTCTAAAAGAACGTTCTACTGATGATTTTATAGCCCTTGATAGAGGGGAGTTAGATATATGTAATGCCGAGAGCATTGCTAAGGCACTCGATATGCATGAACCTGATGTATGTGTTAATACGGCTGCCTACACACAAGTCGATAAAGCAGAAACACAGACCGAGGAAGCTTATCTTGGGAATGTGTTAGGTCCTAAATTGTTGGCCGAAGCTTGTGCTGCAAGAGGGATTCAAATGGTGCACTACTCCACAGATTACGTTTTTTCGGGGAAGCTCACCGATAGGGAGTTATTTGAAGAAGGGTATCCGGAAGATGCACCAACCGACCCTATCAACAGATATGGAGCAACTAAATTTGAAGGCGAGCAGGCAGTATTTAAGGCATTGCCTTCAGCCTTAGTACTTCGAGTTTCATGGTTATGTGGATTGGATGGGAATAATTTTGTTAAGGCTATTATCAACAGAGCTAAGACTATGGGGCAACTAAGGGTGGTTAATGATCAGTTTGGGGTGCCTAGTTTTGTACCAGATGTGGTGGAGCAAAGCCTGTTCTTAATTCACCATAAGCAATTTGGCTTATTTCATTTGGGAAGTGATGGATGTATTAGTTGGTATGATTTTGCTAAGAGAATTATGGAGGATGCCCAGGTTGACATTCCGATAGAGGCAGTTGACAGTTCTGCGTTTCCAACAGTAGCCAAACGCCCTCATTTTTCTAAACTTGCCACTAAGAAGCTGAGCGACTTGGGGATGCCGATCCACTCTTGGGAAATTGGTTGTAAAACCTTAGTATCTGCTTTAAATAATGAGTAATAAGAAGGTATATGCACATTCATGAAACTTCATTACCGGGTGTCAAGCTTCTAGAATTAAAAGCTTTTTCAGATGATCGCGGTTATTTTAAAGAAACCTTTCGAGGTACATGGGCAGCTGATTTAGGACTGGTTCATGCGTTCGTCCAGGATAATATTTCTAGATCTTATCAGGGTACGATCAGAGGGCTTCACTATCAAAAGGAACGCCCTCAAGCCAAACTTGTACAGTGTATTAGCGGTCGCATTTTAGATGTAGCCGTCGATTTACGAAAAAATTCTTCCACTTTTGGACAGTATTACTCGGTAGTTTTATCCGAAAAGAATCACAAACAGTTGTATATTCCTGAGGGATTTGCACATGGATTTTCTGTATTGTCAGATCAAGCGATTGTCCATTATAAGTGCTCCCGATATTATGATAAAGAATCCGAGCGTGGTATCCGCTGGGACGATCCTCTGATCCACATTGACTGGGAGATAAGCAAACCCATTTTGTCTGAAAAAGACCGATGTTTACCGCTTTTTTCATCACTTAAAGAAGAAGATATATTTTTATGAAATTAATAATAACGGGTGGAGCTGGGTTTATTGGCTCTAATTTAATTCTCCATATTTTTGAAAAATATCCTGAGTGGACCATTTATAATATAGATAAACTCACCTATGCCTCGGATCGTAATTACTTGAATCCGATCAAGCATTCTGAGCGTTATCATTTCAAAAAGGTTGACCTCGTAGATCGCCTTGCTGTACAAGAAGTAGTAAAGAGCTATCGTCCAAATGCTGTTATACATTTAGCTGCTGAATCGCATGTAGACAATTCAATTCATGGTCCGGAACCATTCATTCAGTCAAATGTGGTAGGTACCTTTAATATTCTAGAAGAGTGTAGACAACTTTGGGTGCAAGAACCTGAAGAGTTTGCTGGTGCTCGATTTTTGCATGTATCAACGGATGAAGTGTATGGAGAACTTGAAGAGGATGGCTATTTTACTGAGCAGACTCCTTACGCTCCTAACTCTCCCTATTCCGCCTCTAAGGCAGCTAGTGATTTTATTGTTCGTTCGTATTTTCAAACCTACGGGATGAACGTAGTAACCACAAATTGTTCTAACAATTATGGGCCGCATCAACACGATGAAAAATTAATACCGACAGTTATTCGAAGTGCGATGCAGCTCAAAGAGATTCCTATTTATGGAAAAGGCGAAAATATCCGGGATTGGTTATTTGTCAAGGACCATTGTAGTGCAATAGAGGAAGTTTTTTTGACAGGCAGAGCAGGTCAGACTTATAATATTGGGGGAAATAATGAATGGAAGAATATCGATTTGGTTCACAAGATTTGTGAAATCTTAAATAAACACATTGACAAAGGGCCTGAGGGTGATTATAAAAATTTAATCTCTTTTGTTACCGACCGTCTAGGACACGATTTTCGTTATGCTATTGATGCATCGAAAATTAAAGATGAACTGGGCTGGGAACCTAATCCTGATTTCGATGGAATGTTAGAGGAGACAGTAATGTGGTATGTTAATAAGTACAAGTCTTTATTAAAAATCACCGAACAGTCGTAAAATTAAACACTATGTCCGAACGAAAGTATTGGTTGTGTAAATCAGAACCCGACAATTATAGTATTGAGGAATTAGAGGCCGATAAGGTAACACCATGGGATGGTGTTCGAAATTATGGGGCTCGAAATTACATGCGAGATGGGATGAATATCGGAGATTTATGTTTCTTTTATCATTCAAATCAAAAACCACCAGCTATAGTAGGAATTATGAAAGTGGTTACTGAGGCCTACCCGGACGCTTTACAATTCGACCCTGAATCGATGTATTTTGATGAAAAAAGTTCCGAAGTGGAACCGCGTTGGATAAACGTAGATATGGAATTTGTAGAAAAATTCTCGCACCCCATAACTCGTGATCAACTAAAGGAAAAAGAAAGCTTAGCTTCAATGGAGCTGTTTCGTCTAGGTAGGTACTCCATCACTCAGGTAAGTAAGGAAGAGTGGGATACGATAGTGACTTTGAAGAACGGATCTTAGTGGTTATTTTAGGCTGATTATAAATTAAACAGCATGCCCATAAAAACGCAAGAATTACATCTCAGAACCAAAGGCGTACTTCCTATTCAAAAACTTAAATTATTAAGTGCTTCAGGAGTAATTGATAGTGATGACGCATACCCCATTCTAGACGATCAGTATCAACCGAACTCGATTGATTTACGCTTGGGCGAGGTAGCTTATCGCGTTCGCAGTAGTTTTTTACCGGAAAATGAAACCGTTAAACAAAAATTAGAGCGCTTAGAGCAGTATCAGTTTTCACTTAAAGATGGAGCCGTACTTGAAGAAAATGCAGTGTATATTATCCCGCTACTGGAGCGATTAAACTTACCTAAAAGTCATTATGCGCCTAGTAATGGCCCAAAGCTTTTAGCTGATGGTTTAGAAAATGGGGATCCCATTCGACTATTTGCACAAGAAAACTTAAGTGCTAAGGCAAACCCGAAGAGTAGTACGGGTAGATTAGATGTGTTTACTAGGGTGATCACGGACTACTCGCATCGTTTTGAAGAGATTACTCCTGGTTATCAAGGGCCATTGTATGTGGAGGTAGTTCCGAAATCGTTCCCCATCAAGGTTAAAACGGGTCAGCGATTAAATCAACTTCGCATTAGACATGGTTTTGAAGTGCTTTCGGATCAGGATTTGTTACGAATTCATGATCAAGAGCCTATTCTTTTCGATGACACAGGTCTTCCCATGCCTATAGAAACGTTAAAAGTGAATAAAGGTCTGTTCATGAGTGTTCATCTAAAGGGCAAAGAAGGGCAGATAATAGGTTATAAGGCGAAAAAACACAGTAATTATATAGATTTTGAAAAAATCGGTCACTATGCTGTAAATGAATTCTGGGAACCTATTTTAGCAGGTGGCGATTCTATGGTGATCTTAGAACCGGAGAGTTTTTACATATTTGCTTCTAAAGAACGAATACGAGTACCCGCTAAATTAGCTTGTGAAATGATGGCTTATGACACAGGATCAGGGGAATTGAGGACACATTACGCAGGTTTTTTTGATAGTGGATTTGGTGGTACCGTAGTAGACGCTGGTGCTAGAGCAGTTCTAGAAGTTCGATCACATGATGTTCCATTTTTAATAGAAGATGGTCAAACCCTTTTTAGTATGCAGTTTGAACCTAATTCCGAACAGCCTGATACCATGTATGGACGTGAGATCAAGAGTAATTATCAGGGACAAGATTTAAAATTAGGAAAACATTTTAAGGACTCATGAACGTACAATTCTACGTTCATCCATCCCAGATAGAACCCAATACGGTGAAGCTGCAGGGTGCCGAATATATTCATGCTACCCAAGTTCTTCGACTCAGAGAAGGGGATCATTGTGTAGCTACTGATGGATGTGGTCATCGTTACGAGTTGAAATTGGTGTCCCTGACAAAAAAAGAAGCACAGGCTGTAATTGTGCACTCGGAAAGTTTTCCAAAATCACCTGTCCTGCGTGGGGTAGCTATGGGCAGTTTGCATAAAAAAGATCGAATTGAATGGGCTTTGGAAAAAGCAGTAGAACTTGGAGTGGACTATTTTTATATATACCAAGCAGATCATTCTGAGCGGGCTAGATGGAAAAAATCACGATTAGATCAAATTATACTGAGTGCCTCTAAGCAATCTAAGCGAACATGGTTTCCAGAACTTATACTAGCAGACAGTCTCGAGTATATAAAGCAGGATGCTCAACGGCGCAGTCAGGGGATTGACCTTAACCTTTGGGCCGCTCATGAATCAGCTTCGCTCCACTTAAAACCGCCAGAAGCACTAAAAGAAGGATTTAATCTGTTTTTTGTAGGCCCGGAGGGTGGATTTAGTAAGAATGAGCTGAGTTGGTTTGAGCATGAGAACATCCCTCGATTTTTTTTAGGCGACCAATTTACCGATGGTGGTGTATTGCGTGCAGAAACCGCTCTTATCACTATTTTAGCGAAGTATTTTTAAGCTGAGCAATAGTTTTAGTCAATGAGCTTGAATCACGCATCTAATTATTTGCTCAACCAACAGTTTCATTTAGTTGATCCTTCTGAACTATTTCGTCTGATCCTTCTTCCGCATCTTGTGATGAATCTTCATCTGACCTGTATGGTAAATGTTCGAAGTCCTCAAAATAATCCTCCTTAAGCTCCTTGTGACTAGATGGAGTAAGATAATCTTTGTCAAACTGGGTGATTAGCGGTGGATGCACGGTTAATGCGCGTAAAAATGGAGGGTAATAACAACTAGCTAGGACCATCAAATCTTCTAAAAGGTTTGTTTCTTCAGATAAAAACTTAAAAATGCGGTCTACAGGACTGTTTTTGAATAAACTTCGAAATATTTTACGGCTATCGGGTACATTTGTAGCTAAAACGCGTAACAACAGAAGGTCGTAATATCTGAATCGATAAGAGGATGCGGTAGGAATGGGAGGCCTTTCACCCTTTACTAAAGCTTGGGCACATTTTTCTGAGTATTTATGAACCCGGCTAAATGTGTACCCCGTACTTGGTTTAGTAAAGCCACCAACAGTACCTAAGTTCATAATTCGTGAAGAATACAGAGGTGTGTGAGGTCGATCATCCATCGGAATTTCACCGTATTCTTTTCTTCTTATGGAATAATTCTCCTTAGTTAAGCCATATTTTTCTTTAAGATAACGGCGGATTTTTTTCTTGTATTGATTCTTTTTTAATGGGTTGGCGGAAAAAATGGTGTATTCTACCAACGCCCGATTTTTTTTGAATGGCAACACATACATAAATGCAAAACCATCATTAAAGTCGCTGTCCACATCCATTAATGTGAAGGTTTTCTTATCAAAGACTTTCTCATCTGTTTTAATTTCAATGCCTAAAAAATGTTGGATTAACGGATACTTACGAGCACTAGGATCATAATGACTTGGCATGAAAATGCTTTGGAAAATGTAGTCGGCTAAGTAGGTATTACTATCCTTTGTGATGAGGGCTGCTTTCGAAGAATTAGAGGAAAAATCTAAAATACTTTCCTCAAGTAAATCTACATTGGGTGCTTTTTGAAGAGTTCTTAGAATGGTTTCTTTATAATCACTTTCTTTTACGCAAAAATAAAGATGTTCTTTAAGAGATAATTCAGAGCTAAAATCAAGAGCAGAAAAGTGACTATTCTTCCAGGTACGATGAGCGATGTCCGCAAAAGGGTGGTCTTTTTTACCCCAAAAGCACCAGGTTTTGTGATTATTTGGCGCAAAAGAGTTGTCAATAAGTAAAATTTGACCAGTATAGTTTTTCTTGACTAAATGCCATGCGAGACTTAGACCCGAAAGGCCTGCACCTGCTATAATAATATCATATCTTTTTGATTCAGGCATAACAGCTATAACACTCCTAGTCCACTATGATTAACCAACCGAGCTAATATAGAGATAGTTTACTTCAGTCTATATTATCCATAAACTACTAAAGAAAAACAAAACAATATCGTTCATTAATACAGACCATGAAAGTAATAGATTTGCGAAGTGATACCGTTACTAAGCCTACACAGCAAATGAAACAAGTAATGTTGGAGGCAGAGGTAGGAGATGATGTATTTGGAGAAGACCTGGTAACAAATAAATTTCAAGCCAAAATGGCTACTCTATTTGGTATGGAAGCTGGGTTGTATGTGCCTAGTGGAACCATGAGTAATCAGTTAGCTTTAAAGGTGCTAACTCAGCCATCCAATGAGGTATTAATAGAAAGTAAGGGTCATATACTACAGTATGAAACGGGTGGTGCTTCCTCACTGTCTTCGGTCCAACTTTTTCCCCTTCAAGGTTACTCGGGCAAATTAAGCTCTGAGCAAATATCCCCTGCGGTCAGAGGGGTTTACGATTGGGAGCCTGAAACCAAAGTTGTTTGTATTGAACACAGTACGAATAAGGGGGGAGGAACGGTTTACTCGTTGGATGAACTTAGATCCATAAAACAGGAGTGTGAAAGGCACAATCTATACGTACACGTGGACGGGGCGCGTATATGGAATGCGCTTGTGGCTACAGGACAAAAACCTCACGATATAGGGCAAATAGCTGATACACTTTCGATTTGTTTCAGTAAAGGATTGGGAGCTCCAGTAGGATCTATGCTGCTTGCATCCACCAACAACATAGCAAAAGCTAGAAGATTTCGTAAAATGTGGGGTGGTGGGATGAGGCAAATAGGCTTATTGACCGCCGCAGCCGATTATGCCGTTGAGCATCACTGGCCTAAATTGGCTTTGGATCACGAACATGCCAAAACCTTTGCCCAAACAATTGCTGAGACTTCTGCACTTCAAATCGATCTAGACAGCGTTCAAACCAATATTGTACTTTTTGATACGGGTGACCGAACCGCTATCGAGGTGCTTGAAATTTTTGGACAACATGGAATAAAAATGGTTCCTTTTGGACCATCAACAGTACGTGCAACCTTCCATTTTCAGATAGAAGAAGCAGATGTAAATAGACTCTTAGAGGTAACTAGACACTGTTTCAATACATAAATTAAACTACCTGAAACAGGTTGATGTATCCTCAAATAGGTTGAAAAATTTTAAAAAATTTCGAGCAAGAGGTCTAATTTTTCTACTGAACTATCGATTAATTCCTTAGATATAGTTAGTGGGGGTACAATCCGAATAGCATTACCACCCGCTGAATTACTCAGCACTCCTAACTCAGCCCATTTATCCACAATGGGGCGGGTTGGTTGATTAAATTCCAACCCTATCATAAGTCCCATTCCACGCACTTCTGTAATACATGGGCGTTTATCTGCTAAGATTCTAAGTTTAGTCATAAAATAGGCCCCAAGTTTACTTGCCCGTTGGCAGAGCTCCTCATCTTCAATAATAGACAAGACTTCCAAAGCCACTGAACAAGCAAATGGGTTTCCCCCAAAGGTAGTACCATGGTCACCATAACCGAATGCCGTTGCTACCTGTTCACTAGCAATCAATGCCCCGATAGGTATACCTCCCGCTAGTGCTTTGGCAGTGGCTACCATGTCTGGTTGTATATCAAAGTGTTCGTATGCCCACATTTTACCAGTTCTACCAATTCCCGTTTGCACCTCATCTATAATGAGTAAGATATTTCGTTCCCTGCAGTGTTGGGATAATGCTTGCACGAAATTGTATTCAGCTAGGTGAACACCGCTATTACCTTGGATAAGTTCTAATGCAATTGCAATAGTGTCCTCATTTGTATGCTCAATTACCTCTTCAATTTGGTTGAATTTGGCTTGTGTGAATCCGGCTGGAAGTGGAGCGTAGCCTTCTTGATATTTGGTGGAACTCATAGTAAGAGTACTCAAGGTTCTGCCGTGAAAACCATTACTTAGCGAAAGTATTGATCCCTTTTTTCCTTGGATTTGCCCCCATTTTCTTGCCAATTTGAGGCAGCTTTCCATGGCCTCAGCTCCAGAACTACAAAAGAAAACACGATCTAATCCAGTGAGTTCGGTGAGCTTTTTTGCCAGCAATGACTGAGCCTCTGAGTAATAGAAATTAGAAAAGTGAAGAGGAGAAATCGCCGCACTTTGTATGGCTTTTACCACCCTTGGATGGGCATGCCCTACATTATTTACAGCTATTCCAGCCAGCAAGTCTATGTATTCATTGCCTTCGTTGTCCCACACTTTAGCACCTTGGCCACGGTTAATCGTTATGGGGAAACGATTATAGACTTGTATGTGGTGTTTATGTTCAAGGTCTTGGGCAAAGTCTGTGTGGGCCGTTATTGTAGAATCGGCTTCTATATTGTCTGGGGTAATACTATTTGAAGTTGACAAGGAATGCGAATTACAAGGAGTGAGTGTTATGAGAGTAACTATTACTAGAACAGTTTAGCCAAAATAAACAAAGAGTAAAACCCTTAGTACTCATTTAGTTAAATAAATTTTGACTCTTCACATAAACTACATATTACCCCTATAATTTGGGATAGTAACAACAAGAAAGTCATGAAGCAAGAACCATACAAAAAACCAACAAACACTAACCAATACAAAGCTAGGGTAGCCATGATACCTATTATAACTAAGCCAATAATATTAGTCCTTGTTCTATTTACGACTCATGTTTTGGCACAAAATACTCAGCTACAAACCGTACAACAATCTAGCATAAAAATACAAGGGACTTCAACTATACATGATTGGGAATCTGTGGTCAAAGAAGTTGAAATTGCAGCCAGCTTCTCCAAACAAGGTGGTCTTTGGATCGGGGTTGAACAACTTTCTGTGAACATGCCAGTTCGATCTATTGAAAGTGGTAAAAAACTCATGAACTCCAAAACATATGAGGCGCTAAACGCCAAGGATTATCCAATTATTACTTTTCAATTTAAGGAGACGATGGCTTTAACAGATACTGAGATAAAGGTATTTGGCAGCCTTAGTATTGCTGGTGTAACTAATGAGATTGAGCTTTCAGCAAACTATATACTAAATGACCAAGAAATTACTATATCCGGTCTCTATCCTTTGAATATGAGGGATTTTGGTATAGATCCTCCCACGGCTATGGTGGGATCTATTAAAACTGGAGAGCTGGTAGAACTTAGTTATGATATAACATTTGTATCCAATCAATAATCATCTCAACTAACCAATGATAATCCAAAATGAGGTAAAACTATGAAATCAATTAAGCTAGTAAAAACACTTCTCATTCTTCTGAGCGCAGGTTCTGTGTCAGGTGCTTACGCACAGACCACAGACATTCAATTCACCACTAACCCTGGGAAGGATAGCTGGGGTGTATTTGAGGTGCCAAAGTCAGAATTAACTCCATACAACGGCTTAAATATAAAGGTAGGAGGAGATTTTGCCCTTCAATTTCAAGGGATAAGTCAAAGTAATTCTGGTGATAGCCTTGGTACTTTATCGAACAACTTTAACTTACCAACGGCTAATTTGAACATCGACGTACAACTAGAGGATGGAGTGAAGATGCATCTGAGAACCTATCTTTCCTCTCGTCACCACACCGAAGCTTATGTAAAGGGTGGATACATGCAAATAGACAAGCTAGACTTTATTCAAGAAGGGCTCTTTGAAGATCTAATGAAGTCTTTACGAATACGAGTCGGGATGGATCAAATCAACTATGGCGATGCACAATTCCGTCGCTCAGATAACGCAGCTGCCATTTTAAATCCATTTGTGGGTAATTATCTTATGGATTCATTCACTACAGAACCCTTCATGGAGATTAGCTATTTAAACAATGGCATTATCGGAGTCATTGGTGCTACGAATGGGCGATTAAATCAAAGCCCAACACCTGGTGATGATGGATTCGTACTATTCGCTAAGGCGGGATACGATACACAAATTAATCAGGACTTACGAATTCGATTAACGGCTTCACTATATAATAGTAATGACAAAGGGACTCGTGACTACATCTACGGTGGTGACCGTGCTGGATCTAGATATTATAAGGTATTAGACGGTGGAGACTTCTCTGGGCGTTTTAACCCTAGATATGCCTATCACACCGCCTTGCAAGTTAATCCATACGTAGAATTCCAAGGTCTTGAATTCTTCGGACTGGTTGAACTCGTCAACAATGGCGATAGTGATGTGGGTGGTGGTTATACTCATGTAGGAGCTGAACTTCTCTATCACCTAGGGGCTAACAAAGATGCCTATTTTGGTGCGCGATATAATTCGGTAAATGGTGAGCAAACTGATGCATCTGCTACCACTGAAATTACCAGATTAAACGTAGGTGCAGGGTGGTTTATGACCGACAATGTATTGACCAAACTTGAATATGTTCAGCAAAACTACGACGGGGCCGCATTTGATGGAGGACTATTTCAAGCAGCTGAGTTCAGTGGTATCATGGTTGAAGCGGTAATTAGTTTCTAGCATTCTAACACACAATGATGACCTTTAAAGGCAGCTCCAGACAGGGCTGCCTTTTTTTACTTGGGATTAACGTAATTGGAGACCCTTTATGCTTGCCAAGATAAAAATCTCCACCTGAAGCTCATCGTCCACTTGAATAAGCCCAAAGAAAGGACTTGGAGGGGTAATACCGAAGTCACTCATACGTAAAACTACTTTTGCATGGCCCAAATGTACCTTTTGCTCGATATTTTTGGCCATCGTATAGTTCACAGGGATTTGATAAGTACGATTTATTCCTGCTAACTGAATAGATACCTTGGTTTCCAACTGTCCTGGCTTAGATGGGTAAACAGTCAAGCTAGAAGGGATAATGTCAATAAATGGAAATTGGTCGGATTGCAGACTTTTCCGGAAATCACGGTTAATTCCGTTACCCCCACAATCAAAGTTATCTACCGCCACCTGTAATAGTACAGAATCCAGAAGAATAGTGGATGTTGACTGTTCAAATTGAATGTATTGAGGTACTTCTGATTGGATAGAAGACTTCATGGAATTCCAAAAACTGATGGAATCCAAAGATGGATGATTCAAAGAATGATTATCCAAAGAAGAAGTTGGTAAAGGATGCTTAAATAAAGTGGATACTTTTTCAGATGTAGGGATTGAACAGGTAAAAGGTCTCATAGAGGTTTTACCATATATTTCAGTGTGGAAGGTATAGCTAACCTGTATGGTATTAGTACTATCAGTAGTATGGGCTAGGACGGTAGGATTGGAATATAAAAGCAAACATTGTAGAACTAGACTTGGTAGAATTTTAATCAAACTCCATGTTATTACAACGCTATAATGAATGGCCTTGATTTTTCTATTGAATAAAATTGTGCGTTCCATTCCTCTTAAATTTGCAGTATCATTACCGGAAAGCTTAGTAAGCATTCTATGTCTCCATAAAAGGTAGTGAATGGAAACATTCCATGCGTAGAACATTATTCAATTATACCTCACTTACACTCAATTTTAATTATTACCTAGCACTATGACAGATCTCAAAACCTTGGTCCAAGCAGCTGAAGAAATTGCTAAAATCGGAGGAGCTCATACTCTTAACTATTTTAAAAAAGAGGTAGAAGTCATTTCAAAAGCGGATGATTCGCCTGTCACTATTGCAGATCGTGAAACGGAAATGGTGATTAGAGAAGAAATTGAAAAAAGGTTTCCGGATCATGGTATAATTGGCGAAGAGTATGGGATTACCCGCCCAGATGCATCTATTCAGTGGGTATTAGATCCTATTGATGGGACTAAGTCCTTTATTCATGGAATTCCTTTTTATACTACCTTAATAGGAATAATGATTGATAAAGAGCCCATGGTTGGGGTTATCAATGCTCCTGCATTAGACGAATGTTGTGTAGCCGGTAAAGGTTTAGGGGCTTATTTCAACGGAAAGCCTTGTTCGGTGAGAGAGACCAAAGAAATGAGCGAGGCCACATTACTTGTAACCGAAATAAAAAGGTTCCAGGATGTTGGTAAAGAAGAAGAATTTCAGGAGTTAATGGCTAAAACAAAACTTCATAGGACATGGGGTGATGCCTATGGCCATATGATGGTTGCTATTGGTAGAGCGGATATTATGTTTGATCCTGTACTTAACCTATGGGATGCGGCTGCTTTATTACCCGTTGTTAAGGAAGCAGGGGGTGTATTTAGCGATGTTCACGGAGTTGAAACCATCCACTCAGGAAATGGCTATTCCACCAATCCTCACTTACACCCAGAATTAAAAGCTCTATTTGCACGCCATCGAGCTCAAAAGGGAGAGTAGTTGTTTGGGCTTAGCCTTGTTTACGCTTATTGAACAATAAAGTAATTTAGGCTTGCCTGATCCATTTATATAATTCTTTAAAGGTTGGTTTTTTGCCATACATAAGAATGCCAGTACGATAAATACGTGCGGCTAGTAATAGCATACCAATCAAACTGAGAATGAGCAATAGGATAGAGAGCAGTACTTCCCAAAATGGGACATTAGACACCAACATTCGGGTAACCATGTTAATGGGTGAGGTCAAGGGAAATAGTGATGCCACAATAGCAAAAGTAGAATCTGGAGCCTCAGCAATTCTGAAATTGAGCATATACCCTAACAAAATTGGAAGCATTACTGGCGTCATGAATTGTTGAGAATCTTGCTCGGAATCTACAGCCGCACCGATGGCAGCAAATATGGAACTGTACATTAAAAAGCCCAGTACAAAAAACACGAAAAAGAAGAGAATAAATAATGGATCAACGCTGAATTGTTCTAAAAAACTTAGGTCAATATCCGATGGTACATTTGCTACTGCTCCAGTAGCATCCAGAGCGGACACACTGTTCTGAAGATCTCCCATTCGTTGATTAATGAAGAACTGAGCTACAGGAGCTGCAAGGATGGTAACTCCAGCATAGGTGGCAATCCACAAACTGAATTGAGTTAGCGCTACCAAACAAACACCAAGTAGCTTACCTAACATCAACTCAATAGGTTTAACAGAGGAGGTTATTATTTCTACTATTCGCGATGTTTTCTCTTCAATTACGCTGCGCATTAAAATGGCTCCATAACCGAATAGGCCAATAAAGATAAACACACCAATAAGTATCCCACCTATACTACTTAAAAAGGCATTGCTTTGTTCATCAACGCCAGCCTCATTCAATCTCCTATTTTCTAAAGCAGGTCGTTCTTCAAATATCTCAATAATAGCTTCTGACACCTCATTATCTTCTAGGCGTATTTGACGGGTGACATCACGTATGTCGGACCGAAGAGATTCGAAAAAAGTGATACCACCTGCACCATTATGCACAAAGGTGGCAGGAGTTCCTTCACTTAAAAAGCTTCGATCAAATAATACATATCCATCAAGTTCGTCCGCCATAATTTGATCACGTATTTCATCAATAGACTGACTGGCAGTAATGGGTAGATATCTGGTCGCATTCAGCTGGGTTAAAGGTTCTAGTAATCGCCCGGTTTCATCAATAACTACTACTTGTTTTGGTGCTTCGTTATCAGAAACAGTCATGAATATGATAAAACCCATGAAACCTAATATCAGAAGAGGGGTAAGGAAAGTAGAAAGCAAAAATGATTTGGTTTGAACCCTTGTAGAGTATTCTCGTTTTATAATGAGCCAAATTTTTGAAGAATTAATCATATCTGGTGTATTGAATGTATAATGGGGTTATTTAATCATCTTGCTAAGTTAATCAGCAACTTTGGTATCCTTCACCGTGCTAAAGAAGATATCTTGCAGGCTAGGTTGAACAATTTCGAATCGTTGGATCTCAGCTTGAGCTATGGCAACTTGTAATATATTCTGAGCCGAGGCACCCTCTAATAATCGTATTTCTGCAAAATTAGTTGAACGGTTGTTGATTCTAACTCCTTCTAATTCATTTAAAAATTCAGAATCTCCCACGAAATCTAACAGTATTGTATTGTTTCCAAAGCTTTGTTTTATTGACCGTAGATTTCCTTGCAGTACTGCTTTACCTTGATTAAACAGACAGATATCATCGCACATTTGCTCGACCTGTTCCATTCTATGAGTAGAAAAGAGGATGGTTTTTCCTCGCTTTTTTTCCTCTAGTATTATATCTTTAAGCATTTCTGAATTGATAGGGTCTAATCCGCTAAAAGGCTCATCAAATATGTAGATTTCTGGGTCGTGAGCAACAGTGGCTATGAACTGTATTTTTTGTGACATGCCTTTAGAAAGCTCGGATATTTCCTTCTTTTTCCAAGTGCTAGCCTCAAATCGATCTAACCAAAAATCAATCGCATTCTTAGCAGCTTGGTGGCTTAAACCCTTTAATTGTGCTAGATACATGAGTTGGTCAAAAACTTTCATTTTCTTGTACAAACCACGTTCCTCGGGGAGGTACCCAATGCGTTCCTGACTTTTTGGGCTAGCTGGTTCTCCCAATATGCTAATGGAACCTGTATCTGGGTTTAAAATATGATTAATCATCCTGATCGTCGTGGTTTTCCCCGCCCCATTGGGTCCCAGTAAACCGAAAATTTGCCCTTTTTCTACTTCAAAACTAACTTGGTTAACAGCGGTTGCTTTTCCGAAATGTTTACTCACATTTTGAACATCAATAACTAGGGACATGATAAATGATTATATTGGTTAGTATATGAATGAAAAATACGTATTATCTACTGTAAAGTCTTAAGTTTATGACTATTGTTCACATAAGTGCGGAATGTTATCCCGCTGCTAAAGCTGGTGGACTGGGTGATGTAGTTGGTGCACTACCTAAGTATCAAAGTAGAGGGAATGACCGTGCCATTGTTTGTATGCCTCACTATCATACATCTTGGCTACTGAAGGCCAATAAAACCCTAATCGATATTGCTACCTGTCAAATGGGTGCTGTGAAGGTGCCGTATAATGTGTATGAAATCAAAGAATCCTTAGGTTTCAGCCTCTATACCTTTGATATACCGGGCTACACAGATAGACCTGGAATATACTTAGATCCTGATTCTGGGCATGGGTATTGGGACGAATTCGAGCGAGCCTTGAGCGTTCAGATAGCTGTGTTAGATACTTTGGTGCGTTGGGATTTACAGCCTGATGTACTTCACTGTCATGATCATCATACAGGCTTAATTCCTTTTATGGCTCAACAGTGTAGGGCATTTAGATCGTTATCCAATACCCCTAGTATTATCACGGTACATAATGCCGAATATCATGGAAATCAGGATATGGGGAAACGATTTTTAATGCCAGATTTTGACGGAATACAAACGGGTTTGTTAGAATGGGCTGGAGAATTAAATCCACTGGCCTGTGGGTTAAAGTGCGCTTGGAAAATAAGTACGGTATCACCAAGCTATATGGAAGAATTACGTTCCGATAGTAATGGGTTAGAGTTTCTATTTCAATTGGAGGCAGGAAAATCCATTGGGTTTTTAAATGGAATCGATCCTGAGGTGTGGAATCCTGCAACGGATACCTATTTAGATCAGCAT
>Ga0233432_10000742_pt1 | contig 31381 bp, 63 predicted proteins | sample SI_122_August201_6_FD_179870 | JGI IMG/M metagenome (GOLD analysis project Ga0233432, IMG submission 179870) | Seawater microbial communities from Saanich Inlet, British Columbia, Canada - SI_122_August2016_10_MG | ecosystem: Environmental > Aquatic > Marine > Inlet | place: Canada: British... | reverse complement strand
TTGATGCTAAAGCTGACGAGGTAAATGGCTAAAAAAAAAGGTAATCTATTTGGTGCAACTATTGAATACACTAAAACAACCAAAGGAACTTCTATTGGTAGAAAGCCAATAACAAGTACAATGAATAAAAACAAACGAAGACAACGAGGGAAAGGAAAAAATCGTGGACAAGGTAAATGAAATTGGAGAGAATACATTTTTAAAACTAAGACAACAGAGAGATCAAGCAAGATCAGAATGTGATCAAGCTAAGATTCAAAGAGATGTAGCTTTAAGAAAATTAAATAAGGCTTTACAGATCGCTAAAGATTTAAGGAAATTAGTAGAGCATGGAAACTAAAAGGCCTAACTTTTATCCGAATGGCGAGGTAATAGATTATTCTTTACCTCAATCATTTACTAAAGCATTAAAAGGAAATAGCTGTGGAGATTGTGGACTCTACAGTAACAAGTGGTCATTCTGTGGTAAGTGGGGTTCTAAAGGAGTTAAAGATACTTATGTTTGCCACGAGTGGAGAAAAAGACACTTCAAGAGATAAAACTTCAAATTTAGATTGTTGTATGATATTTAGTTTATTATGGCTAAATATAAAAACAAAACTGTGAAACTTAACAAACCTATGCGTGGAGATGTTAAGAAGTTTAAAGTATTTGTAAAAGATAGATCATCTGGCAGAGTTAAAAAGGTTAATTTTGGCTCTAAGGAAATGTCAATTAAGAAACATATTCCAGCAAGAAAGAGATCATTCATGGCTCGTATGGGTGGAGTTCTTAAAAAGGTAAGAGGCCAAAAGACTCTATCTCCAGCATATTGGAGTATCAGAGCATGGCAGAAAGGTTTTAAATTATGATTGATAAATACATTGTAAAATTTTTATCAGCTATAGATAAATTCTGTGAGGGTCTTGCAAAGACATTAACTAAAAAGAAAAAAAGATGAGAGATACTAAAGTTTTAGAATCGTTTAAAAAACACTCAGAGAAGAAGTTAAAAGAAATGAATATATTTAAGAACTTAAAACAAGAAGTAAATCATGGTGCTAATGGCACTCAACAATATGTAATTAAAAAAGGTATTAACAAAGGTAAAGTTGCTAAATGAGGATTAACATGAATTATTATTTTACAGGTAGTATCATTATTGCATTTATCTTACTAACTTTATTGGTTGCACCATTATGAAAATATCTGACAATACATCTGTTGCTATGCCAATTAAAAACATGGTTGGTATAGTTGTTGCTGTTGCTATGGGTGTCTTTGCCTACACAGAAGTTACTGCAAGACTAACAAGCCTTGAAACATCAAGAGAATTATTCCAAGCTGATTTACTTAAAAAATCTGAGCAACTTCCAACTGATCAAGAACAATATATGTTGATAGAAGATTTATATAAGACAACAGAAAAATTAGAATTAACTCAAGAACAAAACATGACGAATAAAGTTAATATACAATTTTTAAGAGATCAATTAGATAAAGCGTTAGCTGATGTTGAAGATTTAAAAGATAAGGTAAGACAAAATGGAAACAATTATTAGTAGTGTGGTTGCATTGTGTATGTTTGTTGCTGGAGAGTTAAAAGAACATAGAATCCAAGAGAAAATGTCTGATTGTTTAAAAGGTAAAAGAGAAGCAGAAAGAAATTCTAGTAAATCAATCGAGTGGAAATGTGGGAAAGTACAAGCTGAATTAGAAGAAAATATAGATGGCAGTAAATCTATTAAAAAGATAGTGTCTAAACAATGAAATTTATTTTAATATTTTCTCTCTGCTCTGCAATTACAGGATATTGCCAGAACCCTATAACAGTTCAAAAAGAATTTAACTCATGGACAGAATGTGTTAAGGGTGGAGCAGAAGTTACTATAATAACCACAGAAAATTATTCAGAAAGATTTAACAAGGAAAAATTATACATATCTTACTTTTGTAATGAAAATAACTCTGACAAAACCCCAGCTTAAAGTATCATCAAGCAAATCAAGGTTCAGAGTCTTAATATCAGGTCGTAGATTTGGTAAGACTTATTTAGCTGTAACTGAAATGATGAAGTATGCGTGTCAACCAAATAGAAGAATTTGGTATGTAGCACCTACATTTAAAATGGCTAAAGAGATTGTCTGGGGAACTCTTAAAGAAATGCTTAATCAGTTTAATTGGATTGAGGATATTAACGAAACTACAATGACAATAACTATTAGAAAAACTAATAGTCAAATATCATTAAAGGGTGCAGATAATTATGATTCACTTAGAGGTACAGGATTAGACTTTTTAATCTTAGATGAGTTTGCAGATATAGATAAGCGTACTTGGTATGAGGTATTGAGAGCAAGTATATCTGATAGATTAGGCCATGTACTATTTTGTGGAACACCTAAAGGTTATGGTAATTGGAGTTATGAATTATATCTTAAAGGTAAGCAAGACAATGAATGGGATAGTTTTCAATACACCACAATACAAGGTGGAATGGTATCAGCAGATGAAATAGAACAAGCTAAACAAGATATTGATATTAGAACTTTTAGACAAGAGTTTGAGGGTACATTTGAGAACTATGCTGGTAGTGTTTATTATAACTTCCACCCTGTAGATAATGTTGTTAAACGACAGATAGATTGGGAAAAACCTTTACATATAGGAATGGACTTTAACGTTGACCCAATGAGTGCTTGTGTAGGGCAAATAGAAAAAGATAAAGTTTATTTTGTAGATGAGGTTATCATTTATGGAAGTAATACTGATGAAATGGTGCAAGAATTAAGAGATCGTTATGGAACTAAAATGCAAATATTTATATATCCTGACCCAGCCTCTAAACAACGTAAGACTTCTGCTGGTGGTAGAACTGATTTATCTATTTTGCAGAACGCTGGATTTAAAGTTAAAGTAAAACACAAACACCCAGCAATACGAGATAGAGTCAATGCTGTGAACAGTAGGCTTAAAGATTCTAATGGCGAAAGACATATTTTTGTTTCACATTCTTGCAAAACGCTGATAAAAGGGTTACAAAGACAAATATACAAGGAGAATACAAATATTCCTGATAAGGAAGATGGATTCGATCATATGAATGACGCACTAGGTTATATGATTGATTATTTAAAACCATTAACTACTCAGGCAAGATTTAACTCTCCAACAAGATGGACAATGAAGTAATTTATGGCATACACTAGAGATCAAGCATTAGATACACACAAAGACTATTCTGAAACAGTTAATAATTGGGAGTATTATATTAGATCATACAATGGTGGCTATGATTACATGATAGGCCAATACTTAAACAGATATAATTTAGAATTAGATAACGAGTTCAATCAAAGACTTGCAAACACTCCTTGTGATAACCATTGTAAAAATATTATTCAAATTTATTCATCATTCTTATTTAGAGTTAGACCAAGTAGAGATTTTGGTTCTATGCAAGATGAACCTAGTTTAGAATCATTCTTAAAAGATGCTGATCTTGAGGGTAACAATTTAAACTCTGTAATTAAACAAGCACAAAACTATGCGTCTATTTATGGTCATTGTTTTATGATGTTAGATAAACCTAATGTAACTACAAACACTAGAGCAGAAGAATTAGATCAAGATATTAGACCATACTTATCAATCGTAACTCCTGAGAATGTTTTAGATTGGAACTTTGAAAGACAAGTAAATGGTAAGTACGAATTAAACTATTTAAAAGTTAGAGAAGAAGTAGATAGAAATGGTGGTACATACATGAGAATTTGGTATCCTGATAAAATTGATACTATCTACATGCAAGAAAGAGATGAGCCTAGATTAATAGATAGTGTTCCAAATATGATTGGTAAAATACCAGCAGTTATTTTATACAATGCTAAATCTCACAAGAGAGGAATTGGTCAATCAGATTTAACTGACATAGCTGATCTACAAAAATCTATTTACAATGAATACTCTGAAATGGAACAACTAATCAGATTAACTAACCACCCATCATTAGTTAAAACTCCAAGTGTAAATGCAAGTGCTGGTGCTGGTGCAGTAATAGAAATGCCTGACGAATTAGAGCCAAACTTAAAACCATATTTACTTCAACCATCTGGCCAGAACTTACAAGCTATTATGGAGTCTATAAATAGCAAAGTAGATTCTATAAATAGAATTGCACATACAGGTGCTGTTAGAACTCAAAAGACAGGAATAACATCTGGTGTTGCACTACAAACAGAATTTGAATTATTAAATGCTAGACTATCAGAGAAAGCTGACAACTTACAAATAGCAGAAGAACAACTATTTAGATTATATGCTTTATTTCAAAATGCTACATTCGATGGAGAAATTAACTATCCTGATTCATTTAATATTAGAGATTACGCAAGTGATCTTATGTACTTCCAACAAGCTAAATCATTAGATATTGGTTCTCCAACATTTGCAAAAGAAGTTGATAAAGAAATTGCTAGAGCAGTTATTGATGATGATACAAAACTAAACGAAATCTTTGACGAGATAGATGCACAAGCAGAAGTAGGTCAGTTCACACAAGACGAACCAGCACAAGAAGATCAAGAAGTAGAACAAGAGCAGATATAAAAAAGGCGACCATATAGATCGCCTCTTTCATTAGTTAATTAATTATTAATCAGGTCTTGAAGTCATATAGGCTTTTATACCAGCATCTCTAAAAATTTTAGCATAAGCAGATGCACCCTCCTCTTTACAATCCATAGATTGACCATGATGGTTAGATGGATTATTAAGATAAAGGCCTTTTGGATAGTGTTTTCTGAAACCAATTTCTTGTAATTGTTTTCCAATTTTAGAATTTGATCTTACATCATAAATAACAACACCAGCAAAACCACAATACATTGGTTCTCCATATTCATTACCACCCGTGTTTTTATTCCAATCTTCTAAAAATTTTATAACAGCTTTTTTAGAAGCATCTATTCCATTTTTGTGCATTGATATTATATTCATATTCTCTCCTTTGTTTATTTATATATAAAATTTATAAAATATTGATATAAAGGTCAAATAAAATATAACCTAGCAAACACTAGATTTTTGACAGAACAAAATTAGAACAAATGGCAGATATAGTAAAAGACGCAACATTTTATAGAATCAAGCAAATAGAACTTGCAGAAGCTGAATATTACAAATCATTAATCACAACATTAGATAGAATAGAACGAGAAGTAGTATCTCTTGCTAATGGACTTCCTTTAACAGATGGCAAGTTAATAGAACTACAATCAGCTATTGCTATAAGGCCACAAATAAAAGCTATCTTGGAAAGAGAATATCTTAAATGGTCAGATACAGTTGTTAGAGAGGGTTTTAATAAACAAGCTAAACGAATTGAAAAAGCATTTAAAAGAATTGGTAATATTCCTGTAGAGTTTCAAGAACTTACAAAAGGCGATCTAGCATTAGTTAAAAATCTAAAGCAACAATACTTTACGCAATTTAAAGATGTATCTAATACATTTACAAGACGACTATCAGAAAAGGTTTATCAGAATACATTAGTTGGTAGCGAGTTTGCAGTATTAGAAAAGGAACTTAGACAAACAATAAATGGTATTTATGCGAGTTCAGATGACCCTGAAATACAGAGATTAATTAATTATATAAATAAGAATAAGTTTGATAAATCAAAACAAGCACTAGTTGATAAGTCTATCCAAACTCTACAATCTAAGTTTGCAAGAGATAGGGCTGGAGAAAATATGAAAAGATATGCTGGTCAAATACTAAACGACTCATTAAGAGATTTTGATGCAACCCTTAACTTTAATAAATCCCAAGATGCTGGTTTAACTTTTGTTAAATATTATGGAGATGTAATACCTACCACTAGGGATATTTGCAGAAATTTAATATCTGGTGTATATGATAAGAGGAAAAGTGGACTTTTCACAGTTGATGAAGTCAGATCACTTTGGACAAGTAGAAGTTGGTCAGGTAAAAAATCTGGCAACCCTTTAATAGTTCGAGGTGGTTATAATTGTCGTCATCAATGGTCTTATGTCAATCCTGATTGGTATGACAGCAAAGGCGAACTAATAATATAACTAGGAGAAAACAATGTCCGAAGAACAAACAAATGTTGCACCAGAAGTAGCAACTGAAACTAAAGAAGAAGTAAAAGCTGAAGAAATAAAACAGAATACTTTTACTCAAGAACAATTAGACAACATAATTAAATCAAGACTTGAAGCAGAGAAGAATAAGTATGAGAAGAAACTTCAAGAAGAAGAAAGCCAGAAAGCTGAACTTTTAAAAGAACAACAATTAAAAGAAGCTAAATCTAAAGCTGATATTGAAAAGATCATGCAAGAAAGATTATCTGAAAAAGACTCAGAGTTACAAAAGGTAAAAGATCAAATCAAAAAAGAAAAAGTTGATAATTCTATTTTATCTATTGCTAACAAAGAAAAATCTATCAACGCACAGCAAGTAGTAGCTTTGTTAAAAAACGAAGTTAAGTACAATGATGATGGTAGAATAGAAGTAGTTGATAATAATTCTAATGTACGATATAACCCAAATGGAGAACTACTTAGCATTGAAGATCGTGTTAAAGAGTTCTTAGATAGCAACCCACATTTCCGTCAAGGGTCTTTGTCTGGTTCAGGAAGCCAGAGTGCTATTGGTGGTAAAACTGTTAAACCTTTTAATCTACAGGACTTAGACTTAACTAAACCAGAAGATCGTAAAGCCTATTCAGAATATAGGAAGAAACGAGATTCAGGTGCTGTTGAGATTAATTTAAACAATAAATAAACTTAATAGGTAATAACATGGCAAACGAAAGCACAAGTTCTACACTATCGGAACTATACACAGAGATAGTAGCAGAAGCACAATTTGTTGCTTCAGAAAAATCCATCATGAGAAACTTAGTTAAAAACTATGCTATCACGGGTGGTGGAAAAGCTGTTGAAGTTCCTGTTTATGCTCAAGTATCAGCATCAGCAGTAGCAGAAGCAACTGATCTATCAAACACAGCAATCAACCCTAGTTCAGTAACTATTACTGCATCTGAGGTTGGTGTTATGACTACTCTAACTGATTTAGCAAGAAACTCAGCACCAAGAAATGTTGCTGGAGATATTGGTAAGTTATTTGGAGAAGCACTAGCAACTAAACAAGATACAGATTTAACTGCATTGTTTAATGGCTTTAGTGTTGCATTAGGAGATGGTTCTACAGCTATTACTCCAGCAGTATTATTTAATGCTCTTTCAACTTTAAAAGAAAACGCATTACCTACTGATGGTTGTCAAGTTGTACTACACCCTAAGATCGCTTATGACCTTAAATCTGGTTTTACTAATACTTTTGCTGGTTTAGATACTGAATTATCTAACGAAGCATTAAGATCAGGACACATTGGTAAAATAGCTGGTATGAATGTATTTGAAACTTCAAATATGGCTAATACAGGAACAGCTGGAGATTACAAAGGTGGTGCGTTCCATAGAGATGCACTAGCAATCGCAATGATGCAAGATGTTAAAATCGAAACTCAAAGAGATGCTTCTCTTAGAGCAGACGAAATCGTTGCAACTTCTGTGTATGGTGTTGGAGAAATCCATGACTCATACGGAGTTGAATTACATTACGATTCATCTATCCAAGCGTAATAACGCTTACTTTGTGGGGGCTAGTAATAGCCCTCGCAACTAACACAAGGAGATAAAATGGTAAAATTAATATTATCAAATGAAAAAATGGTTACTCTTATTAGAGGTAACAAAACAATCACTAGAAGCGAATTAGATTATCAAACTAATAAAGCTATGTATGATTTTAGAGGTTTTAAACAAGCAGAAGATGTTGTAAAAGAAGTTAATGAGATTGTTGCAGAAAATGTAGTACCTCTTAAAAAGAAAAGAAAAACAAGGAAAAAGAAATGAATAAAATAATTATAATGAAAGCTAAAAAGTGGTCTAAATGGGTTTGGATTAAAGCAAAGAATAACCCAATGTACTCTATACCTTTAGTTTTAGTAATTGCTTATTTAATTTGGAAGTAGATTATGGCTAATTATACGGGTGCAGATGTTATAACAACATCAGATGTTCAGAAATATCAACCAGATGCGTTTGATTTTGGTATTTCAACAACTGCTACAGAAACAACTAATTTTCTAGCACAAACTACTAATGATATTTTTAGAGCATTAAGAGTTGAGTGGTGGCCTGTATATAAAACAAATATATTCACAGATATTACAGTTCTTAATACTGCTGAGATGGTTAATACAAAAGTTAATTTAGATCAGTTTGAACGTGCTGGTGTTTATTTATTTCTTGGAAGATTCTATTTACCAGCATTAACTAAATTTAGACCAGAAACAGAAAAAGATAGATTTGAAAGAATGCAAGAATATTACATGAGCCAATACAATATCGAATGGAGAATGATATTAGAAGATGGTGTAGAATATGATGTAGATGCAGATGGAACTATTGTATCTAACGAGAGAGAACCTTTACATGGATTTAGAAGATTGACTAGATAATGGCTGTAACATTAAGGATTACATCTAATCAAAAAAAAGTATCTAAAAATTATAAAAAGTTTCAATCTGTATTATCAAGAGTTATTGATAAAGGAGTTAAACAAGCTGGATTCCAATTAGTTGATAGAATTAGAACTAATACCCAAAAAGGAATTGATTTTAACGATAGACCATTTGCACCATATTCACAAGGTTATTTAAAAAAACTAAATAGAGAGGGTAAATCAACAAAAGTAGATTTATTTTATTCTGGTCGTATGTTGGGTGCATTAACTCCATCTGGCTCAGTTAAAAAAACAGGGAAGCATAAAGTTTCAGTAAATTTTACAAACACACAAATGCGTCAGAGAGCATTGTTTAATCAAGTATTGAATGAACCTAAAAGGGAATTTTTTGGCTTTAACAATAGAACAGAAAAGATTATAAGTAAGCAGTTCAACCGATTTGTAGAAAAAGAATTAAGAAAGTTTAGAATATGAGTGTAAGAGAAAACATAGCATCTAATTTATTGTCAGTTATATCTGCTATATCTAGCCCAGATATTAGAAAAGCTACTAGACAACCTTTTATTTTAGATGAGTTATCAGAACAACAATATCCAGCAGTAATAGTACAAACATCAGAAGAAAACAGAGATGACTCTGAATTAGGAAGTGGTGCTAAAACTAGGCATGGTACGATAGACTTTGTAATACTTGGATTTGTTAAAGGTGCAGAGGCCAATATAGATACTAAAAGAAATGAATTAATTACAGCTATTGAAACTGCAATAGAAACTGATATTACTCGAAATGGTAATGCACTTGATTCGGAAGTTATACAAGTAGAAACTGATGAGGGTTCTTTATTTCCTGTTGGTGGAATAAGAATGACAATTAGGTGTATGTACGAATATCAAGCTGGAACACCATAGGAGAATAAATGACAACTAAAATTATAAATAGAATAGAAAAGAAAATAGATCAGATAGAAAAATTACACGATAAAGAGTCTTTGCTCTGTGAAGAAGTAAAAGACTTATTGGCTGAATTAAAAGAAAACCAAGAAGATGATAGTCAAGAGTGGGAAGAAGATTTGAATGACGAAGATTTTGAGGAAGATGAAGAAGATATTGACGAAGAAGATGATAAACTGTAAAAGGACTTATGGCTAAGGATATTAAATTATATAAAGGTAATTCAGAGATAGTTATTAATGAATCTAATCTTGAACATTTTTTAAGTTTAGGCTATAAGCAAGAAAAAGAAACTAAACAAACTAAATCAAACAAGGATAAGAAATGGCAACACATCACGGAAAAGAAGGAGTTGTAACAGCTGGTGGAACTGGTGTTGGGGAACTAACATCATTCACACTTGAAACAACAGGAGATGTAGTAGAAGATACAGCTTTAACAGATTCTACTAAATCATTTTTAGCTGGTAGAACTTCATTCTCTGGTTCATTAGAAATGCACTTTGACGAAACAGATACACCTCAAACAACTTTAGTTGCTGGTGCTTCAATCTCATTTATATTACTCCCAGAGGGTAATGCAAGTGGCGACAGAAGTTTTTCAGGAACAGGAATTGTTACAGGAATGTCAGTTAATAACTCAATGGACGCAGTAATATCAAGAACTGTTACTTTTCAAGGAACAGGTGCATTAACTATAGGTACTGTCTAATAAGACTTTATGAAGTTAATAGATTCTGCGAAATCTCATTTTGAGTCTTTAGGTGTTCAACATCTTGAAGTAGAGGAATGGAAAGACGAAGCTGGTAATCCAAGTATAATATATTGGCAACCAATAACTCTTTCTGAAAAAAATAAACTTTTTAAAAAGTCAGATAATCTTAATGATGTAAGTATCCTTGCTGATATTCTGGTTATGAAAGCACTAGATAAAGAGGGTAACAAACTTTTTACATTAGAAGATAAACTTTCTTTAATGCACAAAGTAGATTCTGATGTACTTTCAAGGATAGCTTCTGAAATGGTAAAAGCTATCAATCCTGAAACAGTAAAAAAAAACTAAAATCTGATCATCAATTAAAGAATTGTTTTATTGTAGCCGATAGGTTAAAAATATCTTTACAACAAGTTTTACAAATGGAAGAATGGGAGTATAATCATTGGCTTGGTTATCTTCTATTAGAACAGGAAGAACAACAACAAGCTATGAATAAAACAAGGCACAGATAATGGCACAAAATTTAGTATTAAATGTATTAGCACGAGATAAAACAAAACAAGCATTTAATAGTGTTCGTGCTGGACTAAGTAATTTAAAAGCATCTATATTTTCTGTTCAATCAGCTTTAGTAGGTGTTGGTGGTGGACTCGTTGTAAGATCAATTTTAAAAGTAGGAAGTGAAGTAGAAAATCTTGGTATAAGATTTAATTTTTTATTTGGTAATGTTAAAGAGGGTCAAAAAGCATTTAAAGGTTTAATAGATTTTGCTGGTAAAGTACCTTTTTCACTAGACGAAATATCATCAGCATCAGGAAGTTTAGCAGTTGTTTCAAAAGATGCAGACGAACTACAAAAAATATTAAAAATTACAGGGAATGTTGCATCTGTTACAGGACTAGATTTTAGAACAACAGCAGAACAAATACAAAGATCATTCTCATCAGGTATTGGTAGTGCAGATTTATTTAGAGAAAGAGGTGTTAGAGCCTTATTAGGATTTAAAGCTGGAATGAATGTTACTACAGAAGAAACAATAAAAAGATTTGAAGAACTATTTGGAGAAGATGGAAGATTCTCAAAAGCAACAGAAGTATTAGCAACAACATTTACAGGAACACTATCTATGCTTGGAGATAAACTTTTCAAGTTTAAATTAGAAACTAACGAAGCTGGTTTCTTTGATTTTATTAAAAATGGACTTGTAGTTATAAATAGAATGATAGAAGCAAACGCACAAGCATTAAGTGGTTTCTCTAGTGCAGTTGGTCAAGGCATGGTTAATTTTATAAAACAATTTATTTTAGGTATGGCTGGACTAATGGATTTAGTAGCACCTTTATTTAGAATAATAAATAATGGCTTAGCTGGGTTAATAGAAGTGGTTAAATCACTTCCAGCTGGTATGAGAGAGTTAGGTATTCTTGGATTCTTAATGTTAGGTAGAGGTGGAAAAATAGCAGTAGTTGGTATTTTAGCATTAATTAAAAAAATGGGATTAGATTTAGACGAACTTACCAATAAAATATTTGGTGCAAAAGATGATGAAAGTATGGGTGGTATGTTTAAAAAAGCTAATAAGTTTATTGAACTTATTGATGAGAATATAATTGCATCTAAAAAATCTATGGACGAGTTAATGAAAAGTGCAACTAACTTTACAGAAGAAACTGAAAAGGCTGGAATAAATTTACAAATGATTAAAGAAAATATATTAACAGAATTTAAAAAAGATTTTGAATCCATTAATGAAACTGTAGGAAAGATGGCTACTAGTGGAATTCAAGCTATATCAAGAGGACTTGCAGAATCTTTGGTACTTGGTAAAGAACTTAATATGACATTTAAAGAAATAGCACAAAAACTGTTAGTAGATATGGTAGCTTTTACAATACAATTAGTTATTCAAGAAACCATTAGAAACGCACTTAAAAAAGATCAAGTAGATACAGAAAAACAAATTACAAATGAATTAAGATCACAAACAACTGAAATGAAAAGACAAGTTGTTTTAAATGCTTTAGGTGGTGGTAATGGTGGTAGTGGTTTAGGATTTTTTGCAAATGGTGGTGCAGTATCTAAAGGACAACCAATCGTAGTTGGAGAACAAGGTGCAGAATTATTTATACCTAACTCATCAGGTCAAATAACACAATCAGCTAGAGGAACAGGAAATGGTGGTGCTACTACAGTTAATTTTAACATTAATACAGTTGACGCTTCTGGCTTTGAAGAATTACTGATTAGATCAAGAGGTGCAATAACTCAACTAATTAATAATGCTGTTAATGAGAGAGGTGCTAAAAGTTTAATATAATGTCAGGTGCTTTTCCAATATCTTCTGCTAAATTTGAATCTTTAGGAATAAAATCTATTCAAAAAACTATTATTTCAAAAAGTGTATCTGGCAAGAAACTTGCTAGACAAATAGACAATCAAAGATGGGCTTTTACTATTAGAATAGTTACAGCAACTAGATCAGATGTATATGGAGAGTTAATTGCTTTTATAGTTAAACAAAGATCAGGTAAAGAAAACTTTACAATAATCCCACCAGAAGTAGAAGACGCAAGAGGTAATGAAACTAATACAGTATTAGTAAATGGTTCTCACGCAGTAGGAGATACAACGATTGCTATGGACGGACACCACAACGATAATCCACACGCATTTAAGTCAGGAGATTTTATTAAATTTGCTAGTCATAATAAAGTTTATATGATTGTGGCAGATGTTCAGGCTTCTAGTAATGCTTCAACAGTAACTATAGAGCCACCTTTATTACAAGCAGTAGTAAATGATTCAGTAGTAACTTATGATAATGTTCCTTTTACAGTACATCTAACTAATGATATTCAAGAGTTTGGTGTAGTTGGCACAGCTAATGATGGTGCTTTGTTGTATCAATTTGAATTTGATGTAGAAGAAACTCTATAGTGAAAAAATATAAAATAACACATAAGATAACTGCTGACTTTATTGCTGAAATTATTGTTAATGAAGATCAAATAGATACTAATATTAATGATCTTAAAGAATACAAGAAACCTAATAGCAAATTTGAATATACTATGTTAAAAGGTACAGAAAGTGTAACTCAAACTAATTACGAAGAATATGACGAGAAGTCTAACAACAGCGATAAAGAACGAATTAGCGACTAATGATATTAGGCCTATTCATCTTATTACTATTGGGTTTAGTACTCCTGTTAATATAACAGATTGCTCTTTTCCTTTAACTTCATCAGTTTCAGGCTCATCAGTTACTTATACGTCATCAGATCATTTAATAGGTATATCTGACTTTTCCGAACAAACAGATGTAAGTAAATCTAGTATTACCTTAACTTTATCAGGTGCAGATCAAACCTTTATTTCAGTAGTATTAAATGAAAATATTATAAATGATTCTGTAACAATACACAGAGGGCTTTTAGCAGATGACAATACTATACTTGATGACCCTTTCCTACTTTATAAAGGAAGTATAGAAAACTATGAAATACAAGAAAAAGAAACTTCAAGCACACTATCACTATCTATTGTATCTCATTGGGCAGATTTTAATAAAAAGAATGGTCGTAAAACAAACAACACATCACAACAAAGATTTTTTGCAAACGATAAAGGTATGGATTTTTCTTCTCAAACAGTACAAGATATTAAATGGGGTAGAGAATGATAAACGATATTATAAAATTCTACAAAACATTTAAAAGATATGCTGATAATACTGATTTAGAATTATATTATCATCTCAAACAATCTATCGACTATAATCAATATAAATTATTTAAAGATAATGGTGTATATGGTTTTTGTAATTGGGCTTATGTTAATCAAGAAGCTGAACAACATTTTTTAAAAACAGGAATAATCCATAATTGGAATTGTGGAGATATAATGTTGCATATTGATTTTATAGCTACAAAAAACATTAGACAAATTATGAGTTGGTTGAAAAACAATGCAACAAAAATTCATGGTGCAAATAAAAAATTCAAATGGATAAGATTAAATAATAATAACAAAGTAAAGAAAATTATGTCAGTAAAAACAAAGGATAGTTGGTTATGGGTGCAGTAGTAGGTGCTGTTACAAAAATAGCAAGTTTATTTATGGCTGGAAACCCTTTAGTTTCATTAGGGGTTTCATTATTTTTAAGTTGGGCATTAAGACCAAAACCACCTGAGATTCCTGATTTTGGAACTAACGAATTTGATGATTTTGAAAAAGGTATTTTACTTAATAAACAATCTAATGACTCTAATATTGCTGTAATTTATGGAGAAAGACTTGTTGGGGGAACTAGGGTGTTTATGGAAACTTCAGGAACTGATAACACATATTTATATATGGCTATCGTTATGTCAGAGGGAGAGATAAATGATATAGAAGAAATAAGAGTAGATGAAAAAGTTGTTACTTGGGCAAGTACATTATCAGATGGAACAGAAGTAGAAGTAAATAATTCAGATAGTAATTTTTATAAAGCTGACCCAAATGTAGAGGGTTCAAGTGCAGAAAGTCTAATTAGAGTAGAGCCTCATTTTGGAACTGATGGACAATCTGCAAGTTCTTTACTTTCAACATTATCATCATGGGGAAGCAATCATAAATTATCTGGTCTATGTTATTTAGCATTAAGGTTTAAATGGAATCAAAACGCATTTGGTGGAATACCAAGAGTACAAGCTAAAATACAGGGTAAAAAAGTTAAAACTTATAATTCAAGTTTAGTAGAACAATCAGCTAGTTATCAAGTTAATCCATCATGGTGCTTATTAGATTATTTAACAAACACAAGATATGGAAAAGGATTAGCAGTTAGTGAATTAGATTTACAATCTTTTTATGATGCCTCACAAGTTTGTGAAACACAAGTAACACCATATTCAGGTAGTAGTGATATAAATATTTTTGATTGTAATACTGTGTTAGACACATCTAAACCAATCATAGATAATGTTAGAGAGTTTTTAAAAGGTTGTAGAGGTTACTTACCTTATAATGCTGGTAAATATAATTTAATTGTAGAAACAACAGGAAGTGCAAGTATCACTTTAACAGAAGATAATATTATAGGTGGTTATTCATTATCTACACCTACAAAAAATGATAGATACAACAGAGTAATAGTTGGTTTTGTTAATCCAGATCGTAACTATCAAGTTGATGAGGTGCAGTTTCCACCGATAGATGATTCAGGATTGCCAAGTGCAGATCAACACTCAACTATGAAAACTGCTGATGGTGGTTTTTTACTAGAGGGTAGATTTACATTCTCAACTTTAACATCACAATACCAAGCAGAAGAAATGGCAGAGGTTATACTTAGAAGAAGTAGAGAAGCATTATCTTTAGGTATTAATGTTGACTTTAATGGTTATGATTTAGCGATTGGAGATATAGTTAATATAACACATTCAAGCATTGGTTTTTCAGCTAAACCTTTTAGAGTTCTTGGAATAACTTTTAATCAAGATTTAACTGTAGGGTTATCACTTGTTGAATATCAATCTGCACATTATACTTGGGCAACAAAAGTACAAGCAACGACAGTACCATCTACTAATCTTCCTAATCCATTTACTATCCAACCACCAGCAAGTGTAACTTTATCAGATCAGTTAGTTCAATATAATGATGGAACTGTAATTGTAGCTTTAGATGTATCTATAGGTGCTTCTGTTGATAGCTTTGTTGATTACTACCAAGTAGAATACAAATTAAGTACAGATTCAGATTTTATTATTTACGCACAAGGCTCAGGATTAAATCATAGAGTATTAAATGTAATTGACCAATCTACCTATGATGTAAGGGTTAAAGCTGTAAATAGCTTAGGGGTATCTTCTACTTATGTATCAGCACAAAGAACTATCGTAGGTGCTATTGCACCACCTAGTGATGTAGAAGATTTTGCTTGTAATATTGTTGGAACAAATGCTCATTTAACTTGGACAGCCATAACAGATTTAGACTTGGCATATTATCAAATTAGATATGCAAAAGAAACTGATGGAAGTGCTGATTGGCAAAACTCAGTTAATTTAGTAACAAAAGTATCAAGACCAGCAACTTCAATATCTGTACCAGCTAGGGCTGGAACTTATCTTATTAAAGCAGTAGATAAACTTGGTAACTTTAGTTCTAATGCAACATCAATTATTTCTAATGTAACTGATGTTATTAATCATAATGCAGTAGCAACACAATCAGAACACCCTAGTTTTAGTGGTACATTCACAGATACCTTATTAACTGATGGTGCTATAGAATTAGATTCTTCAGAACTATTTGATTCAGCTTCTGGAGATTTTGATGATGAAACTACTAGAGTATTTGATTCTGGTGTTAGTAATGCTGACTTTATAGCAAGTGGTAATTATTTATTTGCAGATGTTATTGATGTAGGTGCAAAACATACTTGTAGAATTACAGCCTCATTAACACAAACTTCTGATAATCCAGATGATTTGTTTGATAATAGAACAGGATTATTTGATAGTGCTAAATCAAACTTTGATGGAGATACACCAGCTAACTGTGATGCTCATTTAGAAATATCAACTAGTGATGACAACACAACCTACACATCATTTTCTAATTTTGTAATAGGTAATTATACTGCTAGATTTTTTAAATTTAGAGTTGTTTTAACTTCAACAGATGGTGCGTCAACACCTAGAGTTTCAGAGGTAACAGTTACAGTAGATATGCCTGATAGAATATTTAGTGGAAACGATATAACTTCTGGTGCTGGAACTAAAACTGTAACATTTACAAACCCATACAAATCTGTTAATTATGCTGTAGGAATTACAGGCGAAGATATGGCTACAGGCGATTTCTTTACAGTATCTAATAAGACAGTTAATGGCTTTAATGTTTTGTTTAAAAATTCAAGTGGAACAAATATATCAAGGACATTTGATTTTATTGCAAAGGGCTTTTAAAAGGAGTATAAGAAATTATGGCACAACACGATTATAATATAGCAAACCAATCATTTCCAGCAACTAGAACTGACATTAACAATGTTCTTTCTGCTATTAATTCATCTAACTCTGGTACATCAAGACCAAGTGGTGCAGTAGCTGGTACGATATGGCTAGACACATCTGGTGGTGTAACTGCTTATCTTTTAAAATTTTATGATGGTGCTGATGATATTACTATGGGTACTATTAACACTACAGCAAACACAATTAATTTTTCTGATTCAGCTTTAGATTTAGTAACAGATTTAACTCCTCAATTAGGTGGCGATTTAGATGTTAATGGAAATGCTTTTGTATCTACATCAAATGGTAATATTAACTTTACACCAAATGGAACAGGGAAGATCGTATTTAATGATCTAGCCTACATACCTCAACAAGCATTAACTTCATCATCAAATGCTGTGGCTTGGGACGTACAAGCTAAACCAAACGCATATCATCTAACAACAGAAAACACTACTTTCTCTGCACCTACTAACTCAGTAGAGGGTGCTTTTATTTGTGTAGAGATTAATTATAATGGTTCACACACAATAGCCTTTAATACTGTATTTGAATTTGCTGGAAGCACAGCACCAACATTTACTTCAGCAGATGGTAAAACTGATATTCTTGTTTTTAAATACAATGGTGCTATATGGCAAGAAGTTGGTAGAACATTAAACATGAGTGAAAGTTAAAATATGTACGCATTAGTCGAAGATAATAATATTACACAATACATTAACAATCCTAAATCTATTGTAGTTGGAGAGGTAAGATACCCAGCTAAAATATTTGAAGTTTGGACACAAGATGAAAAACAAGCAATAGGATTATATGAAGTTATAACTGATTCAACAAATTATAAAGACCCAGCATATTACAATAACACAAGCGAACAATATAACTTTGCAGATGGTCAAGTTACTAAATCTTGGGGAACTGCAACTGCTAAAAGATTAAATGATGAAAACGCAGTAGATGAAGATGGTAATAATGTTTTAGATGATGATGGCAACCAAGTTATTAATTATGGTTTAAAAACTGAAAAGAAAAAAATAGTTAAACAACAAGCAAGTGGATTACTTGCACCTACTGATTGGTATATTACAAAATCAACAGAGGTAGCTGATTATGATGTACCAGCAAATGTATTATCCTTTAGAGCAGATGTTCGATCTAAGTCTAATGAAATGGAAACTGCTATTAATAACTGTTCTAATGTTGATGAACTAAAAGCATTATACGAATACACAGAGCAAGAAGATGGTTCTATCACAAGACCATTAGTAGAATTTCCAACATTGGAGATTTAATCCATGCCTTTAATTATTCCAGCTAATACAATATCTGGTGGTTATGAAGTTGCTAACTCATTAAGGTTTAATGATGGGAGTAGTGATTATTTAAACAAAACAAATGGAACACCAACAAATAATGATATTTGTACTATATCACTTTGGACTAAATTTTCTCAAATAGCTACTGATTCTGCAATTCTTTCACAACATACAGATTCAAATAATAGATTTCAATTATCCTATCCAAGCTCAGGTTATTTATCATTATTGCAAAAAACTTCTGGCTCTACAGAAATAAGTATTGCGACAGATAGATTATTTAGAGATGCATCTGCTTGGTATCATATTGTTTTAGCAATAGACACAACACAAGGAACAGCATCTAATAGAGTAAAATTATATATAAATGGTGTTCAGGAAACATCTTTTCAAACAGAAACATACCCAAGTCAAAATACAGATATTAGATTTAATTCTAGTTCTCTTGTACAAGAGATTGGTAGAGTAACTGCATCAGATTATTATGATGGCTACATGGCAGAAGTTTGTTTTATAGATGGACAACAACTAGACCCAACATCATTTGGAGAATTTGACGAAGATACAAACATTTGGAAACCAATAGATGTATCTGGTTTAACCTTTGGCACAAATGGATTCTATTTAGACTTTGAAAACTCTGGTAGTCTAGGTGCAGATGTATCTGGTAATGGAAATAACTTTACTGTAAATAATTTAACTAGCATAGATCAATCTACTGATACTTGTACTAATAATTTTGCAACATTAAATCCTTTAGATTTTGGAGTGATAGCACCAGCTTTTTCTAATGGAAATTTACAATATGTATCATCTGGTTCTGGTGTTGGTGCAAATAGTGGAAACAGAGCAACATTTGGTTTTTCAACTGGAAAATGGTATTGGGAAATAAAAAGAAATGATAATAATGCTAGTTATTTTGGTGCAACAAATTCAGATATAAGTGTTTGGTTTAATAGTAATGGTGCTTTATCAGGTGGGTTTTATGGAGTAACTGCTTCTGGAGATAAATTTGTAAATGGTTCTTTAACAGGTTCAGTATTTAGTGCCATGTCATCTGGAGATATAGGTATGTTTGCCTATGATTTAGATAATAATTATTTTTATTTTGGAGTTAATGGAACTTGGGTAACAAGTGGTGACCCTGAATCTGGTTCTTCAGGAACAGGAGCATTGGGAACTCTTGCAAGTGGAACTTATCAACCATCTCTTTGTAATGGTAACTATGGTGTTTCTACTGATATGTCATTAAACTTCGGCAATCCACCATTCTCAATCTCATCAAGCAACACAGATGGTAATGGCTATGGAAACTTTGAATATGCAGTTCCAAATGGTTACTATTCTCTTAATTCTAAAAATTTAGCCGAATATGGATAGGATATTATTATGAGTTACACAAATGGATTAGATAAACCAACAGATTATTTCTCAACTAATTTATGGGTTGCAGATGATTCTTCTCCAAGAAGTTTCACAGGATTTGGTCATCAACCAGATTTTGTATGGGTTAAGCATAGAGGGAGTGCAAGTATAAATCACACATTAGTTGATAGTCTTAGAGGTGGAGATAAAATGTTATTCTCAAATACTACTGCCTCAGAAGATACAAAGTCACATGGAGAAATAACTTCTTTTAATTCAGATGGAATTACAGTTGCAGATGGAACTAATGGAACTTACCCAAGATTATATTTTAATGATTTAGACCCATTTGGTGCTGGTGGTGGTAATTATGTTGGTTGGTCATGGAAAGCTGGTGGCACAGCATCATCAAATACAGATGGAAATACTGCAACAAATATAAGTGTAAATCAAACTTCTGGATTCAGTATTGTTTCTTATACAGTATCATCAGAAACAACAATGTCATTAGGTCATGGGTTAAATGCCATACCAAAAATGATTATAACAAAATCCAGAAGTACTGTTTCTAATTGGGATACATATCATGTATCATTAGGAAATACTGGTAGAATATTACTAGATGGTACTGGTGCAGTTAGTACATCAGCTAATGTTTGGGGTAGCACAACACCAACATCTTCTTTATTTTATCAAGGTGGTAATGGTACTTGGTATAATCTTGGTTCAACCGCAATTGCCTATTGCTTCGCAGAAAAAAAAGGCTACTCAAAATTTTCTTCGTATGTTGGTAATGGTAATAGTGATGGAACATTTGTTTACACAGGATTTAAACCAGCTTGGATTATGCAAAAAAGAACTGATGTTGCAAATGGTTGGCACATATTTGATACTAAAAGAGATACATTTAATGCTTGTGAAAGATATATGACAGCAAATGCAAGTAGTTCAGAGCCTAGTGGTACTGATTATGTAGATATTTTATCTAATGGTTTTAAGATGAGAAGAAATGGAAATGATATTAATGGTTCTGGTGCATCATACATCTACATGGCATTTGCATCTTCCCCTTTCGTAACTTCTACATCAATACCTACTACTGCGAGGTAATTATGCAATTATCAAAACATTTTACTTTAGAAGAATTTGAAAAAAGTCAAACTGCTACAAGAAAAGGTATTAAGAATAAAGCTGGTGCTGGAGAAATTAAAAACTTAGGCGATCTTTGTTATGAAATATTAGAGCCTGTAAGAATTAAATTTGATAAGCCTGTTACTATTACATCTGGTTATAGATCAGAAGAATTATGCGAAGCAATAGGCTCAAAAAAAACATCACAACATACTACAGGAAACGCAACAGATTTTGAGATAGCTGGTGTATCTAATCTTCAAGTAGCTTTATGGATAGAAAACAACTGCGACTTTGATCAATTGATCTTGGAGTATTATACAGGAGAAGCAAATAGTGGGTGGATTCATGTATCATACAAAGATGGCTCTAACAGAAAACAAGTATTAACATTTGATGGCAAATCATATACTAATGGATTACCAGAAGCCAAATGGTCTGGTGGAAAACTAACTAACTAATAGGAGAATATTATGCCAATGGGAACAGGAACTTATGGGTCTAAAAAAGGCAGACCACCAATGAAGAAAAAGAAAAAAGCAAAGAAAAAAAAGAAGAAGAAATAATGGCTACAAAGAAACCTATATTTGCAAAAGCTAGACCAAAAAGATTAGGGAAACCAAAGTCTTTTAACAAAAAGTCTAAAGCATATAAATCAGCTAAAAGAAAAGCTGATAAGAAGTTTGGCAAAAAGGTTTCTCTGTATAAAAACATATTCATTTCACAAGCTATTAAAAAGTACAAACCAAAGAAAAAGAAATGAGTAAATCTGCATTACAAAAAATAGAATCACACGAAAAGCTATGTCGTATTATGCAGAAACTAACTCATCAAAAAATTTCAGTAATAGAAGAAAAAGTAAAAAGATTAGAAAAGATTTTACTAATTTGCACAGGCTCATTAATTAGTGCTATGGGTTATGTGATTTTAGTTTTAGTAGATAAGCTGTAGGCTTTACAAACACCTAAAAATAGGTACAAGTATTAATTGCATGAGTCATAAGAGAATATTAATTATATCTGATATGCACATTCCATATCATCACAAAGATGCAATCAAATTTTTAAAAGAAATAAAAAAAGAATTTAAACCTGACACAGTTGTTAATATTGGAGATAGCTTAGACTTTCATGCGATCTCAATGCACGATAGTAACCCTGATCTATATTCTGCTGGACATGAATTAAAAGAAGCTAGAAAATATATAAAAGAATTAGAGGGTGTATTTCCAGAAGTAACAGAAGTAGATAGTAACCATTCTAGCTTGGTTTATAGACGAGCATTAAAGTATGGAATGAGTAAAGAATTTTTAAGAGATTATGGAGATTTCTTAGGCACTAAAAAATGGAAGTGGATAGATGATCTAACACTTACTATGTCTAATGGACAAAGATGTTTCTTTACACATGGTAGAAGTGCAGATGTATTAAAAACAAGTCAAGCTATGGGAATGAGTTGCGTTCAGGGTCATTATCATACTAAGTTTGTTATTAGTTGGTGGGCTAACCCAGATAACCTTTTCTTTGGAATGAATGTAGGTTGTTTAATTAATCAAAAGAGCATGGCTTTTGCTTATGCTAAGAATTTTAAAACTAGATTTATCATAGGTTGCGCAGTTATCTTAAATGGCATACCAAGACTACTCCCAATGGTTTTAAACGAAAAGGGAGATTGGATAGGCAAAATTGTTTAAGTTAAAGCCACAGAGAGCCACAGAGAGGGCTACTGACAAGCAAATAGGTGGTACACACTACAAGTCATATTCCATACAGCCTATAGAGTTTATAGTGGCCAATAAGCTAGATTTCATACAAGGCAATATCATCAAATACTGCTTGAGAGAAAAGCAAGGCGAAAACCCTGATGAGAAGTGGAATAAGATCATTCATTACTGTGAATTAGCAAAAGAGTTGAAAAATAAAAAATAAGGAATATTAGGAGTGAATGAACTTCACTTATTTTATTTATTCTATTCTTGTGGTATATTGGACAACATTAATTTTTTTAACAAGTAATACTTATTTATAATATGTGGCTAGGATTAGTTAAGTTTGGATTAAAAACAGGTGCTGAAATTTGGAAGAATAAAAAAGAAGCTAAGATATTAGAATCTGTTGCAGAAAAAAAACAAATGCAAAGAGTTATTGATGGCGAGATCGAAATGGTCAAAACTATCAAAGAACATCAAGCTAATGATTGGAAAGACGAAATCGTATTGGTTTTAATTTCAATTCCTTTATTAGTATGTGCATATGGTATTTTTAGTGAAGACCCAAATGTTATTGCAAAGTTAGACGCATTTTTTGATCAGATAGATAGATTTCCTTTATGGCTACAAGGTTTAATTATTGGTGGCTACAGTTCTGTTCTTGGAATAAAAGGTGTATCAGCATTTAAGAAAAAGTAGTATCATGTCCAAATGGACAAATTAAAAGTTGATGCTGTAATCACAGATTTAGAACTACAATTAGAAACAAGTAACAATCCTTATGGTAGTTATGTTAGCTTTAGATTCATAGATACTTATCCATACTTTACTAAAGTTAATGAAATGGTCGAAGAAATAAAAAAAAGAAGTGATGTTGATCTAATTAATTACGAATACACTTTTAAACAAATTCACAAAAATACAGATTTAAAACATTTTGATTTTACTAAAAACTAGGGTGGTAAAGAGAGATCAAAACCACCCTAATTATTTTAGGTTCAAAGATAGTTATGGCCGTTTATATAAACCATAATTAAAAACACCTAAAATTCTTTTAACAAGCCACCAACTCTCGCTGATGGCTCTATCTACTAGACTCATATATCGGGAGCAAATCAATATATCGTTAATAGAATTCATTTAAACTTTACTATTCAAAGCAAGATCACGTTTTAACTCTGATTGCTTGAGTGAAACGTACCTATCAATATTGGTATATCTATATCTAGCTTTAATTAATTCTTTTTCAGCTTCTGCATATTGCTCAACAATCATTTTATAATCAGGGTCTATTCTTGCTTCATGTTCTGCTTCAGACATTGTTTTCACTAACTTCTTATGTTTAATTACACACGAAGAAAAAACTGCTTTTCTACCCTCATCTAAGATTATAGTTTTTTTTTGCCATTCAGCCCAATCATTAGAAGCATCTTCTAGTTTTTTATATAATTGATCGCTTAGACTCATATCAATATAACTCCTAATACAAAGCCTACTACAAAGCAAATCCATTCTCGTCTATAATGTAACTCTAACACTTTCCAATCGCTTTTACTTTTTCCAAATATAATCATGGGTATAATAACATCTCCTCTGCTTCTTGTTCTAATTGTTTTATTTGTTGTTTAAAGCTATGATTTTCTTTTTCTAACATATCTATTTTTTTATGTAAGTTTCTATTTTCTAAATACATAGCTTGTAGTTCTTCTTGTTTAAAAGCGAGATCACGTTTTAGTTTGTCAATCTCGCTAATAAATAAATCGTTAGACATAATTAAAATGGAATCTCATCGTCCATATCTGACATCTTCTCAACAGGCATAGCATTATCTGGTGCTGATGGTTGAGCCTCTGTCATTGGTTGAGGTTTATACTGTGGCATAGTTTGGCCTACAGGCTTAAATCCATCTACATTAGCTTGAGGCTTATAAGGTTTAATCATAACCAAACAAAGTATCTGCTCAAGATTACCTTTTGCATATTGTGGTGGATTTTGCATTTCCTGTGTTTTAGTCATATACTTTAAAACATAACCAGCTTTAGTATATTCTTGAACTTCAGGTGTGTTAAACCAATCATTAACTTGTGATAAACCATATTTTCTTTTGGTTAAGCTACAAGTAAATTTAACTTTACTTGCCTCTCCAGAATACTCATACTTTGGACTTGCATTTCCTGTAGGGAATAATCTCATTTGTAATCCACAGAAAGGTTTATCGAATTTATTTTTTTCGTACATTTGTTTTTCCTTTTTTTAGTTGATTGTATTTTCGTACTGACTCATTGAACATTAACTCAGATTTATGACAACTTAATAATCCAAGAAATGCTTTTAAGTGTTCCTTTTTGTATAAGATATGCCTAGCCTCGAAGTCGCCACTATCTTTAGGCAATCGAACTATATACATCTTATTGATCTTCTTTCCTGTTTGTTCTTCATAGGCCAACTTATATCCATGTAGTTGATGAACCATATTTAAAAACAAACCTTTAGAAGTTTTTATATCTATGAGCCATAGATTATTCTGTGAATCCTTAGCTATTAAATCTAAAGTGCCACAAAATCCTCTCTCAGAGTATAAAACCTTTTCGGACTCAATAACTTTTAGCTTATGTTTTGTCCAAAACCTTTTAAACTTCTCAAAGCAACCTAATATTACAGGGTCGCTTGGGTCAGTAAATTTTTCTCCTTTAAGCCACATCTCGCAAAACTTATGAACCATAGAGCCTATATTTAAAATATTATCTCCTGACTTCTTTGCATTAGATTTAGCATTAGTAACTATCTTTTGTATCTGGTCGATTGGAATACCCTCTCGTTCCATTTCTGTCTTGATAGCATTTACTTGTTGGCTAATCTTCCAATTTTCTAACATTGGACTTGCTAACTTTCCAAGTAGTGTACTCATACCAACTACATATTCGTTGTTATGAATATACACATGCTTTTCTTCATTGAACTCAATCGTATGACCATGTTCTAGCTTATGTATTGCCATTATTCTCTCCTTTATATTCTCTTTTGTTTTTAGCATTTGAAACACACACCCTATTATATTCTTCAATAAAGTGTTCTGTTTTAAATTTATTTTTACTTATTGTTCTATTCATGGCGTTGATTCTTTTATCTTGCCATGTTGTAGTCTTGTTTGAATGGATATACATTCTCTCTCCTTTTAGTTAATAATGTAAGTTCTTTAATATGGATTGGTTTAATAAAATAGTCAAATGTTACATTAAAGTATTCTGACAAAGCTAATAGATTTATCGGATTACAAAGATTCTGGCCTTTTTCATATTTTTGAATCTGTTGGAATGTAACTCTAATTGCTTTAGCAACTCTAGTTTGGGTCATCTTATTAACCAATCTTATCTTTCTTAATTGTAGCCCTATAATCTGGGTAACAATTTTATCGTTATGCTCTCTGCTAATATTCCATTCTTCTAATAGATTATTAACTGATATATTGATTTCTTCTACTGTATTGTTTTTGTTCATGTTTTCTCCTTTAATTAATAACATTGTGGCCTCTGCCTTTAAGACAGTTCCTTACAAGTTTGTTGTTTGTATATTCAGCTTTAGGCATAAGCCATAAAACACTTGGTCTTAGATACCAATTATGCACTACTTTATAAGACTCTACTAATTGATTAGTATTTTTCTTAGCAAGTTCCTTACATAAAATAATATCGTTAGTTATATTCTCTGCTGTAGAATTTTTAAAAGTTCCTGATCTTCCAGCAGTATCTATAATAGGTTTATAGCTACAGGCTTGTAATAGGGTCATAGATAGCATGAGTAAAAGTATTGTTTTCATATCTTGTTTTTTTTCCTCTCTATAAAATTGGCTGATGATACTTTAGAAAATGTAATCTAAAAGCCAAATTCTTCTGCTGTTCTTTGTTCTTTAACAACTTGCTTAACAAATCTTTCTCCATTTGTTTTTTCTTGTCTAGTTGTTCTTGAACCTTGAACATTTGTTTTGGGTTCATTGTTTTTCTCCAAATGACTTACTTGCTTTTGCAAATAAGTATCTACAGGGTTAATCATTTTCATCTCGTCCTGTAAATTCTGTAACTCCTCTAATGTAGTTTGAGGGTTAATTATTCTTTGTAGTCTTTTAGACATCTCTTTAGTAAAGTTTGAGTTAGTTGGTATTCTCATTATAGATACTCCCTATTCTTAACAAACCTTTTTGCATCTTTAAGATTTGTAATATCTTTAGAAACAGGAAACCAAGTAGGCGAAGCCATTATCCATTTATCTTTAGGTAGTAGATAACTAAAATGAATATGACCTTTTTTAAAAGTTGGTTTGTTTCTTTTTTTATCAAAAAGGCAACTGTAAGAATCTTCAAAGTATTCTGTAAATTGAAAATATCTATCGCCTTGTATAAAAGTATGAACTGTTGAGTCTTTACGATTTTGTTTTTTAACAATCATTATATACTCCAAACGTGTAAGCAACCTAACATGATTGCAGTTAAACATAAACCTGAAAAAATAAAACCTAAAGTGTAGTATGCTATTTTTTTCATTATGCTCTCTCCTCTCTTTTAATATCTCTAACTTCTTTCATCAAATCAATTATTTGATTTTGAACAACATTGTATGCACTATCTAATGCAATACCTTTTTTATGATAATTCATCATTGGCTCAAAATTATCAGGTTCAGATGAAGAAGCATCTTTGGTAAAAACTATATAAGTAAATTTACCAAATTCTTGTTCTACTTTTTCTACTCTAACTAAAGGATATTTATTTTTGTAAATAATATTTCCTTTAACTAATTTTAGTGTTCTGTTTTTCATGTTCTCTCCTTTATTTTTGTTTTTCATATACAAATAATGTACCAAATGGGTTGTATTATGCAATAGCTAATTTATCGCATAAAATATAGCTTTTTTAACTATTTTAACAACTTGTGTTTTAATTCTTGCAATTTAAACAAATCAAATATAAAAAACGAATCAATTAAAGATATGATTATAAATAAAAAAATATATAACGAGAGAGTCGCAAGACATAAGTATTTATTTTCATATCATATACTTAACCGATCAGTTCCCAAGTCTTCTCTCTACTTGGGGCTGGTCATAACAAGAGAGATAAAAATGAAAACAGATAAATACGGAATAGAAATAAAAGTTGGCGACTATGTACTTTTAGATTCTTACACAGGAATGGAGTATGGAACTTCTGCTGGTAAGATTGTTCAAATAAAAAAAATAGGTAGTAGAAGAATATCTTTTGATGCTGGTTTTAAAAATTTACGATCAGCACAATTTGAATTTATTACTGTTTATAATTTAATTGGATATAAAAAAGTAATTAGCAAATATCATAATCGAACAGATTATTATCCAATGTTTGTTAGAACTGCAACTAACGATCAATTATATCATGCTGTTGTTAAAGGTCTTAAATCTAATGTTAATGAAACTAACAAAGATATATCAGAAGCATTAATTAAAAATGAAACATACAGATATGAAAATAGAGATGGAAATTATAAATCAAGAAATTCTGGTGTTGATTTTCCAATTCATATTAAAGGCATGATTAATAATGTAGATTTTAATTTACCAATAATAGAAACAGTAGAGAGATAAATGAAACAATTAGATATATTTGATACTGATTACGAGTCTTGTAATTACACAGAAACATCTAAACAGGCACTAGCTGATATTAAACCAAAAATTAAAACCAAACGACAGCAAGTGCATGAACTTATAAAATTAAAACCTCTAAACAATTGTGAGATTTCAAGAGAGTTGGAAATACCATTAAGTTCTGTTTGTGCTAGAGTGAGAGAGTTACAACTTTTAGATTTAATTGAAGATAGTGGATATAAAAGAAAAACTGTAAATGGTAAGAATGGAATTGTATGGCAAGTAAAAAAGAAAAAAAACATCTGGCTTTAGTTTCATCACTTGGTTGTTTAATTTGTCAGCGACCAGCAATCTGTCATCACATAAGAAATCGTGGAGATGGTAAAGGTAATATTGGTTTTGGACAACGAGCAAGTCACTATGAAGTCATACCTTTGTGTCCAAGCCACCATCTCGGTGCTTTTAGTATTCATAATTGCAAAGAACAATTTGAGGCTCGTTATGGAACTGAACAAGAATTATTACATAGGACTTTAAAAGAAATAAAAAGTTTAGAACAAGTAAATGATTTTTTTAACCTAAAAGGAGAGAACAATGGCTGAAATGAGAGATGAACATTTTGAGGTTGTATCTAGTAATCGTGCTAGAGAATATGAGAAACAAAAAAAGACCACAAATATAATTAAGACTCTGTTAAAGAGATATACAAAAAAACAATTAATCGAGATGATCGAGAAAGAGAGTAAGAATGGCTAAACGATCTGGGTATTTTTTAGTTTATAGAGATATATGGAGAAATCCTGTATTTAAAAATCTACTTCAAGCAAGTTGCTGGATATATTTTATATCATCTGCATCACACCAAGAAAAAAAATTAAGGTTTTTAGAAAATGACATATTTGTTCGTAGAGCAGAAATGATTATGCCATTGAGAGTAACAGCTAAAAGATTTGGCATGACATATACTGAGATGAGGTCTTTTATACTAAGGCTTGTGCGTAGAGGCATGATTACCACTAGGACTAACCAGCTTCAACCCAATGGAAACCACCCTAGCCGAAAAGTTACTCTAATAAGGCTTGTTAATTATGACAAATATCAATATGTGGACAGCGACCAACCACCTACTAACCACCTACCTCAACAAGTACTAAATAACAATACTAATACACATATACTAAATAGTAAGTCTAGCAAAGATAAGGTTGTGAATAATGGGTATAAAAAAGTTGGAACTGAGGGTGCTTATAATGTTCTGCAAAAAGACGGAAAAAAATACCTTAAACATAAATTTAAAGATGAACCAATAAAGGCTTATTAATGTCTGCTATATTTAGAATATTCAAACATGTTAGAAAAAGGTTGATTAATTTATCTATTGAAAATAAAAGGTTAAAGATGCAACTAAGTTATTATAAGGCATTATTAGAAAGTGATAATTCTAAAAAACATTAATGCCACATTTAGAACACATTTTATATGGCAGAAAGAAAATTAAGGTGCATTTTAAACCACTTAAAAATCTTGATGGGTATTACGAAACCGAAAAAAATATAATTGTGTTGGATAGTAGAATTAAAGGTAAAAGACTCTTTAACACAATAATTCACGAGATATTTCACTTAATTGCACATCTATCTAAAATTAAATTTAAGTCTATGAATGAAGAACCAATGGCAATAGAGATAGGAAATGGCTTTACTAAGATATTTAAACAAAACCCTAAACTATGGAAATTATTAACTAAATTAATAAAATGATACCTTTTCCAAATAAAAAATATAATATTATATATGCTGACCCACCATATTCTTTTAACTCTCCAAAATATCAAGATGGTAATAGAGGTTTTGGAAATAGAGTAGAAGATAAATATAAAACAATGTCTATTAAAGATATTTGTAATTTGCCTGTTAAAAAAATAACTAATGATGATGCTTTATTATTCATGTGGGTTGTAGATAGTCATTTAGAAAAATCTTTTAAAATAATTTATGATTGGGGTTTTAAATTTGCTACTATTGGTTTTGTATGGGTAAAACAAACCAAAAATAACAATTTTTATTATAATTTAGGTAAATATACTATGAAATCTACTGAAATTTGTTTAATAGGATTAAAAGGTAAATTAAAGAATATTAAAAAATCTAATAATGTAAAATCTTTGTTAATGGCTGATAGAACCATACACTCTAAAAAACCAGATGAGATAAGAACTAGAATTACAGAACTTTGTGGAGATTTACCTAGAATAGAATTATTTGCTAGACAGAAAGCAGAGGGTTGGGATTCATGGGGAAATGAGATATAAATTAGCATTATGAAAAACGACAAAATTAAGACAAAAGACACAATTAAGACACAATCTATAGGACGACCCAAGAAAGAACTAGATAAAGATGTTATAGCAAAACTTAGTCAGATAGGCTGTACTCAAGAAGAAATTGGTTCTGTTGTAGGAATATCTGCTAGAACACTACAAAGACGATATGCCGATCTAGTAGCAGAAAATAAAAACATTGGTAAAGCTAGTCTAAGAAAGAAACTTTGGGAGAAAGCACTTAAAGGCGACCCTAAGTTACTTATCTGGCTATCTAAAAACGAACTTAACATGGTTGATAAGATACACACTACACAAACTGTTGAACCACTACCATTAATCATTGATGCTAAAGCTGACGAGGTAAATGGCTAAACAAAAATTCACGCACTTTATACCAAGAGATAAACCACCAAAAAGAGGTGCTGGAAAACATAAGAAAAATAAAAACAAACAAGAAAAACGACAACAAAAACAAAAACGATATAAAGGACAAGGAAGATAATATGAGTGAACTAATTGGAGAGAATACATTTTTAAAATTAAGACAACAAAGAGATCAAGCTAGAGCAGAATGTGATCAAGCTAAAATTCAAAGAGATGTTGCATTAAGAAAATTAAACAAGGCTTTACAGATAGCAAAAGATTTAAGGAAATTAGTAGAGCATGGAAACTAAAAGGCCTAACTTTTATCCGAATGGCGAGG
>Ga0233432_10000741_pt1 | contig 31403 bp, 34 predicted proteins | sample SI_122_August201_6_FD_179870 | JGI IMG/M metagenome (GOLD analysis project Ga0233432, IMG submission 179870) | Seawater microbial communities from Saanich Inlet, British Columbia, Canada - SI_122_August2016_10_MG | ecosystem: Environmental > Aquatic > Marine > Inlet | place: Canada: British... | reverse complement strand
TTGAAAACAAGATGAATTCTGACCCATTTAATATATGATATAATTTAATCTTCTTATTCTTCTTCATCTTTTTCAGTGTAATTGTTAATCTTAAATGTTATAGAAAATTTAAGATCTCTTAGCAGATAAAAGACTGCCATGAGATTAATGAAAATGAGGACGTTGAACATGGACAAGTCTAATTCACTCTTAAAATATTCAATGAAATAAGCGAAAAACCATATAATAAGAATAGACTTAATTTCTTCCATTTTATTTATTAGTTGTTATAGTTACCATACTAATATCAAATTTAAATTTATATCATCTTTTCTAAAATTTTAAGAATATCTATAATGACTCTACAATCCATATAATTGTAATAAATTATCTTTTTTATCTGTGGAAATCTTTTAAGAGGTATATTTTTTTCTTGTGCTATTTTAGAATATTTTTTGAATTCAACGAGAGCATCTAATCCAGATATATCATCTTCCCAATAATTATCTATTAATTCTAAATTGTAGAGATTTTTAACGATCTCTTTTAATCCATATCCGAAACATCCTTTTATTCTGATTGGTTCTTCTTTAAAATAATAAAGAAGATCTATCATTTCTAGATTGGGGAAGATTAAATCGGGATATTTCATTTTCATGTATTTTATGTAAACTTTTTCGGCATTACCCCAATGGTAAACCTTGATAATTGAAGTAAAATTATTATTAAGAAAATTGATCCAGTATTGAATTATTTTTTTTTCTTCTTCATTAGTGAGATTTTTAATAGTGAAATCTTTAAAAATATAATCATCTTTATTTAAAATTGTTCCGATGATAGATATTCTGGGATGTTCAAGGTTCTTTTTTTCTTCAAAATAACTTTCACTTTCATCGAAGTTAATAACACTCTCTATATCAAGGATAATTGAATCCCTTTGTTCTTTTATTTTATCTTTAAATTCTCTGCCCTTAATTTTACGGGGTTCTATTTTTATTTCATCTTGTAAATTAATATCAATCATTTTCTGTTGAACATATTCTCTATGATTATCTCTCACTCTAAATTTATAAACATTAGTTAAAAGGAAGGGATCATCCCAACACTTAATTCCTTCACTATGAAGGGAACATCTTTTATTATAAGAAATATTCCATATGAGTGTTATTTCTTTAATAAGATGAGCGAGAATAGTTTTTTCATTTATCCAATTTCCTTCTTTTCTATTCATATTGGGATATAATTCAATGATACTTGGTTTGGGATATATTTTCCATTTATCATAATTATCTTTTAGTTTAAGTAACCATGTTTTCGCATCTTCAACTGTATATTTTAAATCTCCTGTTAATGGAAAATATCCTAAATATTCTCTCTTTGGTAAAGTTTTATCTTTATGTCTGTATTCTTTACCGAAAAAAAATCCTTGATCCTTTAGACCAAGTGATGAATTAGCAACATACATCTTACATTTATGATAATAAATAGAACCATTGTTGAGGATATCGGTTTTATCGGCATTAAAGTGAATATTTTTAAAAAGAATATCTACTATAATATATTCTGGGAGATCTATTTTAATTTCGGGGAATAATTCTTGGAAGACTTCTTTATGAAAAATTAAATCGGGTTTCACATAAATATTGAGTGATTTGTTATATAGATTTGAATTGTAAGCTATGAATTTTTCTTTATTTTTAATTTTCATCTTTATTTGTTGGTGAACTAGATTTTCACGGAAATATTCGTGTTTTTTAATATGATTTATGAAATTATTTTTATAATCTTCTTTTTCTTTATGAATTTCTTTACAGAAAATATTAGGATCATCTTTCTTAAAACATCTATATTTCTGGTGCATTACATCGAACCAATCACTCAATGAATCTCTATTGATATGATTTTTAAGTTCGTGATAAAAAAAACTCATAATATTACTTTCTCATACTTTATATTTATATCGGTGTGCGTTCATTCGTTAATGTATGGGAATCTCTCGGTTGTTCTTCTTCTTTCTCTTTAATTGATATATAGGATTCAGTTGATTTAATTTTGCCGTCCCCATTTACTTTCAGACGACTATCTTTCCATAGAAGATCTTCTGTGTGAAAGTCGAATCCAGAATCATATAGTTTAAGATAGTTTTCAACTATTTCTATTTTGCAGTAGATTTTGGGTCCCTCGGGACCTCTTCTTTTCGTCCATCCACACATCCTCCCTGGGAGACCCTGAATCTCTGATGAGTTATCTTTTTCCCTTGGTAAACTTTCATGTACTGATCCGATGAACTTATCGGAAATGGTCTTTGATGCTCCGAGCATATTCTTGATAAGAATGAATGTATGTTTAGAGGGTTGTTTATCCAGATTCTGAAAGATCTTTTTTATCTGTCCTTGCGTTTTTGTCATATTGAGTTCAATTAGTTCTGTATTGTGTTTTAGGCATTGTTTCTGTAAGCATGTCTTAGTGAGAGAATATGTTGCTCTACCAGTGGGACCAGCGGAAACAGACCGAATGAAATGATACTTTGGAGTGTCCAAGCACACCTCTGTAAAGTAATCATTACATCCCTCATCTGTCATAAGATTGAAAGACTCTCTTAGACGATCTTCGTCCAATAAAGTCTGAAAAGAAACATAGTTATCGTTGAATCGTGGACATACCTTCGCATGATGTTGCCAATCTTCGGCATCAATGAGAGTGTTAGATGGTGTTGCGGATATCTGTAAAATCTTGATGTTTTTTTCTTTTAGAGTATCTGGATTCTTGAGATCAATTGAATCGAATATTTTTCCTATCGTGAAATCTCTTTTATTCGCCAGATGACATTCGTCAATAATGATAAGGATGTTTCTGTCTTTCTTTTCCCTTTTAAGTCTATCTATTCTATCCTCTAGATAATGAAGAGTATTCCTATGATATACATTGTTTCTCCACATTGGGAGAACTCTTTCTTTCGTCTGTTCTAACCAACTTCTGTCCGACATTGCTGTAATAAAGAATACATTGTTCGGATCTATATCTTTTTTTCTCGCCATCATGTAAGAAACGAAAAGAGATACACCTGTTTTCCCCCATTGTGGAGGAGCACATAGAGTGACGAGATCGTTCGTGTAAAACTCGGAAATAATCTTTTTCGCGACTTCTTTCTGGGGTTCATAAACAAGGAGAGACCCTTTCCCCTTGTATAGTTTTTTCTCTACGATCCATTCTTTCCGGAGACTTTTCTTGGTTGTCGTGATGATTGTCATCTTTAATCTTTCATTGATGTAGTGTATTTTATCTCCACGTTTCAATCAAATTTACCTGTGAAATAAATCATTTAAAAGATAAAATGTATTATCATTTAATTATAATGACACTTATGAGTAATAATATCATTAGTTATGTTCGTTCAGATAATAGAAAGAAGATTATCATATTGACAGGAAATCGGCAATCATTTAGGTGTCGCCAGAGAGATGATATCGGGAAACAGAATCCATTGAAATTCATTAGTTTTAAAACAATGTTAAAAGATGTTAAGGATAAAAATAAAAAAATAGGAGGTCATTCAGATATTCTCATTGGTCCGATTAATTATTTTAGTCTTGGAAAGCTTTAGTATTATAAAGAATTTATGTTTCGCTAAATAAGAATACATTTATACTATATTTGATAAATTTTTAATAATTGTCTGTATGTATGGTCTTTTCTTGACATCTTTTAAAACGCATTTTCTAATTAATTTACTTAGTTCTTTTTCTTTGGATTCTAAATATTTTAAACTATTTAGAACTTCTTTTCTACACTCTTCGTAATCATCACCCTCTTGCCATATTTCACCTACCCATAACTCTAAAATACAGACTCCTAAAGAAAATATATCACTTTTTTTAGAGCACATACCGAATCCTAATTCTTCACACATATAACCCAATGTCCCCATATCTTCATCTGTTACTATTATTTTTTTATCGTATAAATTACGGGCTACACCGAAATCAATTAAGACAATTTCATCGTCAACTAAGAGCATATTATTAGGTTTTAAATCGCAGTGAACAATATTTTTATCGTGTAACGATTTTAAAGCTTTACACATTGACCCTGTCAAGTGCATTTTATAATCACGATCTAAATTATAAATCCATTCTGTTTCTCTGTATTTATAGTAATATTCATATTTATTTAATCGTGTATCTTTATGATACTCCAACCATAATTCTTCGTATTTTAGAAAATCTTTAAAATCTCCATTAACACCGTAATCCTCGATAATGATATAAGTCTGATAACTTTTATTTAAATTGGAAAATGAAAATCCATAACATTGACATAATTGTTTATTTTTTCCAATAATACCATAAATATCTAATTCATCTATTATATCATCAATTACATCATCTTCATAATCATAGTGTTTAGAATCGAATGTTTTTAAAAGAATATTTTTATTATCGTATTTTCCTTTATAAATATCACATGAACCACCTGATGTAAAATATTCATTTTTTTCTAATTGTTCATAAGGGATCCAGTCATCTCTTGTTGATATTAATTGATTAAGTTTTTTTAACATTAATTATTGTAAAATTAATAAATTAATATAAATCAAATTTATAATGGTAACGTTAAAACAATTAAAAGCACTATGTAAAAAATATAAATTAACGATTTCTGGAACTAAAAAACAATTAGGGAAAAGACTTTATAATTTAAGGAGTGATACTATGTCTAAAAAAGATTTAAAAATAGTAAAAGATTTTTTAAAAGTTAAAACACATAAAAGAAATTTAAAACGAACTAAAAAAAAATCTAAGAAAGCCGGAGTAGGATTCAGTGATTTAGTTAGTTATTTCACATACGATTCTCCAATTACGAAATATCCCATAGAAAATCAGCGAGAATTAAGCGAAGGGATCATTGAAAAAATGAGAAAACAGAGGGAACTTGTAAAAAGTAAAAGTAAGTCTCCCGACTTGCCTACAATAGAAGCGTATACCAGTTCTACTCTTGATGTTTCGGGTGTTAAAAGTATGAGACCTCAATGGGATGTCGAAAAATCGGTTAAAATATTAATACCAAGAATAGACGAAGCTTTGAAACATTTTGAACTGAAAGATGATGATTATGATTATGAAAGAAAATTACATATTATAATAGGTTCTAAATATGATAGTGATAATTACTTGCCATATTTAGTTCTGAATCCAACAGATTTTAAAGGGATAGATCATCATAAATTAAATGAATTATTTAGACAGAGGGGTAAATTTATTCATAAAGATCAAGTCGCAATAGGTCATAGTAAGTTTGAGAGTAATAAAGAACACGAACTATTTCCTGGAAGTTCTTTCTCTAAAGAAATGAAACAAGAATTTAAAGATCTTTATGATTGGGAGAGACGATTTCCATCCGGTGATGCTGTGGATAGATTATCTGTATTCAGAAAGAGAGCCAGGTATCAACCTAAATATCCCAATGAAGAGGGAATACATTTTCAATATTATGATATAGTTGAGAAAGATTTCGTTACTCCTTAGTAACCCTTAATTATTTTTTTTTCGTTTTTTTCTTTTTCTTTTTAGATTTAGTTTTACTCGGTCCTTTTTTACGAATCATTGCTGTATTTACTTCTCCATCTCCCCTTGTTTCATATATCATATCTACTAATTCAAATCCATTTTTCTGATAACATTTTATCGCTGATATATTAGGATCAGATGAACTTGTTCTGACGTGTAGATACATATTAAGAGATCTTCCGAGATGATAGATTTTTCCTTCTATATTAATTTCCGCATTTAAAAGATTTCTAACTAGATGATAACATAATCCATTTCCTCTGAATTCTGGATCAATGGAGATTGTATGAAGGTGTAAAAATAAATTAGATAAAGGTTTAATAACATCTTTTTTCTGAATATCTACGAAACATACACCTACAATAAGATCTCCGACATATAATAATGAAACAATTGGTTTTTTAGTTTCTATACTCATAATATAATCTCTTTCTTCTCCTTTAGAAAATCCTAAATTACAGATTTCATTACATCTCTGTTTTTCTTCTTCATTTAATTCACTAAAATAACACACTCTCTGTTGTGTTCTAAGTTTAGATTTCATTTATTTCTATATAAAGATATAGAAATAAAATCATTAAGAATATGAAAACATGGACGGAAGAGGAACTTAAAGAAATATATGTTTCAGATGATTTTAACTCTGTTTACGAAGAGTATTGTTCTGATAATAAAGAACAGAAGGATCTTTTAAAGTTTCTGAATGGTATTAAATTAAATGAAAAATATTTTAGACTCACAACGAACACTAAAATAGGGCGGAACAAAAGATTTAGAAATAAGAATATTAGCGAGGATACACTGGCTTTAAAGGAGGTAAATAGTCTCTTAAATAAGATGACTGATAAGAATATAAGTAGTATCAACGAAAAAATAAAAGAAAAATTAAAGGATAAGGATTATCTCAAACGCATGGTTATTGTAAATGTATTAAGTAAATGCGTAGCGCAGCCTTCTTATAATACTTATTATATTCAGGCTTTACAGAATGTTTATTTCAATCATACGGATTTAAATAATATAATTTATAAAGAGGTATTAGAGATAGAAGATAAAATCAAAACTCAAGAAATAAATAAAGAACAGAGTGAATATATGCAATTCTGTGATAAAAATAAGAAGTTAGATTTACTTATTGGTCATTCATTATTAGTAACAGAATTGGAAAAAATGAAAATAATAAAAGATAAAATTATACCATCCCTAAATAATCTACTTGATATTATTTCTTTAACCGATGATACTGATGAAAAATATAAGTGTGTCCTATGTTTATATGGTATATTCAAGTCTTATTATGGGGATAATCTTTTACCACAAGGATTTATCGATAAAATCAAGGAATTAATTCAGAAAGAAAAATCTAATAAGATTAAATTCAAGTTGATGGATATTAATGAACGCAGGTAATTACTATTTAAAAAAGAAAATAATTATAATCTTTAAAATGGATATTAACATGTGTGCTTCTTATGAATTTCCTAATGATACGAATTGGTCATCAATAGGTACATGTAATATAAGCGAAATGAATACTTTTATTCCAAGTAATACTGAGGTAAAAGAAGTTTTTCAGATTAAAGAAGATCTTTTAAGTGAACTAAATAATAAAGAATTAATTCTGGAGGAAATAGATGAAGAACATAAAAAGAAAATAGAGGATTTTTCTTCTCAATTTACAGAATATTTAGATTTTTATGTGAAACAACAGCATAGGGTTTTAGATTTAGAAAAAGAATTAAAAGATTACTATGATAAAATTGATTTAGATATCAATAAATTAACAGATTTTTCTAAATTTATAGCGGATATTAATATAAAATATACGAAAGATATTGATACGGATAATATAAATAAGAGTATCTTGAATGCATCGAAAAAAATAAAAGAAGAAAATAAAGGCGCGGAAATAAAGGAAAAATACGAAAAAGAATTATCTCTTTTAAATTTTTATTTACAGAACTTCATAAAAAAAATAAATAATGGAAATCTAGGAAATACTTGTAGCTTATGCTTACAGAGAAATGTTGATACTTATATGGAACCATGTGGTCACACAGGATGTTCTCAATGTATTAATGTTTTAAAAGAAAAAATGGGTGAATTTAACTGTAATTGTTTTATCTGTAGAAAAAGAGTAAATAAATTCAATGCCCTATATTTCATTTAATAGGACTATTAATTGTTAAAGACTATTAAAAAGAGCTTTATAAAAATCTTTATCTTTTCTTTTCTTTTCTTTAATGAATAAATAATATTCACCCGAATCAAGAGTAATGTAATTGACTGATGTTTTTATTGTAATTTTAGAATCTTCAATTGCTATAACTTTCCCTGATTTATAAAATTTTCCTGTATTTTTTTTAATAAATGTGATATTATCATTAAGATAAATATCAGAATCTTCTCTATCATAAAAAGTTTTATTTTTAATTTTTTTCAAGGTGTCTTCGCTAAAATAAGTTTCAAATACATGATTTTTATTTTTATAAAGTTTAAGTATATTTTTAAGGGGTTCTATGTCCATTAAATTATTTTATATTAGTAATATATAAAATGAATAATTTAAATGTTTTTATATTATTTTCAACACTTATTTATTTTAAGCTAGAAGAAAATAAATCGGGTAATTTAAAGGTAGCCGTCGGTTTAGTTGCACTTTATGCTCTGTATAATTTATTAAAGGGGGGGGTTGAAGGATGGAATCCATACACATATGTACCAGATGGCTGGTTTCAAGATCTTGATGGACAAGAATGTGAAACAGGAAAAGGTACATTCGTTCAAGGAGCATCTCCGCCAGAATTTCCTTATGATCATTGTAAGATGGGTGAGGGTGATGACGCGCGAATATGTGGCAATTGGAATGAAACAGCAATCATGAATTTAATAGGATCCCCCTCACCAGGGCAAGCCAGTCCATCATTCCAATATACAGATTCCAATGTAGATCAACGATGTAAAACGGTCGTTTGTGAAGCTGATAACCATTGTATAGGAAATTCTAATCATAAATATTGTCATAATGGAAAGTGTTCTACATGTAAAGATGATGAACATTGTGGTAGTGAAGATCTTATATGTGTAAGTAATCATGATAATTCAGAAAAAATCTGCGTTAATAAATTTTCAGCACCAAGCCAGACTGATATATCTGATTATGGTATGAAAAGATGTTTTCAAAATACACCATTTTATACGCGTTATTCTCCATCAAACAACTCCATATGCTCCAGTCCACCTCCAAATTTAAATGATGATGCTCCGTGGGTGGGGGCATGTTGCGTTACTCCCTATCAAGATGGATTTTTTCAATTTGCTTCGCTTGCGTTGTTGCTTGTGGTTGGTATTTTCTGCATTATATTTGGAGGATTCAAGGTCGCGGCCGATAAAGAAAAACTATATTCATTAATGGTTGTAGTTGGGGTTTTAATTATACTTATCGCGACCTTTGGTCCATCTTTATCCACTCCTCCAAGTGATCAACTGGATATCGATCAACCAACTGATTCAGATTCCTAAATTTTTAATATTTAATATTTAATATACTTAAATTTTTAACATACTTAAAATAATAAAGCAGTTTGAATATAAGTCATGGAATTGCAATCATTCATCTCAGAAAACAATAATTATAGTGATCTTTTTAAAAAAGAAGGACTAAAAGTAGTTAAATATAAAAATCTACTTTTAGTCAAGAATTATTACGATAAACCTTTATCTTATACTGATGAAAATGATTATTGGAAGATGTATTGCAGAGGTGCAGTTATAGATACTCTTACCAATAGGGTTGTGTGCTTGCCACCCGTAAAATCGGTAGAATACGATACTATTTCGGATGATTCAAGTTATTTAGGATATGAAATTCAGTATTTAATAGATGGAACGATGATTAATTTATTTTATTGTAAGGAATGGTTACTATCTACGAGGAGTGAAATTGGTGGAAAAAATAAATGGACTGATAAAAAATCTTTTAAACAGATGTTCGATGAGTGTTTAGATAAAAATTTTGATTATGATAAATTAGATAAGGATTGTTGCTATTCATTCGTAATGAGACATAAAGATAATAGAAATGTTTCTCCAATTAAGGAAAATAAATTATTTTTAGTTGAAGCATATGATCTAAATAAGAACGAAAGATTAAATCTTGCGAAAGTAAATTTAGATATAGAAAAGATTAACAATATTTCATTTAATGATTTAATTGATTTTAATTCTTATGAAATAAAAGGATACACTATTAAAGATGGAAATAAAAGATATAAGAAAATTAATCCTTTATTTGAAAAAGTAAAAGAATTAAAACCCAATATGAATAATGATTTATTAAATTATATTGAATTAAGAAAAAATGGAAATATAAAAGAGTATTTAAGATATTTTCCTGAATATTCTAAATCATTCGATGAATATAGAAATAAAATTCATATATTAAGTAATGAATTATATAATAATTATAAGAACTGTTATGTATTTAAAAAGATAGAAAGAAAAGAAATTCCTTACCACCTTAAACCATTGACAGATGATATTCATAGAAATTATCTTAATACTAAAGAACCTACCAGTTGGTCTGACATTAAAAATTATATTCATGATTTACCATCTAAGAAATTAATGTTCGCATTAAATTATTCTTGAATTATTTTATGTGTTAAATTTATAAATTATGGAATGGTGGAAGAATACGTTAATTGGTGGTATGTTTTTTTTAGCTCTAAGTCCGGGGTTTTTATTAACTATCCCACCTAAGGGTGATTCTGAAAAAGGATTAATCGGTAAAGGATTATTTCATTCACTGGAAACAAGTAATGCATCAATATTTGTTCATACTATTGTATTTTTAGTAGTTGTTGGTGGTTTATTATGGTATTTAGATTCCGGTTCAAGTAATTCGGGAGAACCGATGCCAACGGTTGATGATAGTTCAAGTGATGGGGATGGCGGTGATTCTTCCGAGGCTGAAGTAGATAATGAATCCGATAATGAAGGAGAATAATTATAATTCTTTTTCGGCGACTTTATATAAGATTTTAAATTCTTGTTTAATTTTTTCTAATTCTTCTATCAAGAAATTAACGATCCCTTGATATTTTCTTAAATCATTATCTTTTGATATCTTATGAGATGGATTGATTGTCACAATTAGTTTGATAGACTCTTCTAATGGATGAGGTTTCTTGTAAGCTACTAATTGCAATAAAGATTCATCATCTAAGCATCTTCTCGCTATATGACTCTGAATAAGATTACCCATTGTATGATCTTCATTATAAATCATAAAATGATAAACATAATCGTTAATTTTTTCACTTGATATACACGTTTCTTTATTTTGTAATAATTTTAAGAAAGAAACCTTTAGATAATCTAACTTGTCTTGTAATTGTTGGATCGATAATTTGAATAAACTACTTGAATCTTGATAATGTACTGACTTAATTCTAAAATTGTATTTATTGCATTCATTATTAGAATCTCTAGAATAATATTTTTCGGATTCAGCTAATAACAATTTCTGTGTAAATTTTTCTTGATCTTCTTCTTCAATTTTCTCAATTTTAATTCTTTCTTGTACGATATGATTTATTAGATCATCATCTTTCAAGAAAGAATAAGTAGCACACGAAACAGGTTGAAATATAGCATTTTCTTTTCCAGTTGATAAAGATGGAATACCGTAACAATGAATTTTCTGTTTTAAATCGTTATCATTTGTGTTTTTAAGTTCTGTAATAAGACAATAATTTTTTTTACCTCTAAATTCAAATGGTCTTAAAATTTCATCTTTCTTTTTCTGCGATAATGGATTTTTAAGGTCATAATTATTATAATCATTCGAGTTTAGTAATTCGTCAAGTTCTTCATCATTATCATCTTCATCAAGATTATCAATTCTACTCTGAATTTCAGGTTTGAGTGGATAAATTTTAAAATCATTAGAAGTAACGAATTTAAATACATCGCTATTATCGTGTTCGACATTAAGTTCGAACATATAATTTTTCATATATGAATCGGGATTAATGTAAAGGGGTAAAAGAGATAATCTCTGTAAAATCATTTCATTATGCAGTTGACCGCTATTTTCTACGATAGTAATATCTTTCTTAGTATTTTCCGCACATCTAAAAGCTACCGATGGTATATCATTTAATATTGTTCTGCGAATAGCATTTAATACCGATTTATCAAGGCCATATTTATCATCCCCTTCTATTTTAAAACATAATTCTTTATTTTCCATTTTAACATCGCGGATCTCGGGATTGAAAGAACTCATTATTATAATATTATTATTATTTATTTTAAATAAAAATCAAATTTATTAAGTTTATTTTAATAAAATTAAGATATTATAATTTAAATAAATGTCGGAAAGAGTTCTTTTTATAAGTGGTAGATGCGAACATTCTAAAAAAATACTCTTAGGTATTTCACAATATGATTTTTTAAAACCACTATTCAAGGTTATTAATGTAGATACGCAGGCATTTCCTAATTATATTAAAACTGTTCCAAGTATTCTAATAAACGGACAAGTTATTTCTGGAACAACTGTATTCGAATATTTAGGTAAACTTGTTGAGGGTAAAAAACAACAGGAAGAACGTGTAAATGAAGGTCAACCAACAGAAAAAGATCAGGGGCAATGTAGAATAAATGAAGATGGAGAATTAGAGGGATGGTGTGGTACTGGTTCGGGTGTTGAATATTCAACAATTACAGAAGAAAATGATGATTTCACTAAAAAAACTCATAAAATGGATACCAATTTATCATTCCTGGATGGTGCCTCCGACATTTCTTTACAAGGGCAAGTTCAGCATATGGAAAAACAAGATAATCAGTTGAATGGGAAGAGACAACAATTTGATAATGATTATGAGAGGTTACAGAGGGAAAGAGGTGAAGTGGGTAATGGGATGGCGAGAAAATAATTTACGTTAAACTATTTAAATAATTATTTCCTTTATATAATAATAATGGATATTGAGAAGCAGGTATTTAGTATTTTTTCAAGTTTTATTCGTGATTTAAGTAAAACATTCCCCGAAATAAAAAACTGTCTTTATAGAAACTACGAAAAAGAGATAGTCGGTGAAGATTTGAAATTAAATAGTTGTCCCAAGATACAATGTTTCTTGGATAAGGTAAATGAAAATTCTAAGATGATTGAAGATAAAGATAAAAAGTTTTTTGAGATTGAAGATATTCTGGAAGAAATATCTTTTCGGAACTTATGGATGAAGAATATTTCGGATAAAACTAGGAACACTATTTGGAAATATTTTCAGACATTTACAATTATTAATATAAATCTAAATTCTTCGAAACAACTACAGGAGGCATTGAGTAGTATGAATGAAGGAGAAATTAAAAAAGAAGATATTAAAGATAAACAGACGGCGAAAGATTTAAAAAAATTAAAGAAACTTGCTGAAGAAGTAAAAACCGAACAAGATGGAGATGAACTTGATTTGGAAAATATGTTGGGAGGTCTTATGGATTCCAATATTGGGTCTATTGCGAAGGAGGTGGCTTCAAGTATGAAAATAGATGAAATGTTCGGAAACATTGATGAGAATAGTAATCCGATGGATGTGATGGCTCAGATGATGAATCCAGAAAAGATGGGAAATATATTCCAGAATATCAATAGTGTAATGGAAGGAAAGATGAAGAATGGAGAATTAAATGAGGATATTTTAAAGAAAGAAGCTGAAAGTATGTACGGGGATATGGCGAATAATCCTCTTTTCGGGAACTTGATGAAGCAGATGAATCCCGGAAATCCCAGTACAGAAACTAAAGAAACAACGGAATCAACCGAAACTAAAGAGTCAACTAAAGAAGAAAAAAAGGAAAAACTAAAAAAGAAAATTGAAGCGAAAAAGAAAGAAAGAACTAAATAATTAAAATAAATTCTATAATATAATTATTAAATGATATCTACGCCCTTCTGGTATAAAGATCCAAGTGTATTATATGATAGGGATTACATATTCGAAATATTTCCTTCTAAGCGATTTGATATTACAAGGAAATTAAATTCACTTTTAAGATTGTCAATACTTTATTCGTTGATTGTTTATTTAATCAATAAAGATAATAGATATATCGTTTTACCTTTCGTGGTTGCTGCTGTTACATGGGTTATATGGTCAAGACAGACAGATACTCGCGTTGATGATGTTTTAGAAGAATCAATGAGTAATAGATTAGATGATCTTGTAATGATTAATGATCTAGCTACTGAATGCAGGGTTCCAACTAAGGATAATCCCTTTATGAATCCAGGGTTAAATGAATTTAGTAATGATAATGTTCGCATGCCTAAATCTTGTCCATCTTATAATAATGTTGGAGTTCAGAATAGAATGGAACAATTATTTAACGATGATTTATACAGGGATGTTAAAGATATATTCGGTAAAAACAATAGCCAACGTCAATTTTACACTGTTCCCGGGAATCAAGTTCCGAATGATCAAGGATCATTCGCGCAATGGTGTTATGGACAACCTAAAACGTGTAAAGAAGGGAATAAATTGGCCTGCTTAAGTGATTTAGGAAATTCTGGTGGAGGAACGGGTTCGGGTTCAACATAATTTTAAAATAAATAAAATATATTTAAAGTATATAAATGCCAGGTTACAGTGGATATGAAGGTCATGCTGCACCAATGGAGGGAAGTATCCAGGAATGCGCGAAACCAGATTTAAGTAAGAAAAATTCATTTCAGACTTTCGTCAGAGCGAATATTCATGATGATAGACTGACTGTTGATTTAGATTCATTACAATCCCAGGGTCCAGGACTTTATTATATGGATAATCAGAATGGATGTGAATGTGGTCTTAAGGAAGCAAGATCTATTCAAGTTTCTCAACCAGGGATTAATTTTTCTGGTGGTTATGGTTGGATTGCAGAAAAGGGTTGTTTGGTAGATAATGACAGTGATTTAAGACAAGATAAAGATAAATTAACCAATATGAGAGATATTAATCAAATTGTAGAAAGATTATTTTTAACAACTCCCGATATTTCAAAGGGTTACAGAGACATTGATGTTGAATCTGTTCTTATTTCATCTGATTTCTCTTCCGATCAGAAACCATGTAATTCTTTAGCGGGTGTTTCAATGGGTAATTATTTCACCCCAATGATTCAGAAATTAAGTGAAGAAGTTCAAGATCCTAAACATATTGTCCCCGAAGATTCGCAGGCAGATTGGGTTAGAGGAGGTCTCCCAACAAGACAGATGGTTAGAAATGCTGATTATTTAAGAAGATGTCAAGAAAAAACAATTTCTTCTAATTAATTAAATTATATCTTATAAAATTTATCTTTTTAAAATATTATATTCAATATAAATATAATATGGAAACTCTCATAAATAACAGAAGTATGACCGATATGTCTATGGGTCCGGGTATGTATAGATTAGATGATTCTAAATTAAAAAATAAAATTAGTTATCCTTGGGCACCCAACGTTCAATTACAGAAAGCAGGGGGGTCTTTAATGGACTCTAATTTTTTTGATGTTGAATCGGATTTAAAGGGCATTACAAGAGATCTTTCTAATAATCCCTCACTGAAATATGCTCCATTAGATGAAACCAATAGTTATAATATGGTTCAATTTCCCGACGGGGGTCCTTCTGCGGAGGAAAATACAAGATTAACCAATAATGCATTTGAATTAAAAGGCGTAGGCATTAATAGATTTGATTTTTTACCATTTGATCCACAGAAAAATTCAATCGAACCTTTTAGAAGGATAGGTGATAACACTGTATTGGGAGTGTTAGATAAACATGAAACTGATTGTAAATTTGATTTTACTAAAAATACAGGGGTAGGTGCCGAATATGCTGATAAAACTGATTTCGGTAATCCTAAGAATGATTAATTATATTATAATTTAAATTTGATTAAAGTTAAATAATTAATATTATTTTTTTTTAATGAACATCTTTTATTTAGAATGGCTAAATAAAAGACCTTCTATCTGTGAATTTAGAGATTCAATACCATCTACATATAATTTTCAATGTTCGGTATCAATTAGAAATTGTAAAGAGGTCTTTCAAGATATTAAAATTTATGGGAATATAGGTGATTTAGAAGAATATGAATTTAGAAATAGTCCTTTTACGAAACGTACTTATTTAGTATCTCATTTACAGAAATGCATAAGGAAAATGAATCACACTAAATCCGTGAAAACTGCGAAACATTTGATAGATTTAGATATTAATGCATTTCTCAGGAGGTTGCCTATTATAATGTTTGAGGATGTAATTCCCCATAAAGATCTTCCAATTATAATTTGGTTAATGATTGCTGTAACTAAGGGTTTCAAGATTAAAACTGTTATGATTCAATATTTACTTGGTATGATTTATTTTCTTTCTTCATGTGCGAAGCATGATGAATATTCGTTTAAAGAAAATATTGACCATAAAATTATAGGAGATAACGATTTCTTAAAATGTATATTACTTAGAAGATCTTATGGTGGAATGAAAGGTGATATGAAAATGTTAAATTATTTCATAGAATTGTGGCACGAAAAATTTAAGAAAGATATAAAACCTAGAGATGATAAAATTAAATATATAAATCATAATTTAGATAGATTAGAAATTAAAGATTGGTATCTTCAAGCGAATGATTTTCATTGTAATCATACATTAATACCGAATGTAAAAAAACAATTTAATCTTTATACAGAAGAATATATTAAGAGTTTAATATGGAATTATTCTTCATCTTATAATCAGAGGATAACTAGTCATTATGATGAAGAAGAATTTAAAGATTGGTTAATCATAAAAAAATATGTCCGTTATTTACAGAAAAATATGGATTTTATTTAAGAAGAGCATCCACATGATGGTTGATTATGTTCTTCTTTCTTGTCTTTTTCCAACAATTTCGTTAGACCGTATCCAACAATAACTCCGATTAATAAAGCAGAACATATTTTACAAGATTTCTTTACTAACTTTTTATCCATTATTTTAACCATAGAAATTATTTTTTTCTAAAATTAAATTCTATTTAAAATTTTACACCTATTTACTATTAAATGGAATTTTATTTAACCGAAAATATCATATTAAAAGATAATAAAACATTTTCAAAAGATCATGTCAAGTTAAAGAAAATAACGAATAATAATTGGCATCATTATCTTAATGAGTTCGGATGGTTAAAATTACCATTACCTTGGATTAAAAAATTAAATAAATTTTCTGAAAAGATTTTTAAAAATTCACCATTCGGGGTGATGGATTGTAGTTCAGATGGAGATTGTTTTTTCCATTGTATATCGAATGCACTAAATGATTTTAATAGATTGAACGATGATCATGAAATACTCAACGCTCCACACATAAGAACTATTATAGCTGATTCTATTACAGATGAAATTTATAAAGAAATGATAGGTTATTATCGGATAATGAAAGATATAGATGATTTTGATGAGGAATGGGATCCATATAAAGTAAAAGATTTGGATTCATTTAGAGATATAATAAAAAAAAGTGGTCATAATTATTGGTGTGATTATATTCTATTAAATCAGATAACTAAAATATTAAGATTGAATATATTTATCTTAAATAGTAATGAAACTATTAAAGATTATTCTACATACAATACTCTGATTGAATATGATCCAGAATATGATAATGTTTTTTTGCTTTATGAAGATGAATGTCATTTTAAACTTGTTGGTTATTTTGATGGAGATAATATGATATCATATTTCACAGAAAATATACCAATTGAATTTCTTAAATTATTTAAACTCCGTTAATTTATTAATTATTTTTAAAATATTATTTATACTATATAAATGGAAGCACTCATTCTATTAGGGGTTTTAGGTGCGGGTTATCTAATAAATGAAGATAAAGAAAAGAAACAGAAAGTTTCGGATGAAATACAACCTCCATTATTTCAAGGTTCGGGAAACACAATTTATGATATGAATAATTATAAAGATGCTCAGCGGTATGAAATAGATCAAGTTATGAAACATCACGAGCAAGCAATGAAACCGGGGACCAAGGTTATTGATGCTTTAAATATGGACGGACGTAATACTCTACAGAGTCAAGAAATATATACAGATGAAATTAAGACATTAGACGGTGGTGTGAGAAAAAGAGAAGATTTTCTAGTAAACGATCAAGGAATTAAAATTGAACCTTTCTTTTCAGGTTCTGGACCGGCATCTATAGATCTCGGTAGTCGTAGTCATAGAATGGATGCTCATTTAGGTGGATATCACGCTCAACAGAAAGGTGTTGGTAAAAGAACCGATCTTCAGGCACCATTGGGAGATCAATGGGTTCCTTATGGAAATGTTTATGGTAATACATTCGGTGGAGCGAGGGCAGATCAATCAAGATATAATGAAGGAATGTATAGAACGAATGAATTACCTTTCGAGCAAGAGAGAATCCAGCACATAGATATCAAGAGTGATGTAAATAGAGATGTTGATCTCCTTTATGCTCAGAGAAATAGCACAGATAATAGAAGAACATTAAATAATCAGAAGGTATCTTTCGGTGGAAAAGTATTAGCAGGTAAGGGTGTAGATAAGCGAGGTGAAGAGGGTCAAGTATTTAAACATAAACCCGATCAGGATTATGTTAATAGTGCCGATAAATGGTTGGTAACAACTGGTGCCGTTGAGGCGCCAAGGATAAGACCAGAACAAGAGTTGAAAGAAACTAATAGACAATACCTGAATGAAGGTGACATTGGTCCGGCTGCTCCGGTAATTTTTAAGAGTAATGAAGATCGCCCCAACTTTAAGAAATCAACAAGACAACAATTATTAAATGATACAGAAAGAAATGTAGCATTGGAAGGTAAGATGAATGACAATGATCATAATAAGAGTAGTTATTTCGTTTATCCCAATGAAAGGGAAATAACATCTGAAAGAACCTATGAGGGTAATTTCAAGTCTGTGTTTAACGCTCAGACAGAACAATTACAAGATAATATAAAACCAACCGTTAAAGAAACTACATTAGATAGTAGAGACGGATTCGTTGGTCCCACTGTCGCTGTATTACCCGAAGAAAGATTACAAGATAATGTTAGACCAACCGTTAAGTCTACAACTATGTTCGAATATTCTGGTAATGGTGGAACAACTGTCCCAGCAGAAATGGCATCAGATCAGTTTCTTAGAGCAGATCTTAATCCTAATAAAGAAATTATTTCAATGGGTAGAGATCCAACACCTGAAAGCACGAAACTTGCGAATGGCATGGATACTCTTAATGTTGATATTAAAAAGATTGAGAGTGATTATTTCAATCCAAGAATTAATAATCCCGATAAAGTTTATCAAGAAATTCCACAGGATTATGTCTGCGAATATACACAAGATAAAGAAACACTTGATAATGTAAAATTATCGGATAGATTAGATCCTAATTTACTTGATCCTTTCAGGGACAATCCATATACTAAATCTCTTGCTTCATTCGCATAAATTATATCTATATTAATTTAGAATAGTTAAGAATGGATATAAGAATAATATTATTTTTAATAGTTTTCATATTCGCTTTTAAGAATGATATGAAAATAGAAAGTTTTATTTCTTACTCAGATCCGGATTTTTATGATATTGAAAAACCAATGGAAATAGATTATTTAATAAAGAAAGATAATTATAATCTTGAAAATATAGAAGATTTAAAAGATCAATTAAATGAATATGAATTCATGTTTGATGATAAATATAGTATAGCAGATGAATTATTAAAAGATAGCGAAACTCTAATATGTAGAGATACTAATTGTTTATGTTCTCCCAATCCATGTGAATTTAATTCAATATGTAGCCCAATTTACGAACATAATACATATCAATGCTCATCTCCACAAGATCCATTAATGCCCTCAGCTATTCCAATGGAACCACCATTATCTCCAGATATCCCCGAATATCACATTATACCCGTTATTCCTATTACTCCTATTGACCCTCCAATAATTGACGGAAATTGTATTACACCATCTCCAATAAAAAGCGCGCGTCAAATAACAATGAATGAGGTATGTAGGGGTGATAATACCAACGGGAACCCTAAATTGTGCGGTACTCTTGACGGCGCCGCCGGCAATTGGTTAAATTGCTATATAAATAGCGATGGTGTGTGTGGCGCGATTTCTCGGGATGATTGTGTTGGTCCGGATAAAACATGGTGTGGAGGATCTCCTCCACCACAGCCCCAATTAATGAATGATAATAATATGAGAGTTTTTAAGTTTACCAATAAAACTAGTGATAATATAGTTATCTTGGGGCAGATTGGGGATAAGGGATATTTAACACATAATATCCAAGATTCTCATTGGACCTGGTTAAAAGATACGACAGAATCAGGTATAGTGGGTGATCCGGGTGGAATAGATGATATCAATGGATGGTCGACATTCGCGATAACTGAAATAAATAGCGGTGATAGTAAAAATATTATATTTCCATTAATTGATGCGAGTTTATCTGATAATTTAAGTGGTCATTATCTAAAAGGAATATCTGGTATGCTTTTCTTAGCGACGAAAAATGATAATTTTAATGCAGATAATATTGTTCGGAAGATACAGAATAAAGGAAGATTCGAAATAACTCTTCAGAATAATAATCAAGGTAATAGATCCAGTCCTATTATATTAGATTCATATAATTTATCAGGGATACCAGATGGAACGTGTAGTGGACACATTAATAGTAAGGCGATTAATTACAGGACAGAAAAAAATATAAATTCAGGTCCACAATGTAAAGTGGGTGCTTCCAGTCCTAAACTTTCAAGACAACCATTATATTCATATGATGTTACTAAACAAGACTATTATGAAATAGCCGGAACTAATCAGGATAGTTCAACTTTCTATGATAATGGAATACCAAATGAATCTAATTATATATGCGGATTCCCCCGACATTTTTCGTCTCCTGTATTAAATAAATGTGGTCTTTCCGGTCATTCTGATATACCCGGTGAAAATTGGAGAAATGCCAGTTCCCCATTATTAAATGATATAATTAAATGTGGAATTAATACCGCTTATCGTTGTGGATTGGATACATTTAAGTTAGCTAATAATCCAGCATCACACGAACCCATAGGTATTAATTATGATATTCAAGTTACTAGTGGGTATGGTTCAGATAAAACATTAATAAAATCTATGCTCGCACCAGGATCTGGTGGATATGATAATCAGAAGGAATGGGATATTTATAGTGCTATACAGAATAATACTTGGAATGCTTATGGATATCCTTATCAGGAAGAATTAGATAGTGATGTCCTCGATTCGGACAAACAATTATCTATTGTTGGTTCAAGTTCTTCAGAAATATATTATTATATAGATGATTTAGTTAAATCTAATAATATTGTTAATAATGAAATTGTAAGTTCTCCGATAAATGGAAAAACAGTTTCTGAAATTAGTGATTTAAATGGATCTTATTTTTATGAAATAGTATATCATGATTTGGGTAGTTGTATAAATAACTCTAATACAGCTTCCGTGAATGACGGGATATCTCGGGTTACCAATCAAGTTACCAATCAAGTTACCAATCAAGTTACCAATCAAGTTACCAATCAAGTTACTCAATTTATAGAAAGTATTGAAGAAGATTATGGAGTCTTACAAAGAAGTATACCTAACCCATTTTCTGGATGGTAATTTAAAATATAATATTATATTAATTAAGTTATATGAATATATCTAAACAATTAAATCAGAAATTTTTCGGGAGAAAAGAATTAGAAATATTAAATCAGAAACCTAAACCACCATCTATAAAAACAATTAGAAAACCCAGTGATGTTGATGAAAATTATAATAATGATGAAGGTGTCGTGGGTTATATGGCCAATGATGAAGATTTAGAAAGCATTAAATACGATATAATGGACAATATGAATCAGAAAATGAATAACTTTGACAATAGAATAGAAAAATTACTCAATCAGATACAGACAATGGACGCTAATAAAGATAAATTAAACCAATTAGAGTTGGAACAAGAGAGTCTCCAAGAGGTTGTAGAGGCAGAGGATAATGAGATTGAAGCTGTCGCAGAGGCGGCCGCCTCAGATGGTTCTGGAGATATAAATGATATGTTGAATGTTATAGCTAGTGCAAGACCTTGCACCGCTTTAAGTCGAGAGACAGGATCAAGGGAATTAATTGATAAAGGTGATAACAATATGTGTACGAAATTTTATCAACGAAGCTCTCCTAAATATGGTAGTTATAGAGGAGATGGTGTTCTATATGGGAGATCTTGTAAAGCATATTATCATGATTCGGTTTCAAATCCAATCGTGGAAGATCCACCCAATTATTGTACGGATTATAATGGTAGAGTAGCGCAGAAATGTAATACAATTGTTGGAAGTCCATCTAATGCGGGACCCTTTACTCCAGATATAAATAACTGCGTGGGATTAAATAATAGTCAGGATCATCCTGAAAAACAATTATGGGTAGATAAATGTTCACAATATTCAAGCGAAAGTTCATGTAATATAAGTGAAGATTGTATATTTAGGAAAATTGGAAATGAAGAAAAATGTATATTTAATTGTGAAAAATTAGATACATCATTAAATCAAGAAAATATACATCGTGACTTGAAATGTAACTTGAAAGATGGACATTATGAATCAACTGACATTATTTACTCTGATTCCTTAGATACATCCAATAATTCTGTTTTACAGGATTATTGTGAACAATTTATTTCAGAGGACATATGTAATAATGATTCTAAATCTAAATGTCAATGGGATAATAATTTGGATGTGTTGGGATATGATTTTAAATGTATACCTCACGAAGACTCAACTACCTGTAATTTATCCAGTCCATTTAAGCAACTACTAAAAGATAGTGGAGAAAAATGTAAATCGTTGAAGAGTTCTCCTTGTTGCGGTGCATTCCCCGAAGTATGCTCTTATGAAAATGAAACTTGTTCAAGCTCTTTATCGTTATCCTGGCCCCCAGGTCCCGGATATTATAATCCTTGGAGATTAGGTGATTATAGTGCAACACTGATATTAAGTATTATTTGTGTAGGGTTATATTTTAAATTTAATAAACCTGAAACAAAAATATTATATATTGTTATCCCCCTCGGAGTATTTCTGTTAAATATTGGTAAATTTTTCTTATCTGTATGGTTTGAAAAAAAGTTTGATTTTATTGATATAGGTGGGGGGCCGACCCTCTCTTACTTGTTATTCGCTGGGATCCCTATTGGAATATTAATATTAATATCAGGGTTATTGATATTGAAGAAGAAGAATGAGAGAGATGCTGGTGGAGGCGGGGATGCTGATGGAGGCGGTGCCGATGAAGACGGTGGCATTGGGATGAAAGGTAGAATAAAGTCCTTTTTACAAGTGCTATTTGTGTTAGTTGTGATTATTGGGATAGGTTTTTCCGCCGTCACCATCTGGACCAATGAAGTTAATGATACAATCTGTGGTACAGCTACTGAATATACAACAAATAATAAAATTAATGAATATTGTAAATCTATAAATGAATCATATGATCGAACGCCCGAATATAATATAGCATATGGGGATAATGATAAAGAATTCAACGATAAATGTAGGTTACCGTGTAAAAAATATAGCAACAACAACACGTATCAACGGTGGATACCATTAATAACTTGTTTCGTAATTATAATTATCAGTTTTATCGGATTAATTAAAATGGAGGGGAAACTCGAGAAGTTTATATGTTCACTTGTTTTCCTTGGTTCAATAATTCTAATTATAGCGGGGAATATAAACCCCGTGTGTAAAGCGAAGAATAAGAATGATTCGGGGAAATGTAATTCTATAAAGGATCATCCGGACTACTGTAAGGCAGCATTGCATGGAGATGGGGATGTGAATGAAGATAAAGATAAGAATATCTGCTTTTTATATCACGGACCCTATTTAACATATTTCTCTGGAAAAAATATAGGTCTATCTATTGAGTTGATTGTGGGGGTTATAATACTATGCTTTGTTTTTTTAGTTATAGTTGGAAGTTACGAAGAAATTATAGGTAAAGCGAGGATGGGAGGGAGTCGTATTTTAAGGAGACAGAATTAAGATGTTTGTAATATTAAAATAAAAAATAAAATATTTATAATGAATAATTCTGAAACAGATTATAAAGAAGGGGATCACTCGCAATTTATCCAATATCTGTATTGTTCCGAACCAAGAGATAAAGGATCTATTCAATTAGAAAGTACGTATATTGAACCAGGTAAAAATATAGGATTACACACTTTTGAACAATTATTAATGATATTCGTAGATGGTCTAAAATATTTTTATGGTGAAAATGGTAAAGTCACTATATCTAAGCTCAAAAAAGAAGATATTGAAAAGGTTAATAAATATTTCATTTCAATGAATTACAAGGTAAATTTAGAAGTCTTTCCAACAATGAATGAATATAAATTTAAATTTCCTAATTATTTTAAGAATCAAGAAAATATTAAAAGTGAAACCAAGTTAGAAGACTTCTATTATGAAATATTCGATGAAGGTAATTGTGCTTACAGAATTTCTTTTATAAATTATTAAGTTTAAGTTTAAAAAATAAAAACACGCTTCTAAATATTATGGAAGATCTCAATGTTCCTATTTTCGCTCAAGCCAAGATAGAATACACCAACCAATTAGTTGATGTATTGTATCCTCATATGTATGATGGAGTAAAATCTATTTATGATGAATCTAAAGTAATCTATGCTAAAAAAACAAGTACTCCTATATTATTTCTTTTTAGAGAATTATTAGAAAAAGTTCCTATATGGAATAGTGAAATAATTGAAAGTGAATGTTCAAGAATAATGAATAATTCTAAATGCGATTGGATTGACGACTTAATTACAGCAGTTTTTATAAGTCATACAAAAATATTAACTTCTATCGGACCTAATAATACATTTAATAAGATCAATGTTACCATACCTAAAACAACTAGTTTTATTCATAAAAGTTATATTAATTTAGCAAGAGAATTATGGAAAAATCCTTATTTATTCAATGAAAGCGTTCCAGGTCACGAATACCAGAGAAATTGTAAAGAAATTGAAAATATTATTAAACAATGTGTAGAAGGGACTATCAGACAACTATTACCCATTAAAGAAATATTAAGAGAACACCTTGATACCTATGAAGACACAACTAAGGCAACGAGTAAAGCTGATATTAAGCAGATGTTAAAAGAAGAATTAAGCGAATTAAAAAATAGTATTATCCAGAATAATTTATCGGAAAATGATCCATCCGAAGAAGATAATCACGATGAAGGACAGGCATTAGATACTATAACTGAAAATGAACAATCATTTAATATTGTAAATGAAAAAGATAAAGAAGATAAAGAAGAAAAAGAAGAAAAAGAAGAAAAAGAAGGTAATGATGATTTACACGTTCAACATAATTTATCAGTAGAATCGGACTTAAAAGAGGATAATACTTTTACAGATAATGATAAAACATTAAATAAAGGACTTTTAGAGATAGCATCTGAAGAAATTTCTCCTCCTTCCAAGGAAGTATTTTATTCGGAAGATGATCCATCTGAAGAACAGATTAATAAACAGGTGAACGATATAGTAGTTAATGATATAACTATACCCGTAGAAGATGATGGAGGTATTAAGGATAATTCCATAGATAAAGAAAATAATTCTATAGGAACTGAACCTAAATATGATAATACTGACATTGTTTCCGATTCATCTGTTGAAGGAAATAATAAAGATATAAAATTATCCGATATGATGAAGCATATGAAAGAATCAGTTGAGATTAATGTTGTTAAGAATACGGAAAGCACGAACAATGGAAGCACGAACAACGAAATTAATCATATGAGTAAAAATGATAACAATTCGATGGATTACAACGATTCATCATTCGGTTTTAATACAATATTTGGTAAATCGGAAACCGAAACAGATAGTTTACCACCTGTATTTAATAGGAATTCTTCCCTCGCCCCCCCACCTGAACCTGCTCCAGAACCCTCACCTGAACCTGCACCCGAACCTGCACCTGAACCTGCACCCGAACCTGCACCCGAATCCTCACCTGAACCACCCATTGTTTCTGGATCCGTTGCTCCAGAAGATAAAAAAGAGAAAAAAGAGGTTATTGAGATTGGACAAGAAGATATAGATGAAACCTCATCATTAGCGAATTTCTTTAATGATATGAAACAGGTTGTAGAAGATAAGGGAATTAAAGTGGAAGAATCTAAAAATTTTTCCCTCTTTGAAGATGCTTCTGAAATTGGTTAAGTTTAATTAAACTAAAATTTAAAATTTTAATAATAAATGTTAAGTTCGTGTTTATTGTCCGGTTTAATTATTGGTTCAATCAGTACATGCGTTTATGCTCTAATAACTGATAAAAAAGATAAAGAGCAAGGATTAGACACTAGCAAGAAAGATAAGAAAGTGGATTATCTTATAATATTTTCCATAATTATGCTTGTTTCGGTAATTATTCTTTATTTTACGAATAAAAATAAAACAGAGCAAGTTGTTCCATTGAAGGGTGGATTTTCTCCCAAGATAAATAACCAACCCCCATTTTAGACCGAATAATAAGATTTCAACGGGAAGTTTCTCTTTTTTACTCGGTAATCTTTAAATATATCTTTATTAATTATATCTAAGGGTTTACCATTTTCCGAATTTTTAGATATCAATATGTATAAACTAAAATCATCCTCCATCTGACAATAATCATCATTAAATTTATCTGTACACATGTGTTTTAAAAGACTTAGTGTTTTCTGTGATATTTTATTTATATTTATTTCATCTAGTATTGTCATAGATAATCGACATAAATCAAATGAATAATTGGGTGTAATTTTTTCTTCAAGTTTTTTTTCCTTGTGAAATTTGATCTGTCCGGGGTAATAATATTGCCCCCCCGCTTCACCGAACTTGGAAAAAACATCATTCATAAATACTTTATTCTTATAAGTGAATATCGCTCTACCGAAATCTATTATCTTAAATATTTTACCGTATGTTGGTATCTTAAAATATTTATTATTTATTTTATAATACAGATATTTTTTTTCTGTATATGAAAACATTATATTATTTATATGTAAATCATTATGTGTAAATTCATAATGTTTCTGGAGATAATGCAATGAAAATGCTATCTGAAATAAACAACTCAATAATACTTGTTCTTTAAAATCTTCATCTAAAAGATAATCTTCCAACGTCCCTTCAAGTTTTTCTATAAATAAGAGTTGAATAGGTAAATTTTTAATTTTAGATATATAATCTTCATTTGAATAAGAATTATACGAATCACCTGAATCACCTGAATCACCTGAATCACCTGACTCATCTGAATCACCTGACTCATCTGAATCACCTGAATCACCTGAATCATCCGAATCATCTGAATCATCTTCATCGGAATCTGAAAGATAAATATCAAGTTTAAATGTTTTACCGATATTCCGATTAAAACATTTATCTATCTTATAATCGTCGTATTCTTCTGTGATATCGTAATTATATTCCCCGATACCATTAGCTGATCCATAAAATATTGCGAAACATGGTAAAATATTTTTTTCTGTAAGTTTTCCGAATAAAAAAGAACAGAATACGTCTATATAAGCCCCGTTATTTATATCATTTATCTTATTGAATGTATTGAAGTTATAAGATCCTGGTAAATGATAATTATTTTTATTGATTATATTGTAATTATTATTTATCGCGTGGATCGGGTCAAGTATTGGTATACTTTTACAGAATATTTCTTTTTCTTCTAAAATATTTTTAGAACTGTCATGTACTTCCCCCTTTATAATTAAATTAGAATTATAATATCTTTCTTTAATTTTATCTTTTATATCTTTAATAAAATATCTTCTATCTAAGTCAATTATTTTATGAGATAAATGTGTATTATGAATATAAAAATAAAGAGAAAAAAAGGGCATATAAAATTGTATTTCTTTCATATTTAAAATATTTCTTATAGATCTCTGTAAGTTTTTAGAATCCTTCTTAATCCATTTAAAATATGAAATATCTATCTGATTCATTGATAATATATTCATCAGTATTTTTTATAAGGTTAAACTTATAAATAAATAATAAGTTAAAATATATATATAATGGAAATTGAATTAAGAAAATTTGATATCAATGATATAAAAGATGATAAAGTAGTTGTCCTCATAGGTAAGAGGGAGACAGGTAAATCATTTTTATGTAAAGATATTCTTTATAGTCATTCAAATATACCGGTAGGACAAGTTATTTCTGGAACTGAGGCGGCCAATGAATTTTATTCTAAGATGGTTCCTAAGTTGTTTATTCATGAAGAATATCAACCTGCTATTATTCAGAATATTTTAAAAAGACAGAGGATGATGCTTGATAAATGGAAGGCCAATAATAGCGTCGATCCGAGGGCATTTCTGGTTTTAGATGATTGTTTATACGATAATAGTTGGACCAAGGATAAAAATGTAAGGTCACTATTTATGAATGGTCGTCATTATAAGATTTTATTTATGATTACGATGCAATATGCTCTTGGAATTCCCCCGAATCTTAGAACGAATATTGATTATATTTTTATATTAAGGGAAAATTATGTATCCAATAGAAAAAGATTATACGAACATTATGCCGGGATGTTCCCGAACTTTGAAATGTTCTGTCAAGTTATGGATCAATGTACTGAAAATTATGAATGTTTAGTAGTTCATAATAACGCGAAAAGTAATAAATTACAAGATCAAGTATTCTGGTATAAAGCAGAACCCCACGATGAAGTGAAATTAGGATCCAGACAATTCTGGGAATTCGGAGAAAGAGAGCAGAATAATGAACAAGTGGGGGGTCACGATGGACAATCTTCTCATAAATATGTTGTTAATAAAAATTATTAAATTATTGAATTATTGAATTATTGAATTATTGAATTATTGAGAACCAATCGCCCCCGTTCTTTTCTGTAATTCTTCTATAATACCTTTCTCATCTCTCTGACTGAATGGTTGGGGGACAAGTTTTCCATTTTCTTCGACGAAAGTATATAGAGTGGGGAATCCTTTAATTTCAACACCATATGGTTGGGCTCCTTTTTTATCGGCATCCATATCAACCTTTAATATGTGTAATGTTACCCCATTCATCTGTTTTCCATCATATTGACTTATTACAGAATCATAATCCCCTATCATATTCTTGGAATGACCACACCACGGTGCATAAAATAATACAAGTTTCATATCTTTATTGGATGTTGCCCCTGTATCTGCTGATAAACCCGAACCAGTATCCTGACTCTGTACCTTAGCTTGTGCACGAGGGAGTAATTCTTTATTCATATCGGGTACATTAGGTTCACCCGTTGGGAATTGTGGACCTAAATCAGATGGAGGTCCGTCTTTATATCTAGATCCCGGGGTATATGCTGAATATTCGAGGGGGACACTCATGGATCCCTTATCCAGAGAAAATCCAACAACACTAATTCCACCTGTATTGGGTAATATCTCAGAATTATATTGCTTACCACCCTTTGCCATCTGAATTGATCTTAAAGTCCCTTGGGTAATGTTCTGTGGCATCCCTGGATCTTGTGGCATCATGCCAGTTAATTGTTCGGCCTTAGCTATCTGTGGCATAGTCGGATCTTCCGGAGGTTCTATAGTATCTTCAATGGAAGCATGTTTCGTGGGTTCTTTACCTATCCCCCCATAATCGTGTTTTTCTTCTACTTTTTCTTCAGAATCTCCGAAAGGATAATCGGCGAAACCTTCATCTCTATTGAAAAACATACATAACAAAAATCCAATAAGGACTAAGATAATAAAAATACAAGTATCATCTTCCTTACAGAACTTTTTCAAACTTTTCATAGCAGAATTAAAAACCATTTATACTTAAATATATATTTTTTTTTAATATAAATCACTTAATTTCAAATATTCATATCCGTTGTTATATGGTCTTTTTATAATAAAAGGAATTTTCTTTAATCTAAATTCTTCCTCCGCTATCTGATAAGCATTATTAAATCTTTTAGGGTTGCTTATTAAGATAGTTGATCCATTTTCTATCTGGGAGGCTCTTTCCCCTATAATCCTTGTTTTTTCATACTTAGTTAGGGGCACATTTTTCGTATTCAATTTCTTAATATTGTAATTTTTCATTATCTGGTTGATATCTTCGTTAATTGTATTTTCGCTCATAATAAATATCTTATAAAATAAATATTTAAGTAGAATCAAATTTATTATTCAATTACAATATTTATTGCAACATTAATTACACCATTTCTGTCCACATTGATTACAGATATATGTATATTTCATATTTTCATAGTCATGCTTGATATATTTTATTAACTTTTCATCACCTGTATTAGATGAGCATCCTTCATTGGGACATTTTATATTAGGGTTATCTTTTATAAATGGTAATGTAATATCATGATTAATATATTTATTTGAATTAATTATTTCGCTTTTATCTATTTCTCCGAAACTCTGGGAATAAATACATCCATCTCCTATATAATCCTCAATTTTTTCACACGATTTACAATAATGTATTAATTTCCCCTCCTCTGTTGTATGTAGAAATGTTAGATTATGGCAATCCGCGCAGAAATGAATATCAGTTAAACTCATTATTTAATTGATATTAATTCTTATATTTTAAATCAAATTTTTAAAAATTCGAACATTTCTAGAAGTTTAGCTTCAATCATATTATAATCCCTGATTGCTGATAAATTATAAATATTAATAGAAATTTTATCTTTACTTGGATGTAGTTTTTTTAAAGTATTGATTTTTTTTAAAATATTATCTTTATTTTTTTTTAAATGTTCGTTTATTATTGGTTCAAATATCTTGAAATCATGTGGAATATCATAACAATTCCTGTAAATAAGATGTTTAAATGTATCATACCGAACTATTTCGTTGTATGTATCATTTCTTTTACCTTTTTCATCTTCAAAACCGGGTTCGTTGTGTAGAGGATTTTCATCTAATAGTGATTGTATCGATAGAAGAACACTCCCTATATGCATAATTGATGTCCATTTAGGACCCGACCATGTATTAATGACTGATAAACACACTTTACCTAAAAAATTATTATGAGATCTACCAACATAAAGATTCGGATGTATTCTATGCTTACTTGTTGAATAATATTGAACACTTGGGGGGGAAAATGGATAATTACTTGGAAAATTTATTTTAAAATATAAAACTCCATTTTCAAACGGAGTTCCCTCGGGACCTATAATTAAAGCGTAGGCCTCTGTTATATTTTCTTCATTGAAATGTACATAAATACCTAGATCATTTAGATTCATATTATTTATTTCTTTCATATCTCTGGTAGCAATGCGTTTTACGAGTTGTTTACTCATTTTTATTTAATATCTTATTTAATTTTAAATGGTTATTACAAAATAATAAATATTCATTTAATTTTACCATTTTTTTAAAATTTGATTTACTATAATTGAATTATAGTAGTTGATTAGAGTAAATTATTGAAAAGAATACTATAAAATATTAAGATTGTTTAAATCTATAAAAAGAATTAAAGATTAAAATATTATTAATTCATTATGAATTTAATTGATTATCTGAAAATATTAAAAGTCCTAAAAAGTACAACAGAAAAACCTATCAATGTTACCTCCATGGCAAGTACACC